>Ga0209395_1003294_pt1 | contig 20145 bp, 20 predicted proteins | sample GOMGulsemesocosm_3_FD_184635 | JGI IMG/M metagenome (GOLD analysis project Ga0209395, IMG submission 184635) | Methane-oxidizing microbial communities from mesocosms in the Gulf of Mexico - GOM9D Gulf of Mexico (SPAdes) (version 2) | ecosystem: Environmental > Aquatic > Marine > Cold seeps... | reverse complement strand
CAAGCAATCAGGTTTAGGCCGTGAAAACGGCATGGTGACATTAAACCAATATACCCAATTGAAAGCGGTATATGTTGGTATGACTCAGTTAGAAAGCCCATTTTAAGCGGCAAATAAAAACCATTCTAATAAAACCCCTGTTAGCTAAATACGAAATTGATTACTAAATCAATTGGTTAACAGGGCACAAATTCATGCTAAATAACACAAGGATGTTATCCCATGGCAGAACAATATGATTATATTATCGTCGGTGCTGGTTCAGCAGGTTGTGTACTTGCAAACAGACTGACAGAAAACAGTGACAACAAAGTATTACTACTAGAGAACGGTGGCAGTGATAGCAGTATTTTCATTCAAATGCCGACCGCATTATCTATTCCAATGAACACCGCAAAATACAACTGGCAATTCGAATCAGAGCCAGAGCCACACCTAGATAACCGTCGTATGCATTGTCCACGCGGCAAAGTGCTAGGCGGTTCATCATCAATCAACGGCATGGTTTATGTGCGCGGCCACGCCAAAGACTTTGATGAGTGGCAAGAAAAAAACGCGACTGATTGGAATTACGCTAACTGCCTACCTTATTTCAAAAAAGCAGAGCAATGGAAGTTTGGCGCTGATGATTATCGCGGCGTAAAAGGTCCACTCGCAGTCAACAATGGTAATGACATGGCGAACCCACTCTACCAAGCATTTATTGATGCCGGTGTAGAAGCGGGTTACATGCGTACTCCTGATTATAACGGTGCTCGCCAAGACGGTTTCGGTCCGATGCACATGACCGTTAAAGACGGTGTTCGTTGGTCTACGGCTAATGCTTATTTAAAGCCCGCGCGTCAGCGTAGCAATCTTACTGTGATTACTCATGCACTAGTGCAGAAAGTGATCCTAGAAGGTAAACGCGCGACAGGCGTAGAGTTTATGCGTAAAGGTAAGCTCACTACTGTTCATAGCAACAAAGAAGTGATTTTATCTGCGGGTCCAATTGGTAGCCCACATATCCTTCAGCTATCAGGTATTGGTAACTCAGATACATTAGCTGCCGCTGGCATTGAAATGCAGCATGAATTGGCGAATGTAGGTGAGAACTTACAAGATCATTTAGAGTTTTATTTCCAGTTTAAGTGCAAACAAGATATCACCTTAAATGGCGAATTAGATTTATTCAGTAAATTCAAAATTGGTGCACGCTGGTTCTTCAAAAAAGACGGCCTTGGCGCAACTAATCATTTTGAATCTTGCGGCTTCATTCGCTCACAAGCCAACGTTGAATGGCCAGATCTACAATACCATTTCTTACCCGCAGCAATGCGCTATGACGGTAATGCTGCATTTGATGGTCATGGCTTCCAAGTACATATTGGTCATAACAAACCTTCAAGCCGTGGTTGGGTTCGTGCAACCAGCAACAATCCAAATGATAAACCAGAAATTCAGTTCAACTACTTATCGACTGAAAAAGATCGCCAAGGTTTCCGTGACTGTGTGCGCTTAACACGTGAAATCATTGCGCAACCAGCAATGGATGATTATCGCGATGGAGAAATTCAACCAGGTGAACAAATTCAATCAAATGACGAAATAGATACCTTCGTACGTCAAGCGGTTGAAAGTGCTTATCACCCATGTGGTACCTGCCGTATGGGTGATGATGAAGGCGCAGTTGTCGATTCTTCATTGCAAGTACGTGGCATTACTGGCTTGCGTGTTGTCGATTCATCTGTTTTCCCAACCATTCCCAACGGCAACTTAAATGCACCCACAATAATGGTTGCAGAACGAGCCGCAGACCTCATTCAATCTAAGACACCGCTTGCTCCTGAGTTTGCGGCTGTGGATATGAATAGCGCTTGGCAAACCCAACAAAGGGAGAATAGCCCTAAACGTTAAATAGCCCTAAGCGTAATACTGTTTCACTCGTTGTGAAACCCCTTGCTGATAAGGATTATCAGCATAATAAAACTAAGGAATATCTATGCAAACAATGACTGTAAACCTAACAACAGGAGGGCCGCAAAATGACTGAATTGCTGATCGCCGGACTCATATTCCTGGGTGCCGCACTGGCATTTATCCTAATTAAATGGGGTAATGTCGATTGTGTCGGTAGCCATCCTGTTAGTACGTTTACTTTCTTAGCCATCTTATTTACTTCGGGTCTGGACGTGGGTTTAATCATGTTCCCGTTGACTGAATTTGCTGGTTATCAAGATATTATTACTAACCCAGAATATGCATTTACCAATGCATTAGCGATTGAATTTGGCTTTTGGGCTTTCTTCATCTGGAGTTTCTACTTCCTTACATGCTTCTACTTTGCAGTATTAGAGCCTAAGGTTAAGTTCTTCGAAATCACTTGGGTAAAAGTCATCAATAATATCGTTATTATTGGTACTTGTGCGTTCACTGGTTACCTATTGCTAAGCAACTTATCTTGGTATGCACCAGAATTAGCTGCCAGCGAAAACGGTAACGTCATGTTGCTAGCGCTCGTTTTAATTGTTATCTCGTTAGCTGTATTTTCTAGCACCGAGTTACGCTACGTACGCACATTAAGTGTTTCATCAACACTGCTATTCTTTGCGTTGATCCTATTCATGTTATTCTCAGCCGTGTTTAAACACGACATTGCAATCTCTGAATATGCGAGCACCCTAGGACTATTGTCTGGCTATTTTACTAACATCAACGAATTTATGATGCCGTTGAATGATTATCATGAATTCTATTTATATTGGTGGTTCTCTTGGGCGATCATGATCGGTCAATTTACCGCTAAATTCGTTAATGGCATGAAGACCTACAAGCTATTCGCAGCTATGTTGATCTGTCCGTCAATCATTATCGGACTATGGTTTGGTGTGTTGTATCTATATCATCAGAACCAAATCCCAACATCTGGCTTCTATAACTACGCCATGTTAACCGTTGGTATTGTGTTCGTAATTAACTCGCTTGACTCACTGATCCGCTTATACACTGATAACCTAAACATCACTAAAGATAAGTTAGGTTTCAGCAAGTACATTGCTCTAAATTTATCATTGATGGTGGGGCTAACATTATTATTCAAGTTAGAACTGCTTAAGATTGAATGGTTTGGTGCACTTGTGATTGGTTTATTTTATGCAGCCGTTGTATACATGGTGATGTTTAAAAGAGCCGAAATTGCAAGTATTACCGATAAGGTAAAACTCAATTACGCACAGAGTAAATTTAGCTAATGATTTAATTTAACCGACATGAAAAAAGTTGGCTAATCGAATAAAAAGCTGAATAATAAAAATGTCGCTAACTCATTCAGATGAATTAGCGGCATTGTCATTTCTAGCTGAAATAAAAGTAAACATGACAAGAAACTTTCGTTAACTTGGGAATTTATCAAAGTGAGTTGCAACTAAGGCATCATCGTACCATTTAGCCCGTTCAGACCAGAAAATATTATCTTGAGCCGGAATACTTGGCGTTGTATCTAAACTGCCAGCAGGCACGATCAACACTTTACCAGAGCCTGAAATAAAGGGTAAACCCGTACCACATTCAAAACAAAACGCTTTGCTGAATGATCTGTCCGGTACATCAAAACGTTTTACCCAATACATCCACCAGTAGTTGTGTTGCACCAGCAATTAATTGTGCTTTTTGTTCTTTTGTCACCTGTTCGTCGGTAACTTTGATATTTACGTAAGGCATACATACTCCATTATGTAATAAAATTTAACGAAAAAAGATACGACCATAGTTGTACACATAGTCTTTTTTACTTTGTTTATTCAAGTGCGATCCCTAATCAAGTGCTTTGTCTTATAAATTATTTTAATTTCAATTCAGCAAGGTAACGACTATGGCAAAGCCAAACGCCAGAACTCACTAGCGTCATCGCCACAACCAAGACTAAAGTGGCAGGTTCATCAAACAAGTAAAGAGCACTGATGCCAGAGATAATCGGCACCATCGCCATCATGGTGCCCATGCTCGCAGCACCGATAATTTGCACCGCGCGGACATACATCATCATCTGTACAATAGTGGCTAAAAATCCTTGATAAAAACTCTGCAGTGCCACATCTCGCCACAAAGACAAGCTAATATTGGACTCACAAAAGATAAGGTAAATCGGTAGGTAAATAATACAGGTGATCACCGCAAGACTCACAGTTGCTTGCCAAGGTGTTATCTGCCAGCGTTGTACTAATACAGAAAACAGAGTCCAGCATAGCGCTGCACCAGCAAGACTTAAATGCCCTAATGAAAGATCACCAGTGAGCTGAAACTCTTGCCAAAATAGTAATCCAACACCAAAAGTTATCACACTCATCCCTACCCATTTATTCCAGCTTTGCTTTTGTTTACTCATCCAAGTGGAAAGCAGCATTACCATCACAGGCATTAACCCCGGCAATAATACCGCGGCTTGCGAGGCAGTGGTCAACTCAAAACCTTTAAAAGTAAACAGTGCGTATCCTAAGCCGCCAATTAGGCTACAGATAATGAATTTAGGTTGGAATAAATTAAACCGAAAACGGAAAAACCAAACAGGAAGAACTAACAAAGCGCAAGTAACATAACGAATAGCAATCACATCAAATGAAGACAGCGCACTGATGCCACCTATCCTTGAAACTAGGATAAAACCAGACCAAATCAACACCGCGCCCATTGCAGCTAGATAGCCTAAACGCAAACTTGTACCCATACCCGTATCTTGCATTGCGCCATCCTTGAGCTCTTAGTTGTTACCGGGACTGTTACAGAGAGTGTTGCCAAATGAGTGACTTAACAAAGTAACATAAAGGTAACAGGATATTTCCATTTATTAACATGATTATCAGTATATTAGATCAGCTTGTACGCTAGTATCAGTTAATGATGAATCCCATTGACCCTAAGAAAACAACTAGAATATAATAGGTAGTTACTTCTTCCCTAAGGTTACTTTATGAATCCGACACAGCTCTTTAAATGTCTTGCCGATGAAACACGTTTGAAGATATTGATGCTGATACAAACCGAACAAGAGCTTTGCGTCTGCGAGCTAACGACGGCTCTTGAAGAAATCCAACCGAAAATATCACGACATTTAGCACAACTCAGAAAACACGGCTTGTTATTAGACCGCAAACAAAAACAGTGGGTTTATTACCGCGTAAATCCAGGATTGGCTACTTGGGTGAAAGATCTAGTCAGCAATGTAAATACCGCTAACACAGCTCTTATTGCTGATGATGTCGCACGTTTACAGCAAATGGGCTCACGACCTGAACGACTAAAGCTATGTTGCAATTAATGCTGTGATTAACTACCAATATTAGCATTAGCCGAGGTGAACTTTAAATGGGTTATATTAAAACAATGGGTTATAATATTGCGTTATATTAATTCATTAAGAAAAGGGAACTTTATATGCTTAAGCATATTGGATTTTTAGTATTATTACTCGTCAGCACGTTAGCTCAAGCAGCTTCGAATGATTCGGATAAACAGTCAAATTCACCGCTGCAATATTCAGAGAAACAGTGGCAAAAAATCACCAATAAAGCTAAAGGCCAAACCGTGTACTTCTATGCTTGGGGCGGCAGTCAGCAGATCAATAATTACTTGCGCTGGGCAGACAAGCGTTTAAATGAAGCATATGGTGTGCGTTTAAAACACGTTAAAGTGACCGATATTTCAGAAGCTATCAGCCGCTTAGTTGCAGAGAAAACAGCCAAGAAAGATAACAACGGCAGCGTTGATATGGTTTGGGTTAACGGCGAAAACTTCAAATCGATGAAAAAATACGATTTGATCACCGACTCTTTTGCTAAGAAGTTACCAAGCTGGCGCTACGTTGATACTAGCTTGCCCGTTGAAAACGACTTTTCTGAACCAACACTTGGACTCGAAGCGCCATGGGGCGTTGGTCAACTCATCTTCATTTACGACAAAGCGAATGGTCGTACACCGCCACGCAGTTTCACTGAAATGTTATCTTATGCGCAAGCTAATCCATACAAGATCACTTATCCACAACCACCAGCGTTTCATGGTACGAGTTTCTTAAAATCGGCATTGTTAGAGCTAACGACAGACAAAAATGCACTATATCAAGCCGTAGATAAGACTGACTTCCAAGCCGTCACTGCTCCGTTATGGCAATACCTAGATCAACTACACCCATTAACATGGCGTCAAGGTAAACAGTTCCCCAAAAGCAGTGCTGAAACCAATCAACTGCTTGATGATGGCGAAATTGACCTAGCGATCTCTTTCAATCCCAATGAAGTTATCCGAGCCCAAAATAGTGGTGAACTAGCAGAAACGACAGAGGCGTATGCGTTAGATGCTGGTGCACTTTCTAACATCCATTTCTTATCTATCCCATGGAATGCCAGTGCCAAAGAAGGTGCATTAGTGGCGATTGATTTTCTACTAAGCCCTGAAGCACAATCACGTAAAGGCGATCTAAAAACGTGGGGCGATCCGACCGTGTTACAATCAGAGTTCATCAGCGGTTCTGCGAAGCAAACTAAGCTGTTTAAATCAGTTTCAGAGCCCCATCCAAGTTGGCAGAGTGCGCTTGAAGCAGAATGGCAGAAACGCTACGGTCATTAGTATTTATAAGATGGTCATAATTAGTGACCATGACTAGTTACCAAAAGACAAAGACCAATAACCACAAGGCTGTATTATAAGTGAGTACAATTGCACAGCGCATCGGCAAGATTACACTACTAATCATTAGCCTGTGCATTTGTTTCCTGCCTTTATTGCCCGGTTTAATCGGGCTATTTGTTTCGGCCTTGGGATATATTCCCGCTATTAATCAATATCAATTCTCATTAACTGGTTTCAATCAGTTATTTGATTGGCCAGGTCTAAGCCAATCAATAACCTTAAGTTTATTTGTCAGTATTGGCAGTACCCTAATGGCGGCACTCGGATGTTTTGTTATTTTACAATCCTGCTGGCAGCATCCAATTTGGCGTAAACTCGAACTTTTTCTATCACCAATTTTAGCGCTTCCGCACGTTGCTTTTGCGATTGGTTTTGCTTTTCTATTTAGCCCGAGTGGTTTTATTTCTCGCCTTTGCGCGCAATTTATCGACGGTTTTACCGCCAGTAATTGGAGTTTGATTAACGATCCTTACGCATTGGGTTTATTATTGGCTCTGATGCTTAAAGAGATCCCGTTTTTATTGTTTATGAGCATCGCCCTACTAAAACAACTCAATATAGAACAAACCATGATAACTGGTCGAAGCTTAGGTTATTCATCCGCGCAAGTATGGCAAAAAATTATCTTCCCACAATGGTTACCAAAAATACGTTTTAGCTTATTTGCGGTTGCCGCTTACAGTTTATCAGTGGTTGACGTTGCTTTAGTACTGGGGCCGACTCAGCCACCGACTTTACCCGTTTTAGTGTGGCAATGGCTTAATGATGCAGACCTCGCTACTTTACCAAAAGCCTCCGCAGGCGCAGTCTTACTACTGGTTTTATGCGTATTTGTACTGGCATTATTACGCGCTATAGAATGGCTGTTTATTTCTTATCATCGTCACTGGCAAACGAGAGGTCGCTTCGCCTTACCTGTAACAGGAAAGCCATTATTAGGGCTGATTTGTAGCATTTCATTCGTAGTTATTCCGTTATTGCTACTTTGGTCATTTGCACAACGCTGGCGCTTTCCAGACTGGTTACCGAGTCGTTTTTCTCTACGGTTTTGGCAGCAAGAGTGGGATTATTTATATGATGTAATTTGCAGTAGCACGGTAATAGCTTTAATCAGTGCATCTCTGGCATTATTATTTGCGATCGTTATTCATGAGCATAACAACGGCAGCAGCAAGCCCGCTATACCATTGAAAATACCTAAATTATTAATCTTAATTCCTATGCTAGCCCCACAGTTATCGATTCTCTTTGGTATCCAAGTCGCGACGCTTTTAACTAATTCCAGTGCGCATATGCTATGGGTAATGTGGGCTCATGTATTCTTCGTTTTCCCTTACATTTACCTTGCCTTAGATGGGCCATGGCGCAGCTATGATAAACGCTTAGACAAAGTCGCATTGAGCTTAGGCATGTCGCCATTACGAGCTTGGTGGCGAATTAAACGGCCTATTTTATTGCCTGCGATTTGGATTGCTTGGGCGCTTGGCATTAGTGTTAGCCTGACCCAATACTTGCCAACCTTGATGTTAGGTGCTGGCCGTATTGCAACATTAACCACCGAAGCCGTTGCCTTAGCGAGTGGTCAAGATCGCCGAATCGGTGCTATTTATGCATTATTACAATCACTACTGCCCGTATTCTTTTATTTAATAGCTATTATTGCGAGCAGAAAAAGCGGTCATAAACTCAGTTTAAATCGTACAAATTCGATTTTATCACCACGTGCGATCATGAAAAAAACCAGTCTTCGCATTAAAAAACTGAGCATTAACGACAATGAATAATGTTCTAAGAGGAAAAATAGTATGTCGTTAACCATTTCAGACATAACCATATTTGATCACCAACATAAGCCCTTATTTTCACCGCTATCATTTACTATCTCAGCGGGTGAAATACTAACCCTGATGGGCCCGAGTGGCTGTGGTAAATCGACGTTATTAAGTATTATTGCTGGTCATCAACTCCATGATTTTAGCTTTAATGGCGACTGTTTTTTGAATGATAAAAATATTAATACAGTCGCGGTAGAGAAACGTAATATTGGCCTGTTATTTCAAGATGATTTATTATTTCCACATTTAAACATCTGGGAAAACTTAGCCATCGCCCTACCCAACCATGTCAAAGGGCTGCAACGTAAACAACAAGCACTCGCGACTCTAGGGCAATTAAATCTCAGTGCACTAGCAGACAAATCACCAACGCAAATATCCGGCGGACAACGAGCGCGTATTAGTTTAATGCGCATGCTTTTAGCTGAGCCTGATGCGATATTGCTCGATGAACCATTCAGTAAATTAGATAAATCATTACGTGCCGAGTTTCGCGATTGGGTATTCACTGAAACCAAAGCACGCAAACTGCCCGTGCTTATGGTTACCCATGATAATGCAGACATTCCAACTGGCGAGCCATGCTTACATTGGCCGTGGTCAGGCGTTAATGCATCAGGCTGCTAATGATGAGAATCTAGGAACTATTAGTCAATAGTCAATAGTCAATAGCCAAAGTCAAAGAATATCAAACAAGGAATTCAATATGTTGGACCGTTTTAGTATTAAAGTTATTCACGCGCCATTAACGCTAACTGCTGAACTGATAAATAAGACAGGCTTGAAAGCCGACCATATTACCCTGCTCGGTTTCATGCTTGGTTTATGTGCATTACCAGCATTAGTTATGCAAGCTTACGATTTCGCATTGGGATTTATAATTTTAAATCGTATTTTTGATGGCTTGGATGGCGCAGTTGCAAGGTTGCAAGGTATTACCGACAGTGGCGGTTTCTTAGATATAACTTTAGATTTTTTGTTTTATTCTATGGTGCCGTTTGGATTTATATTGGCCGATCCGAGTGCTAATGCTGTTGCAGGCGCACTGCTTATTTTTTCTTTTATAGGCACAGGCACGAGTTTTTTAGCATTTGCGATCATGGCCAGTAAACGTAATATCGAAAACCCCGTTTATCAGCACAAATCCTTGTATTACATCGGTGGACTAACGGAAGGTACAGAGACGATTGGCTGCTTTGTGCTGTTATGTTTACTGCCGCAACATTTTGCCTTGATTGCTTATATCTTTTCTACATTATGCTGGATCACAACTTCTTCACGTATTTGGGCTGGTTACCAGACTTTGAAAAATAATTAACCGTCCTCATTTCAAAACCTCACTAAAAAATCGATATTCATAACCAGAAACGGGATGTCGATAAATCGTATTTAAACGAGCTGAGTATGAGCCAAATAAGGTCGCATTATTTTGGTCTGTAGAACGCTCATGCATCAGAGTTACAACTAAACCCTCGAATTCACCGCTTTGCATTCTATATGTTAACTCTTTTACCGCAGAATAGCGGTACGGTTTTTGAGTATCATAAATAGTGACTGGTTCGAAAACTTGTTCATCTAATTGAGCAAATTTAGCGACCAGTTCCGCAGCACCCATTTTAGTAAAAAAGCGACTTATCTCTCTTTTACTATCTTGCTCAATACGCAGCATTATGTCACCGATTTCAGCTTTCGAGCGAGTATTGAAATAGCTTTGATAATCAAATTTATAGGCACTTACTGATAATCCGTAAACTAGCCATTGATAAAGAACAACACTTTGACCATCACGTTGTAACGATGACTCTATTGCACAGGAATATTGACCAGTGTCTTCTTTTTGTTGCCAGTTATCGGCACCATAACTGCAGTAGCGGTTTAAGCCTTCACCAAATCCCCAGCTATTTGCAGCAATAAACATAGCCACAAAAAATACAACAATAGTGGTTAACGTCTTTCTCATTAAGCAACTTCCAACGACTTTAGTAGCCACACTATGCGATTTAATTCAATGCAACTGAGCAGTAGATCTCAGCCTAATAAAAGGACAATAATAAATTAGAAAAGTTTTTATTTGTTGCCAAATAAAGTGTATTTTCATTAAAATGCCGATCTAAATTCATTTATTGAGATCTAGATCAAAACACCAAACCAATTGAAATAATTTACTCCAAAATAAATTCAATAAGAAAAATTATTTCCTTAAACTTCCAACTTGGCAAATATTAAGAGATTTAATTCCACTCTGATGGCGTTACAGTAGTACTTATAAATGTAAACCAATGTCAGTTTACGTCATGCAGAGTCAGCAATCTGCATTGAGATAAGGAATTAAATAATGCAAAAGCAATGGCAACAATTTACTCACATCTTAAATACGGTTGTAAAACCCGCTCTTGGTTGTACAGAGCCTATAGCAGCGGCTTATGCTTCTGCCATTGCAGCTGAAATTCTACCAAGCACGGTTGATAAAATTGTGGTGCACGTATCTGACAATCTTTATAAAAACTCAATGGGCGTTTTTGTTCCGGGCACAGGTAAAATAGGTTTGCCTATTGCCGCTGCAGTTGGTGCTATCGCAGGTAACGCAAATGCAGGATTAGAAGTACTGGCTTGTATCCAACCAGCGCAAGTCGACCAAGCACAAGCGTTAATAAACCAAGGCCATGTTTCAGTAACGCGTACACCATCGAAAGAATTTATCTATTGTTATGTTGAAGCTTATAGCGGTAAAAGTGTTGCAACGGTTGAAATTAGCGGCGGTCATACGCAGGTAATTAAGAAAACACTGAACGGCAACACTCTCTTTCAAAAACAAGAATGTGCAGCTAAAAGTACCTCTTGTATTTGCGATGAAGTCGAAATCAGTATCGAATCTATTTATGATTTCGCGATTAATGCGGATTTTTCCGATATTAAATTTATTCTTAAAGCCGCAGAACTCAACTCAAAGTTAGCAATTGAAGGGTTAGAAAATGAATATGGCTTACAAGTTGGGCGTAGTTTAGCAAAAAGTATTGAAAGTGGATTCTTGACTGCTGATTTAGCCAACACCATTATAATGCATACTGCCGCCGCATCAGATGCGAGAATGGGCGGCGCAACATTAGCAGCAATGAGTAATTACGGTAGCGGAAATCAAGGTATTGCAGCAACGATGCCGGTGGTAAAGCTCGCGGAGCACTATAACTCAAGCCAAGAACAATTAGCTCGCGCACTCATCATGAGTCACCTAGGTGCTATTTACATTAAGTGTTATTACCCACCACTTTCAGCATTTTGTGGCAATACAGTAACCAGTGCTGCGACAGCAATGGCAATGGTTTATCTAGCTGATGGGTCTTATTTACAATCTTGTTATGCAATCCAGAACGTACTAAGTGATTGTACCGGTATGTTATGTGATGGCGCTAAATCAACTTGTGCGATGAAGGTTAAAACGTCAACTAGCAGCGCAGTGACCAGCTTTATCTTAGCAATGCAAAATCAAAAAGTGCACAATCAAGGCATTATTGCAGATGAAATTGAGTCAAGTATTCGTAACGTCGGTCAGCTTGTGACGGCAGGTATGCATGACACAGACGCCATAATCATCGGCATTATGTCAAATTAACACCCAGTAACACCTTGTTATATATAATTAATAACGTATTTATGGTATAAACCACTGCTGTGCAACGAGATCATACTTTGTTAGTATGCGTAGTGGTTATAATTTAGAGTACCTTTCTTTTGATAAGCTCGCGATTAATTTATTTAACTTATAATAAGCTTCTTTATCGATGAATATGAACGGACAAGGACCATCCAGTTATATTTGCTAATGATCATTAAGTGAATTTAACTGTAAACCTCAAGGTCAATAATGCAAAATATATCTGCAGTGTCTTATCAACTACCAATCCAAAAAAAGTTGATGTACCTATCTTGTTATATTGCTGTAGGTATCATCGCCTTCTTCGTTTTTTTCTATTACTCTTTTTCTAGTAGCCTAGAACAAGAGAAAAAAACTCAATCTAAAAACTTTGTTGAATCATCGCTTGGGATCCTTAATTACTATAATCAAAGATACTTAGCTAACGAGTTAACGTTACAAGAAGCGCAAACTTACGCAGGGGATGTGTTGTCCTCTTCGAGCTATGGCGAAAATGGCTATGTTTGGGTTAGCAGCACCTCAGGTACTATTATTGTTCAGCCCTATATTGTCCGACTCATTGGTAAGAATATGTATGACTGGCAAGACTCGACTGGACAATACATATTTCGTGATTTTGCTCATTTAGCCGAACAAGGTGGCGGTTGGATCACTTATTTTTGGCCCAAAAAAAAGAGTAATATTGAATATTCAAAGATTGCATATGTGGCCAATTTTGAACCTTGGGGTTGGTTAGTCGGCTCAGGGGTTTACCTTGATGAAATGAAAAATGATATTTTTTGGGCTGTCGCTAAAACCTCTGGCATTTTAGTACTCGGTTTTATTATATTCATCGCTCTGGCCATGTTGACAATTAACCATCTTATTAAACAACTCAGCTCAATGGCGATACGAGATGGCTTAACAGACCTCTACTCTAAGCGTTTTCTACAAGAAATAATTCCCTCGATCAGTGCCAAAAATTGTACTCATGATCACGTACTGGCGACACTTTTTATCGATATTGACCACTTTAAAATTATTAATGATAGTTATGGTCACGCACGGGGTGATGATGTGCTGGTTCAAGTTGCTAAGGTCATTAAAAATACCTGTAAAAAAAGTGACTACTGCTTTAGATATGGCGGCGAAGAATTTTTAGTTATTGCCGCATTCAAGGATAAAAATGCAGCCAAAACATTTGCAGAAAATATCCGTTCACAAATAGAGCAGCTTAGATTTCAACATAACAAAATTAATTTTAATACCACAGTAAGTATCGGTATTGCGATTTATAATCATGCAGATAACAATTTACATCAAACTTTAGACCGTGCAGATGGCAAACTTTACAAATCAAAGATGTTAGGTCGGAACTGCGTTTCTGATTAGCTATTGCAGCACTTGCAAACGCATTAGCAACTTGTTATATATGCCTTTTACTATTTAATGTATCCATTAAGGCTTTATCGTTCATGCTGCAATTGTCTTCTCTCGATCTATACAAAAAAATAAAACAAGTCACTCTCACTTGTTTACTACTAACAACCTTCGCGAGTTATGCGCAAGAACGAGTCACTGTATTCGCAGCAGCTTCCCTCACCAACGCCTTGAATGAAGTCGCTCAGCAATATAAGCAAACTCCTGAAGCACAAAATACGAATGTAGTATTTTCGTTCGCAGGTTCTTCCACATTAGCAAGGCAAGTTGCTCAAGGTGCACCAGCTCAGCTTTATTTATCCGCCAATCAAGAATGGCTCGATTATTTAATATCTCAAAATGCAGTAAATGAAAGCTCTAAAATTACCCTGTTAGAAAATACCTTAGTTTTGGTGGCCCCTAAAAATAGTTCAATAGCACAGATTTCATTAAACAGTGACTGGAATATAAAACAAACTATTCAAGACAGTCGCTTAGCTGTTGGTGATCCCGCTCATGTACCAGCAGGTCGTTATGCCAAACAAGCTTTGACTAAACTGCAACTTTGGCCACAAGCTCAACCTCTGCTAGCAAGAGCCAGTAACGTACGCGCCGCACTCGTATTAGTCGAACGCGGCGAAGCAGAGCTTGGTATTGTTTATGCTACTGACGCATTAATTTCTGACAAAGTTAAAATTGTCGCTAAATTCCCACAATCTAGCCACCTACCAATCCAATATCCTATGGTATTAGTGGATAAAAAGCCAAGTACTGCAAGCCAAGCTTTTTATGCTTATTTACAAACTCCTACGGCCAGAAGTGTTTTTCAGCGCTTTGGTTTTCAAGTTAACTAAATAGCCTAAAGATAATAACTATAGACATGATAAACTGACGGCCGTGGAATTATTTATAAGGTTGATTTAAGTGTTAAGTGAATATGAAATTACCGCGTTATTATTAAGCTTAAAAGTCTCCAGTATTGCGGTATTATTTAGTTTACCGCTCGGTATTCTTTGCGCTTGGATCTTAGCCCGTTGTGAATTTCCCGGCAAAACAATTTTCGATAGTATTATCCATTTACCACTTGTTCTGCCACCTGTCGTTATCGGCTACATGTTATTGGTTTCAATGGGTCGCCAAGGTTTCATTGGCAGTTGGCTATATGAGTGGTTCTCAATTAGTTTTAGTTTTAGCTGGCGAGGTGCAGCCTTAGCCGCTGCTATCGTATCTTTTCCATTGATGGTCAGAGCTATTCGACTGTCATTTGAAAGCGTCGATATCAAGCTTGAGCAGGCAGCCCAAACCCTTGGAAGTTCACGCCTAAAAGTATTTTTAACTATCACCTTACCATTGACTTTGCCTGGTATCATTTCCGGCATGATCTTAGCTTTTGCTCGCAGTTTGGGCGAATTTGGCTCCACGATCACCTTTGTTTCTAATATTCCCAGTGAGACGCGTACGATTCCATTAGCCATGTATTCATTTATTCAAACTCCGGGCGCCGAACACGAAGCCGCTCGCTTATGTGTGATAGCTATTATTATCGCGGTATTGTCTCTCACAGCATCACAATGGCTAGCCAAACGAGCACAACAAAAGGTAACGGCGTAATGCTACAACTAAATATAACAAAGCGTCTAGGTGATTTAGACTTGGTTGTCGATGCACAATTACCTTTACGCGGTATCTCTGCGGTATTTGGCCGTTCAGGTGCAGGTAAAACCTCGCTAGTCAATATTCTCGGCGGTTTATCGACGCCCGATACAGGCGAATTAACATTTAATAATCAAACCCAAAAAAGCGTTCTGTTTGATCAAAAAACAGGTATTAATCTGCCGCCAGACAAGCGTAATATCGGTTATGTTTTTCAAGAATCACGCTTGTTTCCCCACTACAGTGTACGGGGAAATTTAAACTACGGTAACAAAGACAAAGACAGCACTCATTTCAATAAAATTGTGACATTATTAGGGTTAACTGATTTATTAGATCGTTACCCACGCAGTTTATCTGGTGGTGAAAAACAGCGCGTGGCGATTGGTCGTGCATTATTAACTCGTCCCAATATGCTGTTAATGGACGAACCACTCGCGGCCTTAGACCTACCTCGTAAACGAGAGTTAATCCCTTATTTATTAGAGTTAACTCAAAGCCTCGATTTACCTATTATCTACGTTAGCCACAGCTTAGATGAAATTTTACAACTGGCTGATCACATGCTGGTATTAGAGCAGGGTAAAGTGTTAGTTAACGGCCCATTACAAGAGGTTTGGGATAGTGCAGAAATGCGCCCTTGGTTACCCGCAAAAGAACAAAGCGCCCTACTCACCGCGAATATCGCCAAATATCATGATAAGTATGCAATGACCAAACTGCTACTCGATAATGGAACTTACCTGTGGATCAACGGTAAACCATCTGCTCTAGGTAAAACGTTACGGGTAAGAATTTACGCCAATCATGTATCTATAAGTTGCGAACGCCCTGTAAGTAGCAGTATTCGTAATATTTTATCGGCAACGATAGCCGCTATAGACAGTGCTGAAACGAGTGATAATATGCAAATCAAATTAGCCCTCGGTGATGAACACATTTGGGCTAACATTACTCGTTGGGCATTTGATGATTTAGCATTATCAATTGGTCAGACCGTCTATGCTCAGATCAAAGGAGTCAATATGACAGAATCAGAATTAGCCCAGAGCTTCTAGTTAGATTATGTCCAACCCGATTTCAATTCGCAGTTAAACCAAGCATACTCGTTGTCATTATCATGAGTACCACCAGCTGATTTTAACGATTCAATATGCACTTGTTTTTTAGCATAAACGCACGCATTACGAATTAAATTATCTAAAATTAAACACACTAAACGGTTATTCGCATCAAACATCTGTGGCGTGGTTTTAGCTGAAATATCCATTTGGCTAAGAACTTGCGATATTTAGTGGCTATAAGTCTGATTATAAAATCTAAACATAAATATTTCAGTGGTTAATTTGTCAGTTTTGTAAGCACTAGCTGACAGAGCAGCTATTTACCAAAACCATTGCTCTACAGCCATATTCTACTAACGTAAATAACTGACTATATTTTGAAAAGTCACTTCAGCCGAAATACCTTTATAACTATGTGCTTGGTCAGCAAAAAAACGCATTGATTCTCCCTTTTTAAGTTCATGCCAATCCCCATTAAAATATATTGTCATTACACCTGATGTCACTTGAATATGCTCAACGCAACCTTGGCAATGTGCACTCGAAACTTGCTCATGTTGGTTCAACAACCTAATTTCAAATACTTCCAAGCCGGTATCAGCTTTGTAAGGAAAGACGGTTTTCACCTGCATATTTGGATCTTCAGGAAACGTGGTATTGCTATCTTGTAAAGTAATTTCATTAGCAAAAAATGTCGAAAATGGCTTTTAACTGTAAAGATATTTGTGATTTAAAAAAAGGGGCATCCATAGTGATTCTCGTACTGAAGATTAGATTAGGACTAGCATGAAGCAACTTTTCAACCTCAGCCACATTTCTGCTAGATTCACCGCCATCATAGTGGGTTATTCCAGCTCAGTGATTATAGTGATACAGGCTGCCACTGCTGCTGGCGCGACAGAAAGCCAATTCTAACTGCATGCTCACCCCGGAGCTGCATTATTGATCGGCGCAATTAGCGATCAATCCATGCCCGTTCTCATTGCCGCATTTTTTTCCAGCGCATTCCTGCGCAGTTAGCTACCGCCATGTTAGCTGCAATTGTATTGCCATTTTGTATTAAAGCTTTTCAACCATTACAAACTCAGCCCTTAATAGCAGTTATCATGCTAGCTGGATTCTTAATTGCCAAACGCTGGTTACCAAGATTTAGCATGTTGATATTATTGATTATTGCGATTGGTTGTGCTTTTACATCTGGCGCATTAAGCGTTAATCGGTACTTTATTGATGTGCTTACAAACAGCATTTTCTTCAGACTCGTCATCAAATGTCGCTTCAAGTACTAACAATTATCGTGACGCCGCTATTCTTACATTTATTATTGGCCTTTCAGGCATTTCTATCTTGGGTATTTCTGCGGCGTTATGGGGGTTATTTAACGAGTTCTGATTTATCTTTACCAAAGAAAGTTAAATACAAACAAGGTATCACGATCAATACTACGGGCAATGAAAACAACAATCCGTAACCTAGCGTTAATGACATAGGTCCCATATACACATCACTGCCACCAAAGCCGTAGGCCAGTGGAATAAGTCCGACAACCGTCGTTATTGACGTTAACAAGATAGGACGCAAACGGCTTGACGATGCAGCCAATACCGCATCCACAGCGCGCATACCTGTTTGTCTTAATTCGTTAATGCGACTAATCAAGACTAAGGCATTATTGACCACAACGCCTGCCATGCCCAAGCTGCCGATTAAGGCGAACAATGACAGTGGCTGCATGTGAATAAAGAGTGCGAACATAGCCGCCATCACAGCAAACGGGATCACAGCCATTACCAGTAACGGCTGTAGTAATGAACCGAACATAATAGCTAATACAAAGTAAATGCCTAACATCGCCGCAGGGAAAGCCACTGCCATTCCGCCTAACGTTTCTTCAGTTTCTTCTGCTTCACCGCCGACTTCAATGCGAATATTAACAGGGATATCAGCAGTTAAAGCTTGCGCTATTTCCGCGGAGATAGCGCTCGGAGATAACTCTTCATCGGTAATTTGCGCAGTCACTAATACTTGACGGTCACCATTAAAATGTTGAATTTCACGCGGAGCTTGCACAGATTTAACAATAGCTAAACGCTTTAACGGCACTTGTTCACCAGTACTGGTATAAATATTGGTATTCACTAATGTTTCCAGGCTACGGTGCTCGCTATCTAACAATACCCGTAAATTAACTTCTTCGTCTCCTAACCAAGTTGTCGTCACGCTGTCACCATCAAAGGCAATACGTAATGTTGTCGCTAAATCATTCACGGTTAAACCATAACGCGCTAACCATTCATATTGCGGTACGATCTGTAGTTGCGGATCTTTCAGTGCCTCACTATGAGTCACTTTATCTAAACCCGGTTTATCACGCATCCATTGCATTAACCGCTCAACAGCAGCATCTCGATCTGTAAGGTTCTGACCAATGACTCGAATCTCAACAGGCTCACCCGGCGGTGGGCCACCAGCATCAACGGTGAACTTCACTAAGCTCATACTTTCAACATCTATTAACTGCGCATTTAAATCATCAGCAATTTCATCTGCAGTGCGTAAACGCTGCTCAGAATTGGTCAAATTAATAAGCCCTTTACTGGTTGGCGAACCGTAAGTCAGTTCATAACTGACTAATTCATTTTCAGGCAGCTGCTCGATAGCCGCTTCTAAGGCTTTATGCGCTTGACGAATTTTTTCTAGCGGTGTGCCCGGACTTACTTCGGTATACACTTCAATATATTTAGCCGATCCAGAAGGGAAAAGATCGATCTTCAACTGACCAAGGATAAGTAAACTGCTGGCAAAGACAACGACAGCAAGTAAAACCACACTGCGTTTCCAATTTATACAACGAGTCAGTAATTTACGATAAGCATCAATGATTACGTGGAATTTATCTTCTGTTGGCTTGGCTTTCGCTGATGTTGATTTACCTGTTATTTTAAGTTTCTCTTTGGCTTTATTATCTAATGTAGCCAGAGAATCAGCTAAATGAGCTGGTAAAGTTAAGGTACATTCAGCTAAAGAAAATAGCAGCGCTGCGATCACGGTTAATGGAATAACCGCAACCGCTAAACCTAGCACCCCAGGAATGAAGAACATCGGAATAAATACCAGCGCAGTCGTGGTTAAACTCGCGAGAATAGGTTTAATCACTTTCACAGTGCCATTCACCGCAGCAGTGATCGCATCGTCACCCTGCTCTTTTTCCTGATAAATACTTTCCGCAATAATCACCGAATCATCAACGATAATACCGATCACTAACAGCAATGCTGCCAAGGTAATACTATCCAAATTCATACCCAGCGCAGGTAAAATAGCCATTACCCCCAAGACACAAAACGGGATAGACACAGAGACCCAAAAGGCAATTTGACGTTTTAACACTAGGCTCAAAATCAACAAAACTAAGATCAATCCAATGCCGCCATTGGTCGATACGATGGAAAATTTATCATCCATATCTTGACCAAGGTTTAACGAGATTGGGAAGCTAAATTTTCCTTGTAAGCGCGCTTCTTCTTTTGAGAATAAAGCCTTAACATTATCAATTGTCGAACGAATATCAGCGGTTGCACTTTTACTTACCGCGAACAAAATCGCTGGTTGACCATTAATAAGACCTAACTCCGTCGCTTTTTCGAAGCTATCTGAGACTTGGGCTATATCACCGAGGCGCACCAACGCCCCACTCGGTAATACTTTTATTACCGTTTGCTCAAGTTCATTGATCGTCGCAATCTGGGTCAGGGTGACAATACGTTGTTCACTTTGTTTTACTGCCTGTTGATCAGAAGAGACAAGGCCACCAGAAAGCGATAAATTACGATTCTTAATCGCCTCAATCACATCATTAAAGGTTAACTGGTAGCGACGA
>Ga0209395_1003293_pt1 | contig 20155 bp, 17 predicted proteins | sample GOMGulsemesocosm_3_FD_184635 | JGI IMG/M metagenome (GOLD analysis project Ga0209395, IMG submission 184635) | Methane-oxidizing microbial communities from mesocosms in the Gulf of Mexico - GOM9D Gulf of Mexico (SPAdes) (version 2) | ecosystem: Environmental > Aquatic > Marine > Cold seeps... | reverse complement strand
TAAGCAATTTCGTAAACCGGTTGATGACGCGACTATTGTTTGTCGTTGTGAAGAAGTGAGTGTCGGTGATATTCGCCAAGCCGCCAAGCAAGGCTGCATGGGCCCAAATCAGCTCAAGAGTTTTACCCGCTGTGGTATGGGCAGTTGTCAGGGCCGTCAATGTGGATTAACGGTGTCGGAACTTATCGCCGACTATAACCAACAACCGGTACAAGACAGTGGTTATTACCGAGTCCGCGCGCCGATTAAACCACTGAGTTTAAGCGAGTTAGCCAGCTTAGCCGATGAGCCAAACAGCAGCGCGATTTAATCGCGCTGCTCACCATTTAAATCATCACGATTAAAATCGAGAGCAATGCCCGCCTTTGCCGCTTGCGCCAAAAAATACTCGATGAAGTCGGTGGTAATAACCGAAGTAGGTCGTAAGGCTGGGCACAAAATATAAAACTGATAACTGATCCGTGGATAAAATGGCACGACCACTAAATCACTGCCACTTTCTTTAGCTTGCAAAGCCGAAAAAGGATCGACTATCGCCGCCGCTAAACCTTTAGCCACCAGCGTAGTGGCAACATTAGCAAATGACACCTCTAAAATGTCATTGCGAACGATCCCTGCCTGACGAAAGACCTCATCGAGATCTTGCATGGTAGGATCTTCCCGTTCGTAACGAATAAACGGAAAGTCAGCGAGATCTGCAGGGCTTAACTGCTCCTTGGTCGCCAACACACTGCTTGCAGGTACAATGCATACACAATCACCCGTCACTGCCATGGCATTCACACTCAGGCTAGCCGATTTGTTTTGTGAAAATCCGACGTCGCACGACTGAATTTCACAGCGCCGTAATACTTCTTCTGAGCGGTAACTCATTAACGAGGCTTTAAGCTTGCTGCTTTGTTGAATAAACTGACCGAAAATCTGTGGTAAAAAACTGTTAGACAACAGCGGAAATGCCGAAATATGTAAACTGCCATAATGATGAGCGCGAATGTCTCTGGCACTGTCTTCTAGTGATTCAATCGCTGAAAATGCCTTGCTCAATTCAACAAAAAAAGCCACCCCCTGATCACTGGGTAACAGCTTGCCTTTTATCCGCTGAAATAACTTAAAGCCAAGCTGATGTTCAAGACTAGAAATCAAGCGGCTAATTGCTGGCTGAGTAACATGAATATGCTCTGCCGCTGCAGTCATGGTGCCTAGTTCGTACACCGCCTTAAAGGCATTAAGCTGCTGAAATTTCATCATGTTAACGGGTCAACTCACAGGGAAAACATCGATGCAATAATAACGAAAAAGCAATGATTTATCAAACGAAGCTATGCTAAATCACGCCAGCTAACGCCAACCAACGAGTACGCCGAAATTAGTGTAAACATCCGTAATTCAAGGGAATCTTCCTAGTGTTAAATGGCTAGGGCCTTCTATATTTAATAAGGCTCAAGCCTTATTAAATACCTTTCGTAACTCAACGTCCAGACAGCATTACGACATTAGATTAATGAATACGGAGCATTCATATGATTTTAAGAACCCCCCCTAAATTTTCCCCCATAGTAACGATATTAAGTCTTGGTTTGTTGCTTAATGGTTGTGGTCCTAGTTCTGACTCAACCGTAACTAAAAACAGTTCGCCAAAAACAACGACTAATCAAGCCCCTCAAATAACATCATCACCGATAGTGACCGCGACTGACGACTCAAAATATCAGTACCAATTAGTTGTCACCGATCCCGACGACCAAAATGACGGTCAGCAATTAACATTTAATTTAAGCGCTGCACCTACCGGCATGACAGTGTCTGACCGCGGCTTAATAGAATGGACGCCCAACTTGGCACAGTCTGCCAGTATTAATGTCACTATTAACGTTAGCGATGGTGGTGAAAATGGCGCAGCAGCGGCAAGCCAAAGCTTTCAAATAGATGTTGCCGCGTTATTTACCATGACTGGGCGTACCATTGATTATTTTACAGGCCAAGCCGTTGCCAATACCAAACTAACGATCTCAAGCGGTAGCCAAGTCATAGGTCAGGCAACATCAACATCAAATGGTGATTACTCAGTACAAATTCAAGTTAAAGATATTGCGTCGCGCACCACTGTTAATGCAACAGTCGACGGTTATGCGCAAGCGTCTAGAACCATCAGTAATCTATCGTCAAACCGCAATCAAGTGATGACCTTAATTCCGGTGTTAAGCCAACAAACATTCGATAGTTCATTAGCAAAAAACCTCACTGTCGACAATCAAGACATTGTTAGCTTGCCGGCGCAAAGTTTAGCGCAAGCAAATGGCGATGCACCGCAAGGCGATGTCACCGCCCAATTAACTATCATTGATCCCAGTATTGATATTTCAATTATGCCTGGCGATATGCTGACCCTAAGTAACGACCTGCTCACTCCCATTGAATCATTTGGTGCGATTAATGTCGTTTTTAAAGACGAGGCAGGCAATAAGCTTAATCTAAAATCAGGACAAACTGCCACCATCAACATTCCTGTAGCAAGTAACATCGCATCGGCGCCAGCCACCATGCCATTGTATTATTACGACGAACTGGCAGGCCTGTGGGTAAAAGAAGGACAAGCAACCCTAATTACAACCAATGGCCAACGGTTCTATCAGGGTAACGTGACACATTTCACCACGTGGAATGCTGATATTGTCTATCAAACGGTCACTATTACGGGCTGTGTAACCGACTCTGATAGCGTGCCCATTGCAAACGCCATTTTACGCTCAGCGGGCCGCAGTTATAACGGCACCTCGTCTGCTACTTCAGACAGCAATGGTTTATTTTCAATTACGGGTCGCTACCAAAGCTCATTATTGCTCAGTGCGGTTCAAGGCCAACAAAGTCGCACCCTAGTTATTGAGACATTAGATGACAATAAATCACTAACCGATTGTTTAGTTTTATCACCAGCAATATCAAGCATCACTTTGTCTTGGGGCGAACATCCTGAAGATCTTGATAGCCATTTTTATGGTCCAACAGAAGCTCAAGATGCTGAGTTTCATCTAGATTTTATTGATCAAACGGTCACTGTCGCAGGCACCTCAATATTTTTAGACGTTGACGATACCTCAAGCTTTGGTCCTGAAGTGGTCACCATCCCCAAATTCCCATTAGCGGGCCGCTATCATTACTTAGTTGATCACTACTACGGAGACTCGAACATTAAGACGTCACCAACTCGAGTTGAGTTAAATTTAGAATCGGACATTACCATTTATTCACCACCAACTGGCGATCCAACAGATATTTGGCATGTCTTTGATTTTGTGGTTGATAGCCAAGGCACTGTGACTATCGAACCCGTCAATCGCTGGTTGACTGAAATGTCGCAACGCCACCAAACCAAACCAACCGGCCAAGAAGCACCAGCGCAGGTTCAAGCAACCCCAACAACTGGGCATATCTTGAAACGCGCTATTGCACACAAGTATTACGCTGATTAATCTATTGCCGTATCGTTAAATGACCTAGGTAAGTAACTAGTCTCTTTTTTCGAGAATAAATTGATTTAACGACGCGCTGAACAAGATCCCCGCTAAAAACACAGCGGGGAAGACGATGGAAACAGTCGTCATCCTCGAGTTCTTTTTATCGAGGACCTTCTGCAGAGTGTTTCGATATTGATTTAACGACGCGCTGAACAAGATCCCCGCTCAAAACACAGCGGGGAAGACGATGGAAACAGTCGTCATCCTCGAGTTCTTTTTATCGAGGATCTTCTGTAGAGTGTTTCGATATTGATTTAACGGCGCGCTAAACAAGGTCTCCACTCAAACCTAAGCTATTTTAAAACAATTTTTACCATTGTTTTTAGCCTGATACATCGCATCATCAGCCTTAATTACTAGCTGCTCAATGGTATTACCATGCGCTGGGTATATTGCAATACCGATGCTCGCACCTACCTGGGCTTGCGAGCCAGCAATATCAAAGGGGGATGAAATAGCACTAATAATTTTGGCGGCAACTTTTTTTGCGTCTGACAACTGACAATTTTCACTCAATAAAATAACGAACTCATCACCACCAAACCGAGCAACAATATCAGGCCCACGTACTTGTTGCTGTAACAACTGTGCGATTTTTTTTAGTAGCAAATCGCCACCAGCATGACCAAAATTATCATTTACGGCTTTAAAGCCATCTATATCTATAAATAAAACAGCTAACGATAAGTTATTTCGCTTTCCTAATGACAGTGCTTGGCCACCAAGTTCGTCGAACAGGCGACGATTTGGCAGGTTAGTTAACACGTCATGCAGCGCCATGTAGCGCACTTTTTGTTCGGCGAGTTCACGCTGACTAATTTCTATCTTTAGGATCTCCGTGGCCTTGTCAATCTTGTGCTTAAGGTGCCGAGGACGGTCAACAATGGAATAAACCATTAATGAACCTGTCATGGCAATAAAGGTAGCAACAAACCAATACCACGCAGAGTAAAAAAAGCCGCTGCGCTGTTGATTGGTTTTTTCTGCGACTGCAATTTGCCAACTAGCATTGGGAAATGCGATAGTTGCCAACGCTAAAGGTTCATTAAAAACTGATGGCTCACCAACAAATACATCTCCCTTGGCACCTAAACCATCCTTGCCGCGAATAGCGATATCAAAGTCTTGACGTAATGATTCAACCATTCCGTCATCTAACAAGGTGTCAATATCAATCAACACAGTAGCAAACCCCCAGAACTCATCTTTCGTACTTGCTGGAGTCGACAAATAAATTGGTCGCCTGGCGATAACGGCCTGTCCGCCCTGAATTAAATCAATCGGTCCAGCAATTATAAAACTGTGTTCACGAATCGATTTTAGCGCAATCTCTCGCCGTAATGGATCGGTCAGTAAATTGTGGCCAATAGCATTTTTATTTCTAACGAGTTCGGTAATATAAGTAACAATGCCGTTAGGAGCTAACTGCAAGCTTGTTATGCCATGTAAATCACTTTTCATAATAGTGGCAAAGCGCTCGAATTGTTCGTGTGTAAAATCGCTGCGAGTGATCACAAAGGCATTTAAACTATTGGTTAGGTTTAACCTGATATTCATCGCTGAAGAGAGCAGCCCAGCCACATCGGTCACTCGTTTTGCAGCAGCAGTACGTTGCAACATTTGATCAAGATTAAGCTCCATTTGCTTAATCACGCAAGCACCCAATAAAGCAAATAACAAAAAACATAATGCACTTATGCCAGAAACAGGAGCAGGGAAAAATCTACTAATCGATTTAACGCCATTGTTATTACTGCCTATGAACTTACTAAATAAAATACGCATCATACTCCTAATCAATATCGCCCACCGGTAATAAGCACTACAGCCGTCAGTCACAACTTTTTGATGGTGCTATTTTACTAAGGCCCTAAAGCCTAATCAAGCGATCAAAATTAATACAGCGACAAACAATGATCTTACCCCTTATTTTACAATTAGCAGTCTAAATTCTTAAAATTACCGATCCACAAGGGGCCCCATTGCTAAACCTAAAATCCGGCCAACGCCCAAGGCATCAAAACTATTAGCCACCAAATAGATTTGAGTAACGTGCAGCGTACTTTAACCAATTTAGATACTCAGGGGGTTATCAACCCCCCTTTGTGTCGGGTGCGGGGTCAGTTGATTACGCTAGCCTCACCGACTTTTTCATCGCTGTATGTACTTAAAACCAACACCTCATTAAGCGTCCTATGAATCAAACTCTAAATGGTGCGACTGACACCAACGTTGGAGTTCTAATTTTATCTGCTGTTGCTCAAAGTCATACCAGCCATCGAGTAATTCATGCTGGATTAGCAGTCGCTTAAATTGGCCATAGGCTCCCCTACGGCGAAAGAAGCCATAAGCTCGTTCTAATTTATCTGGCAAATATTGTTCAATAAAACGTAAGGCCAAATCACGACCAAGCTCCAGCTCGCTCTTGTCCGGTGCCATAATATATTGTTCGTTATCAGCTAAATCGCTCGGTAAGTCCTCATCTTCACACGACTCATCGTCAAAACCCGTTACCCAACCTTCCCTGTCTTCAGGCAAACATATGCTAAGGTTTCAATTCCGCAGCTTTCACCCGAAGACATCATGTCTAACGCATCGGCTAAATCATCTACACTGACTTTTACCATAAAATACTCCCTTTTTAGTTTCACTAACTGTTTGTAGCATTATAGTCATACTTAACTACTTCTCAATAAGCGAGCAGGCGTAATGAACTAAAGCTAGTTTTATATAAAAGGCTTGTACATATTAAGCACCGACAAACTCCTTAGGCGCAACAAAGTGTAACTTTTACATTTTTATGCGCATTAAAATGTAGCTTTACCACACTTTAATGCGCATAAAAGTGTGGTCATTGTGCTAACATCAATGTATCAATCACCTAATTTGGTTAAAAACATCATGCAGCGTCGCCTATTAGACCAACTTATAGCTTGGAAAGAAGCCCCACAAAGAAAGCCAGTATTGCTCGATGGCGCACGACAAACTGGCAAGTCATATTTGCTCCAGCAGCTGTTTGGCCAACAATTTAATCAAGTAGTGAGATTAGACTTTTTAGAACAACCAAATTATGCCGCGCTATTTAGCGATTCATTAAACCCCGATGACATTCTAGCCAACATCGAGCTAACACTAAATGTCAGTATCAATAAGTCGACCACACTAATCATTTTTGACGAAATAGGCGAATGTCAGGCGGCTATCAACTCTCTCAAGTTTTTTGCAGAACAACAGCCAGAAATGTTTATTTGCGCGTCGGGCTCAAACATTGGTTTGCTTGGGTCATTCCCCGTCGGCAAAGTAGAGTTATTTCATCTATCGCCCTTAACCTTCGAAGAGTTTTTGTGGGCGTCACAACAACCAGCATTACTCAAAGCATTTGACCAAATAAACATGAGTGCCATTGCTCATAAAAAGCTATTTAGCCTGCTCACTGATTACTACTTTGTTGGCGGCATGCCCGAAGCAGTTAACCAATGGTTTGAACATGAATCGGTTGATAGTAAAGAAACTGTCGGCATCCTAGAGCGCACTCAAAAAATATCACAAATACACGCTTCACTAATTGCAGGGTATGAGAGAGATTTTGGCAAATACTCAGGAAAAATCTCGGCACAACATATTCAACAAGTATTCAAACAGGTGCCAACTCAACTCGCCAAAAACATTGACGATTCAGTGAAGCGCTTTAAGTTTAAAGATGTTATCGAGAAAAAGAATCGCTACCAAGAATTAGCAGGGCCAATCAATTATCTAGAAAAGTGCAAACTGGTCTCAAAATGCCACCCAATAGAAAGCCAACCAACTTCCCCACTGCCTGCGCTTGCCAAAGACAATTACTTTAAGCTGTTTTTCTTTGATATTGGCCTGTTAGGCCACATGTTAAACATCACTTATCAAGAGCACCAGCAGCAAAGCTTTAATTACAAAGGTTACATCAGCGAGAACTTCGTGCAAAACGAAATGATTGCTCACAACCACCAGCCAACTTATTCGTGGGAATATGCACGCGCCGAAATTGAGTTTGTGATAAAAGCACAAACTGGCGACATCATCCCGGTCGAAGTAAAAAGTGGCAAACGCACCCGCGCCAAATCACTCGCAAGCTACGTGCAACGCTATCAACCCGCAAAAACACTAAAGCTGATTGGCTCAACCGGATCATTAGACGATCCAAAAGCAATAGTCGCCCCGCTTTATTATGCGGGCAAGATTGGGGAGTTGATTGGTTAGTGTTATCGATACATTTACCCCCCACTGCGGGTAAATATTTCATCGTTTATGGTAATTGGTGCAATCATGAACATAACGACCGCAATACAACTAAGCAACGCTATTAAAGATGCTCGTAAACAGCAGGGGTTATCTCTGCATAAAACGGCAAGTACAGTCGGTATGAAGCAAGATACAGTTTCAAAATTTGAAATGTCGTGTGCTAATGCACAAATCAATACACTGTTTAGGTTATTGTCTTCACTGAATTTGGAACTAGATATTAAGCCAAGAAGCCAGCACCTTAATTCACCGCCATCAAACCATTCACCACAAGAAAAAAGCGATACAGACTGGAATGAGAAGTGGTAAATTACCGCTTTTAGTACCATGTTAGAAAATGACTGTGGCGCTGTAACCATACAAGAAAAAGCATGTGCATATTCTCATGCAACCAACCCGAATATCATTAATATAACTAATAACACGACCCCTCTCGATTAACTTGTTTACAAGAATGTTGCTGAGGGGTTTTAATGGTAATTAATTATTTTCGACATTTTAAATTACTCTGCTTTGTAAAAAAGCGCCATTGCTGGCGCTTGCATTCGTTATTTACTTACACGCCCCCGGAGAACGACAGGCACAAGTGCTTGGTGCATGGCATGCATGGCCCTCGCAGCGTGATGCCTCTAACGATTGGCCTCCGAACAACTCATTGGTAGGAAAAGCCCCAAAATGCTTTTCATATAACACCACCGTTTCGTCAAACGCCGCTTGTAGTTGGTTTTGGTCGTCATCACCATAAATTCCAAAGTATGGATAATGATGAACAAAATAACCAAACACCGCATCACAATCATCAGCATAGCTTTGGGTATCTAAAATATGCTCATGCCAAAACTTATCCACCAACTTGCTCGGAACAAATGACAACTTCGGATACCACTTCTTTAGCGACAACAGCTTGCGATATTCACATTCAGCAAAGTCACATAAACTATCGCTCCAAGTACTTTCTGATGACTTTGTTAACTTCCATTTCAATTTATCGAAATTGAGCAAAGTGACTTCTGCCTCAAACGCTATAAAACGCTCAGTGCAGGGTATTAACGGTGCTGTTTTGGCATGAGTAATCTCTGTATTTAACTGCATATTCCTACTCCTTATTTACGTTCCAACACTTTGATATGTTCAAATTCATTATGGGAAGACATTTTAATAACCTTATCGTGATAAACGGGGATCAAAACTAGACCTTGGGTGTAAAATGGCATTCCAACCACTTCACAAGCGACCTCCTTAAGATCTTCATACACACCATCAATTGTTGATACACGCGCAACTATTTTCCATCCAATCATTTTGAACTTCCTTCTAAAAAATTAATTATGTGCAACCGATTAGCCACACCTTCGCTTGATATAGCTTTCTAAATTTTTACGATGAAGGAATACTTGCGGCTTAATCACACCGCTGTCATTTTTAATAATTAGACGGTAATGGCCAAATTTAAAACGAATAAAGCTTCTATTTTGCCGTAAGCAACGACCGCCTAAAATTTTCAAATTAGTACCAGCATTAAGCTGATCTACTAAATAAAAGGCACGCAAAAAATAGCGAACTGAAACTTGGGGGGAAAAGCTAGAAAATAATTTTTCGAGGGTTTGCATAAGATGCTCCAATTGATTAACTGGAGCCATCATGAGATTGTGCCGGGCACAACCAAGGATTAGTTTAAGATTTTCTGTAAATAATCGAACGCTTCTTGAGATTCATCTTCAATGTTAATTATTTTACGTCGCAACGAATCAACTACTGGCAGTGTTATCACAGCTTGCTGTTCTAGTTGAGTTAACAACAGCTTAGCGCGATTCAAGTCCTTCTGCTCAAAACAATCTTCGGCTTGTTGATACAACTGCTGATAACTCGCCCAATCGATTCCTTCACTCACCATCACTAACAACGGTGACAAATCATCTAGATTATCGCTATTAAAAGGTGATGGTAATTTTTGGGTAAACAAATCAAACTTAGAATCAAGCAAGTGTTGCTCAATTACCCTAATTCGCTCCATATCAATCCCAAAACAAAAATAGGCTAAATATTGCGACTGTTGCTGCTGATAAAGCATCGAAAAATCACGTGTTCCAACTCCATTCCTAGTTTCATAATAATGTTGAAACAACTGCTTAATATTTTTTGTCTCCATAAAAGCGTACAAACATAAAATATTAAATATGGCATGGCTACGGTTGCGGATCACCAAATGACGATCAGTATCTTTGCTGGTGGGATTCTTAACCACCGTTTTAAGCACGATAACCTCACGATAACGAAGTGCGTCACCGCTGCGCTTTGTCAGCACATTTTGTAACATATCATGAATTTTTTTTGGTAATTTCAAACTACTATCTTGAGCCAAGAATCTCAGGGCAAACTGCCCAATGGTGAGTTCTTCAGTATCAATAATTTTATGATTAACCATTGTAGCGATCACATAACAAATCACGTACATCGTTGCGACTATATCTTCGCTGCGACTTCTCTGACAACAAGTTCACCGCCTCATAACCTTTGATACAAGAATAGACATAACCGCGACGGCTATACGATGAATAGCCCACACGCTCGTCATGATAGCGACCATAAATATAGTTAATCACCCCTGCACATTGTCCCACTTTAATCGCCTCTACCTTAGTCAAGGTAGCAATACCTAAGGCGCTGTTCGCTTCTAGCGCTTCTTTACAAGAATCACCCAGCGTAGATAGTCGATGATCTTTTAATAGCGCGACACCAGTACAAGCCCCTAACTCGATAAGTTCTGTTTTACTAAACAATACAAATGATGATGACACCATCTCTTCGTATTCCTTGCAATCGCTATGTAATGACACCTTAGCCTGTGCATTATTGGCATTGACCACAGCGAAATACAGCAGCACACTCAATATAATTAATCGCATAATGACAACTCCTCATGACAAGAAGAAAATGCCCGATAAAAAATTATAATATTCAGCAATGAACTAACAACACTCAAAACATCTGCTGTTACACCATTCATTAAACGCCCCAATACAAAAGGAGCATCTTTTTCATTTATCAAAATGGCAACCATTACCAAAGCACCGAAATAAATCGCTAATTTACAATAACTAAATAACACCCGGTTAAAAGCATTCGCTAACATCGCCAAGCCATAACGTTTCACCGAATAATGTCGAGTTTTACCCTTTAAACTATAAAGTGCAGTCACAATAATCAAACCAACAAAAAATAGCTCAAGAACATCGATAACAGTAATATTAGTTACCGAGCCAACCCCTATAACTGCGACTTGGGCTGTTGCAACATAGCTAGCAACTAGTAAAGAAGAGAGTAAAACAACTGAGATTATCAGCGTGAAAAAATGCAATAAACTTGCAAACCAGCCACATGGAATATGGCGATAAAAATAAACACCTCGCGGATCGCACAAGCGTATTTTTCGACGCACCTTTTCCATAAGCTGCAATTCTCGGCCAGTCACACTGGGGTCGAATATAGCACGGTGTGAAAGTGTGTTATTAGCTTTTGAAGGGATTACACTCGAAGCGTCTACCGCTGTGCTGTTGCCCCGGAATTCATTATCTAAAGTGGAGCTAATTGGTAACGTTAGTGGCTCAGATTGGTTGGCCGATATTTCTGGTGACAAACTCATTGGCATCCCTTGCAGAAAAAAAGATGCATTATATATACAAAACAATTAGATAAAACATTTATTCAAAAAATAAATACTCATATTCATTACAGCCCACATAAGCAGCACGAAAAATGAGGGTGACAACTTTAGAGTAACATTCGATTAAAATGTATAAAGCAAGCAAGACTGCATAACTTACAACTAAAAACTGATTACTTTGCTCATCTCCGAAATCTAGTTTATTAAAGTGAAGATACAACGTTAATACATTCCCCCAACAAAATGCTAGAAAGACCCTATTAGCAATGATCCTAGCTAACGCACGTTTTTCAAATATTAAAATATTATCTTTTATTAGAGTAATCTGAGAAATATTTTTGATATTTGCATTACTCAGCGTTTTCTTTATCGAATCAACATGAATTTTTTTTATACCACAAAAAGAAAATGAGCTTGGTGCCGAAAATATTGTAATAACAATTGGTATAATTATAGATAATGGAACCAAAAGTGAGCCCATGACAATGGCCTCAATTTTATCTAGTTCAGATAGTAATAATATAATAATTACAGAAGCAACTAAGGAAAAAATTAGAAATTTAAAAAAATCTCGACACCATAATGCAAAGCCAACCATTAATAACTTAAAAGGATAAATACTTTCCCTCTTTAGAAAGTCCAACAACTGGTATAATTTAATCACAAACCAATCAAAAGACCATTTCACACTCTTTTTATCATTAAAATTTAGCCTACTATTTGTTGCTGATTTATCTTTTACGATTAAGCTTTCTACGTCTTTGATTATCTCTGTTGTAATATGATAAGCCATAACTCACCTCAGGTTCGGATGCACTCAATGCAAAACAATTAATATGATACTGTAGTCCAAATTTTTAAAATTCAATGAGATAAAAAACAACTAAGGCCTAAATACCTACCAGATTAATCATACTTAATTTAGTTAAAACCATGTTAATCTACAAAAAAACATACCGAGACATTTATGCTTTATTTAGACACCGCCGCATCTTACCCAATTCTTCCTGAAGTTAAAAAACAACTAATAGAAGCATTTGAGAACACTTACGCTAATTCAGCATCGAGCCATAAACTAGGCGAAGAGTCGGCAAATAAAATTAATGATGTGCGGGAATTACTGGCTGACAGCATTGGTGCCTATCCTAGTGAAATTATATTTACGAGTGGCGCAACCGAGTCTAACAACATCGCTTTAAAAAGCCTGTTACTGGGCCAGGAGTTACCGGAAAGCAAAAAACATATCATTACCTCATTAATCGAGCACAAGTGTATGTTTGCTATCTGTGATCATTTAACGCATATCGGATATGAAGTCACTTATTTACGCCCAAATAAGCATGGCATTATCACCGCAGAAGCCGTTAATGTCGCTATTAGTGAACAAACAGCCTTAGTTTCAATCATGCATGTTAATAATGAACTTGGCACCATCAACCCTATTGATGAAATTGGCGAAGTTTGCTTTAACAAAAACGTGTTATTCCACAGTGATGCTGCACAAAGCTATGGTAAATTAGAAATTGATGTTGACGATCTTAATGTCGATATTATGTCTTTTTCGGCACATAAGATTGCTGGGCCCAAAGGAATTGGCGCGCTGTATATTCGAGACTTAAGAAAAAAACATTTGCTACCTGTAATCCATGGCGCAGGCCAAGAAGAGGGATTACGCGGCGGTACTGTGGCTGCACCGCTTATTTTAGGATTTGGTACTGCCATTGAATCCTTTCCTGCGCATTATGATAAATTTAAAAGCATAAAAGCAAAGCAGCATTTAGTATCGTCATTAGATCAGCAGTCGATTCCATATCAAATAAATGGTGGAACAGATGTTTTAGCGCACTGTACTTCTTTAACATTGCCTAATACTGATGTTAGCTTGCTAATCCGTGATAATGAAAATGAATTTTGCTTAGCACAAGGATCTGCGTGTTCATCAAAAGAAATTTCAGCTTCTCACGTATTAACTACGCTAGGGCTAACTAGGGAGTTGGCAGATTGCACTTTACGAATCAGCTTCCCTTTAGACATTCAACTATTACAAATAAACGAACTTATTGAAGCGATAAAAAAAGCGACTAAATAGTCGCTTTCTAATGAATAATAACCGATTACTTATAACAAGTAACGCAGGCACCGCCGCCTTCGGCAGCGTCGTATATTTCGTCTAAATCACCAAAATCACAAGTGCCTTCAATATCACCTAACAACGCGTTACGGCGACGCTTTTTCTTAAATCGTTCGACCTGCTTCTCGTGGTTCTTGATAACTTTAGCCTGCACTGCTGGATCTTCTAAGGTTGAAAGTGGCTCGCCCTGTCCCATCCAATAGAAGGTTTCACCGACAACGGTGTTACCTTCGCCTTTTTCAAAGGCTTTTGCCTCTTCAAACAAGTCAGGGTGTTTTTCTAGTAACTTTACCCATTCAATTTTTCGTTGATAGAAACAAAAAGTACAACCTGAACGAGAGCGCCATTCATAATAAGCAGGCATTTCTAGGCCATTTCGCTGGAGAATATTTTCAATATCACTTCTAACGATACCATCTTCACGGAACGGAAAAACGGATTCAATCGGTTTCTCAATTGTCATAAAGCCGGAACGGTCGGGTTCGTCAGCACGGATCCCAACGTAGTTTTTTATTTCATACCCATCATCGATAAATTGATCCAGCCAGGCCTCAAAAGGCTTCAACTTAAGCTGAATAGTGCACCAACGATCCCGCTGAGACGGCAGGTAATTACCATGTTCTTTAAGCATGTGCTTAAATGTTTTCTCACCTCGACCTTCTATATTATTCTGAGATCGTGCATTCAGCCGGTGAATATAACCTAGCTTTTCTTCCAATTGATCAATAAACTCATTGGTTTCAGGCAACTCATAACCAGTATCAGTAAAGAAATATTCAATGTCTAAATCAGGTCGTGTTTCTTTGACATATAATGCTAACGCGCTACTGTCTTTACCGCCAGACAACCCTAAAACATGTTTTATTTTCTTAGTCACGATGTACTTTGAACCTCTTCATCCATTAAAGATGCCAACAATTGAGTTAAGGCAGCTAACTGCTTTTCTTTAGAAAGGTTTGCTAAGTTTGATTCAACTGAGCTCACCATCGATTTAACTTCAACGTCATCATTCAAATCAAACTTAATAAAACCGGTATATTCTTTATGCTTACCATCTATACCACTAGTCATAAATGATAGAGGTTGAGAGCTACCTTTTGTGTGAGTACCTTTGTTACTAACCAAACCAAAGGATTCAATCCGCCTAAATTGGGTACATAAATTCTGTAATTCATCGAGCCCATTTCGTAAATTTTTATCGGTCCAGTTTCGTTCTGGCACGCCAGTAGCTAGATTAATCACCAATTCAAACTTCGTTTTGCCATCAATAAATCGAATGATACGAGATGCTAACTCTTTTACATTCGGACGTTGTGCCATAGTAACAATTAACGCACAACGAGTTTTTAGATCTTCGTCAAATTCTGCAGACAAACTGCTTAAAATTATTCGCTTAAAACCCGATAGCAACATGTCATGCTGAGCAGATAAGTCTTCAATCGCTGTTTTAAGGCTTGCCGACAATTTCTCATCTGCACCTTTGGCTTCTTTCTCAATACCAAAAATAGTAGGTAAGTCATCAAGTATCAGTTTGAATGGATCGTTAGCAGCAATAACTTTATTTCTTAAGTCACGTGCTTCTTTCGTTAAGCTATTTGCACTATCGTTTTTATAAAATCCTTCACCACTAGTTTTCTTAACCCAAGCAGGTAAAGTATGAATAATTTTTACAATGTGCTTAGCAATACCTAACACAGCCACGCTACCTTCAGCCTGCCCGACGGTTGCTTTAGCTAAAGTGTCGAGTAGATGTGTTTGAATATCTGAAATTTCAAAATAGCGAACACCTGCTTCTTTGGGGTGTTTATAAATTTTATTAACTAACTCTTCATCTAATTCCGGAATAAATATAAATGTTTTGGTCGAATCAAAATCATAAAATGCAACCTGCCCTTCTAATGATTTTAACAACGCTAGTCCGTAAATTCGGCACAATCCTGCTGTTATCCCAAATGGCGGTCGCATCCAACGCTGATACAAATCATCAAGCGTTACCATTCCCTTAGCATTTTTTATAAAGTTAAAACCGTCTTGCCACAATGCATGCATCTGAGGGTTACTTTCACTGCTCTCGCTACTCCACTGACTTGGAAATAAATGCCCTTCATCGGTTTCGCAATGCCAGCCCTTGCTCTTTAGACAAGAGAGATACAATCCTTTTTCTGGCGGAAATGTCTTACTGTCAAAGCCTAAATCCTCTTCATCACCATGTTCAAGCATTGCATTTAGCAGTTTTCGTATCGCACTATTAGCACTGCCAGATGGTTTAGAACGATTCACTAACTCATTTAGCATCACTGGTGATTTATTAAAAATAGTGTCCGCGATATTAGATGCAATAGTCGTTAATGGCTTTGTTATGAAACTCTCTTCACCATAGGTCCACTTAGCTTGTTTAAATGCTAAATTAAGCTCGATTGCCACTTGCTGCCGAGCGACCACAATTCGATTCTCTAGTTCGTTTTTAGCGATTAAATCGTGGGTGATTTTTGCTTCATTAGTTGCAATTTGTGTCAGCGCAATCAACTCAATAGCAACGGATCTCAAGTTTGCTAATGATTCAATATCACCAACAGTTGCGAATGGTAAAGTGTGCTCGTTTAATGCTTTAGCAACGGTGATATTTGCAGGTAACAAGAACGTTAAAAAAGCTTGCCCTGTCAACGGCTCTTCAATATAACTGTCAAGTAAGGTTTCATCGATCTTATTGACTAGCGTCATATTTGCCCAGCGCATCGTACCAGTGCGGTGGTAATGTGATGTAGCTAATACATGCTGTTCAACGTCACAGGCTGCAGTCCAATCAACCCCCTCACTAATAGATTCAATGCGCTCTAGTACCATGCTATTAATGTCTATATCACTACCTTGAAACACAAATAATGCATCATGTTTTGCACGGTAAATAATAATAGTCCAAGCTTCTAGCTCTGTGATTGCTTGCTTAACAACATCTACATCGTAGCCACGCACTTTAAAATATTGAACAATAAAGTCTTTCTTTGCATGCAAGTGATGATGAAAGCCAAAAATAGTTAACAGCGAAATCACCTTAGTGATCAATACATGCAACAGCACACCTTTTTGCTCAGCTCGGTGAATTGAATCACAACCTTCCAGCCATGCTTTACTGTCGTGAGAAGTCACTATTAAATGGTGTAAATTGTGGTGTAAATAGTCCCAAAGTTTTTCAGGATGATACAAAGCTAGCTCTGTCGGTGTTTCAGTGTGATAATTTTCAAACAAAAACTCACGGAAACCATATTTTTCATGCGACGCTAAAAATCCGAATAAGCTCCGCTCATTTTGAGAAAAACGACGTCGAGAAATAGGACCGAGCAAGAAACTCACTAGCGGATCGAGTGGCAAGGTATCGATTAATGCTGCACTATTTCTATTTTGGCTTGGAAATTCATAGATCACACGCCCAACCAACTCTTGATGCTGGCTCTCTAGTTTAGTCGTGATCGCTGAATCTTTAATAATTGACTCACCCACTAAAACCAGTGATTCATCAATCGAAGGGTTAAAACCCAAATCTCGATAACGCCCTTGTACTTTAGCCCATTCTTTTTGGGTAACAGCATCTTTATTCTTAGCATAGTCAGCAAAAGATTGATGCAAAAAACCAATCAGCATCATTGGCATTTTAGCCTGTTGTGCAATATCGGCTAAAGCCTGAAATAGATGCAAATCTTTATTAGCACGAGACTGGTAATCTAACGCTTTTCCCATTTCATCAAGTAGTAGTATCACACCGTCATACTTAGACACAGGCTTAGCTACAATTGCTTTAATCTCAACCAAACACTCTTCATCACTAAGCGCTTTAATATCCGATACATCAAATTCAATGTTAAAAGCCTGATACAAACTCGCTAAAATTGAATTTGCTGGCGCTTCTAGTCCGCAAACGTGTTTAACGACATTCCAACCTTTCTTAACCTTAAGGCGAGACGAGAACTCCAAAACGGAACCTTGCTTGGTTAATTTTTTTTGCGCAAAACTACGTTCTTTACTATCAGTAGAAAGCAAACTCGCTAAAAACAATGCCACCGTCGACTTGCCTGAACCATAAGGACCGGTAAGCGTGTAGGCACGTTGTTCACTACCTGAAAAATCTCGACTGATGATATCAAGAACATTTACCGCTGTACCATGAAGAACAAATCCATCAATAAATACTTTGTAATCATTATGTTGACTATCAATTCTTGTTGAACTTTTATAACGCTGACTAATTTTAATAAGAGAAGACATTTTATTGTTCACCGTAAAATTTATCTAAATATTTGAACGGTGAATCTAGATCACTTTGTTCAACTTTCACCTGTCGTAAACCCAAAGAATCAATCCACGACACACCACCTTGCGTATACTCTTGTGCCAGATCCAACTTTTGACCCAAGCCAGTCTCTGACAAACGGAATATCCGCCCAGGGGAACAAGGTTTACTTAATAATGAATCAAAATCTACGGCGTTAATCTTTGAATCTAATGTTTCTTGTTTAACAAAATACACCAATGCATAAATAAAAACCTCAATCGGCAAGTCAGGGCGTTCCGCCAAATCGCTGACATAAAATCCACCACCATTGTCTTGCACCAAATTTAATTCAGCCAAGGGGGAAGTGAAATGATCTTCGTTAATTTGCAATTGCTTTTTTGAAGTATTGTTTGCTTTAAATTTCTTTGAATACACATTCAAAAAACAATCAATATCTTTCTTAACAGTACTAATACTACTAACTTCATTTGTGACCAGTGTCTTCGCATCAGCTTCGCAATCAACAATCAATTTTGATTTTTCAAAATGCTGCACATTCGAGTAATTAAAGAAATATCGATATGCGGTTAAATATTCACTATTAAAATTTAGCCAGAAATGCAGCAACCACACAGAACCAACGCGTTCAAGATAAGGATCTTTACCGGAACTCTCTTTGCCAAATAAATAATTACCCGCGTCAGAAATTTCATGTTCAACAGAGCCGTTACGCATTGCAACATTTAAAACACCACTAGCTTCTGCCCAATAGCGAATCGCGTTGACCATATTTTTGCCAACGCCAAGCTTCACAATTGCGTCTCGAGTGCCTTCTTCATTCGAAGTTTGTAACTTACCACCTGAATTTAAATGATTTATCGCTTTATGTAGCCATCCATAGCGTAATGGAAATGTGTCGTGACCGGTAAATTTAGCTTTCATACTGCCTTGTGTCTCTGGAGAAATTGTCCAAGCGGCAATACTATATTTTTTTTTATTGTCAATAAAGATATTTTTAAATAACTGTATAAATATACACCCAATAGTATGATTATATGTAATTGCACATGATTTATAGTAAAAAAGTATTGTTTTTCTATCTTTGGGAATTATAATCCAAGACCAACCCTTCTAGAGGGCTGATTTTTATATGGAAATTCGGAGTTAGTATGTTGCAATCAATTTTGTCAAATTTTTCAGAAGATGAACTACTAAACTTCTTGCCACAGCAATCGATAAAATTTGCTATCGATGTGTCAAACACGGATATAAAGACAGCTAATATCCCAGCATTTAATAAAGCTCAATTAGCGCAGGTTGTCGCTAACACCAAGCAAAGTGAGTTTATATTTAACCCTAAACTTCGTAATTTATTAATCGACCGATTAAAACCACAATTATTTTTGAATGTTTTTCCCGAGTTTGAATTATTACCACACGAAGTTAAGCCGCAGCACTATAATGCGGCAATAGATTGGTCCGCTGAAAACTTAGGCGATTTTGCTAGTAAAGTCGGACTGCAAGCTATTTACCAAGCAGAACACGATAATGATAGCAACCTAGAGAGCATCGCACATATTGAACCTAATTATGCGTTGTACCCTTACCAACAAAAAATTTCTCAAGATACCCTATCGTCACTGAATGATGAAAATAAAAAACGCGTATTAATTCATTTACCTACAGGCGCAGGTAAAACTCGTACCGCAATGAATATTGCTGCTGAACATTTGCGCGCATCAGACTCCAATACCGTGTTATGGCTAGCCGATCGCGAAGAGCTGTGTTCGCAGGCGTTTAATGAATTTAAAACCGCGTGGAAGTCACTAGGTAATCGCAGCACAACATTGTATGGCTTCTATTCAGACTCTGACGAAAGCTTGGGGGGTATTGACTCAGGCTTCGTTGTTGCAGGGCTACACAAGTTTTTAAGTCTTCGTGATAACGATTCACGTAAACTACAGTTGCTTTACAAAGAGCTGAGAAAGTCTGTAACTTTGGTCATTTTTGATGAGGCACACAAGTCTGTAGCACCCAAGTTTAGCGAAGTAGTAAATGACTTTATCGATTGCGAAGGATTTAACGCCGATCTTATTGGCCTTACAGCGACTCCAGGAAGGAGTTATTCCGCTGACGGTTTATCAGATGAAGATAAAAAATTAGCAGATTTCTTTGATAACAACAAAATATCAATGAATGTTCCAGGTTACTTATCCCCAATTGATTATCTTGTTGAACATGGCTATCTCGCCAAAGCTAATTTTAAGTCGCTCAATTATGAAAACTCAGGCATTGCCGCATAT
>Ga0209395_1003291_pt1 | contig 20163 bp, 19 predicted proteins | sample GOMGulsemesocosm_3_FD_184635 | JGI IMG/M metagenome (GOLD analysis project Ga0209395, IMG submission 184635) | Methane-oxidizing microbial communities from mesocosms in the Gulf of Mexico - GOM9D Gulf of Mexico (SPAdes) (version 2) | ecosystem: Environmental > Aquatic > Marine > Cold seeps... | reverse complement strand
ACCAAAATTGGGAAAGACCTGGTAGCTACTCGTATAATGAAAGAAATCGTTGGGCACGAGGCTGGCGATGTAACTAATGGCGTTTATGTGACAACCCGCAATTACGCGCTACACAAAGAAGTCATTGATTGTCTTGATTTCAATGTTGATATGAGCGAATTAAGCTATGAACGTTTTCTGGCTAGACGTAAGTATAAGAAAAAATAATTACCAACACTTTTTTTGTCTCACTATAGGCTCTGTAACATTACATTACTTATACTTAGTTAATGCCCTAAGTATAAGGAAGCAGTTAAAAATCGGGCACTTATTTTGTGACCATAGCGTCGGCTATTAGCTTTTATCCCTAGGACATTGCATTTGAGAAGTCTTAAATATCAATGTGATTTATTTTAGGTAATTCAGCTGACGCTACCCGTTTGAGTATTGGTGAATTGGGTGAGTTCCCTTCTGTTCAAAGTATGCTCCGATCAAATCAACTTCTCGTTCTTTGAGTTGATGTCCAAGCACATTCTTCATCGCTACAAAAGATAGCGTTGCTCCTTGAAACTTAACGTTCCTTCGATGGGTAGCCATACGCTTCAAAAGGTTTATTGATTCGCCACAGTACAACATTTCATCATCATTAAAGATTTTATAAACACCGGGTTCAATCGGTGGTTGAATATCTTTAATTGTGCAAGGTTTACTCCATTCCAGCCCCAACCAATCCGATGATGAAAATTCATTATTTAACCCTGCTTTCTCGAGAGAAGGATATAGTGTTTTCACTGACTGCCGCTTCATGCTCCTGCTTTTGGATTTATTTGAAGGCTTACTCCATAACGGGTGTCTACGACCATGATTTGCAAGTGTGCTATACCCATGCTCTAACCTATGAAGATAAAGTAAGTAGTCTTCATGAGATTGTCTCATTACAACACCATAGTCCGGTTTTACGGCAACTGATACTTCGTATTCAAATTTGTCCTCATGCCTGAAAGCCCATAGAGTCGGAGCAGCTGTGTGTGGGTCGTTCCAAGGCGGATTATCAAGGCTATTATAAGTATGCTTGGCAAGAGCCCTTGTTCTTTCACGAAGGTTTCGTCCCGTTTGACCGATATATATTAATCCGTTGTATGATTTTGATCTTACTCGGTAGAGCCCTGCTTTTGTTGATACACCTTCTTGATAAGTTACCAATTCAGAATTGAGCGGGATCCATTCTGACCACGATAGTTGCCCCCAATTGTTTGATTGAGTTAAGTTGTTCATAATTTGGTTTAATTATCTTAAGATGTCGTTAACAAATGCTCTTCATGTGTACAGCTAGAGCATTTAAGCGTATATGTTGCACCTTTCTTACTTATTTTGGTCTGCTTCCTTTCACAGCTCTTACAAGCGCGTTTAAGCGGTGTGTTCGCTTCACATATTCCTATGCTACAAAACGATGATAAGGACACTATATCCAAGCTTGCTAAACTCTTCAACAAAGTCACTAAAAACGTTTCAAGTATAAGATTTTGAAAATAGGGGTAAAAACTACTACAAATTTGATACTTTTCACCACATTGGTGTTTTTAATTTCCTACTAGATAAAGCTGTAGATCATGAGTGGTATACGATTGAAGGCTTTTTATGTTGAAATGAAGAAAAATAACTAAATCGATCGAAAAGCAGCCTGTTTTGAGGGTAGTATAAGAATGCAGGTATAAGATACTTTGTCGTGCTCTTAAGACAATGCCCTCCCTGATTCATAGAAAAAACTAGCTCGATATGTTCACTAGTACCACAAAGCTGACTTAATTCTACTGATAAAATAACCTCATCTAATGTTCACTTTGATACGATAACGGACATTAAGAACAATAGCTTCCTGAGCTGTTTTCCGTGTTCAGAATAAGTGGTTCTATCTTTATCTTACAAACAACTAAGCCAACCTAAAGGTGGATTGATAAAATATAAATAATTAGAATGGTTTATCAATTTAAATTGTTTTAAAGTAAAAAATTTAAATTTGTACTAATTAAATAAACTTCAACATCACATTATAAAAAGGATAAATTATGAGTAGGGAAGCTGGAGTTAATGCTCTTATGGGGATGGGGTTAGCCTTGCAGCTAATGACAATGGGCACAGTTTTTTTAGTTTTAAGATTTATTTGGAGAAAGCTTTTCAAAAAAAACTCTTTGAAAAAAGCTAAGCAACTAGAAGTAAAAACAAAAGAGAAAATTGGAAACTTTGAAGATGATAAGCTTAACGAGCTAGCAATTGATGTGCTAGATAGTGGGAATGTTAGCAGGGAAGCAGTAACGAGAGTAGGTGTAGCAAGAAAAGTTAAAAAAGAAACTTACATGACTAATTTTTTCTTTCTTTCTTTGAGTATATATTCCTTGGGTTATATAACTCTAGCTGTTGCTAATTCGTGGGATTCTCCCCTTTGGTGGGGGGTTGCACTGGGTTGGATAATATGGCTTTCGCAAATTTCAGCTACGGCAGTTAGAGGTGAGAGTTTTCCTCATTTTTGTCCAACCCCATTTTATTGGGGTCTCTCGATATCTTTTTTTATTATGATATTCTTGGAAAATATATCTTCTTGGCAGCTCTGGCTTTGTGCGTTTCTACTTTCTTATTTTCTTGCAACTTTACAATACCTTAAAGGATTTAATTAGATACTTCGGGCGAAGTATTATTACGCTGAACTGAACAAATTAGAGTGGACACAGTCTATGCAGAGCATAACTACCCTATGTCAAATTAAACTAAATCACACAAATGAGCAGAAAATTTAGGCTAAGATGCCCCCTAATTATGCTTCTAAATTTCAAGGGCTTAATGTCAGCTTTTGGCTAAATTGAAGAAGGATCTGTTACTCACTATCTTTATGTTAACAATGATACGAAAGCGGACCTTAGCCTTGGCTTAGCTAACGACAAGTGATCCGACAATGCAATTTGTTCAGGTACACCAATTTTGTCTACTTTTAGCTAATTAAGCGGAAATTTAAGTCATTAATGAAGCTTAAAGCACATACATACATCAAACGGCGACTGATCTCTAATTGAGTTTGAACAGTACACAATAAATGTGTCTTATGCAGCTGACCAAAACAATCATTGCAGTCATTGGGCAACTCCAAAGTCCCGCTTAATTGGCGTGTTGTTATAACTCAATTAAGCTCAAGACTTACAAAGCTATTCCACTCATCAATTGCATCGTCAGCAGCTTGTTGGTGCTTTTTTACTGCATCATTTTGCTCATCGACAAAATCTTGGATACACCTTTTATAACGTTGAACATCATCATTAAAACTATCAACTTGATATTGTTCAGTGAATTCATATGGTTTGTAAGGTTTTGAGCATGATGGGCTTGGAGTAAACATATCAGCCAAAACCGTTGATGAACAAATAAGTATAAGAAGACTTATTAAGATTGATTTTTTATTCGATTTCACGATTTACCTCTATTTTGAGTTATATCTTTGCTAAGCGGCTATAATTTTCGAGGAACGAGCACTGCCAACTGTTTGTTTATTCTTCTTCTGCACTGAAAGATAACTAATTCTTTTAGTTAATTTTCACGAAGTCTTTAAAGTTATCAAAAACTTCACTTTTGTCGGAACTGTTCGAATACATCACAGCCCAGTCATATATTTTTTTCTTATAAATGATCCGTTTTACACTTTTAAATCTTTTAATTCCATCTTGAATATACCAAGTAGTCATTTCTGCATAATACTTATTAGCTTTTCTATCGAAATTAGAAGTGAATGAAACTAGTGTTTGGTTATCGGCCTTGGCTGGCATAGTAAGTAGTTGATCAAGTGTTTCCTTCAAGCTAGATTTATAGGCACCTATGTCATGTTCTAAATTTGTTGGTTGGGAGCTGACGGTATATACGACACTATTTGGCTTGTTAGCAGCTACATACTTTTCTAGTCCATAAGCACCAACATCTATTTTTTGTGGTTCATGAGGTAATGCTACATCCAACACATTATTAAACAAAGAATACTTAAACATATCACCATTTGCATCATGTTCAGTTATCGAAAGTAGCAGATCTCCACATTTGTATGTAATGACAATTCTTTTTTCGTCAAGTGGTGCAAAAAGAACCATCGACCCATCAGAAAAAACGTCTATGGTATTAGCCTTTCCATCCTCTCTCTTTAGCAAAAAGGTCATTCCCAACGTTCCCTTTTCAACGCCATTAGATCTATTCGGCATTTTTAAGAAGCTGTCGTAACTGTAAATAGAGTGCTCGCTCTTAGTCTTAAGAATAAGTGTATCCATAGCATTAGTGAAAGCAATAGAAGCGACTTTAAAGTCGTCTGGTGGGGCGTATTGTTGGTTATCATATTCAAACAACTTAGCTTCGCAAAAGAAACTAGTATTGTCTTCAAATGATCTGACGCTAAATTTATTCCCAGTCGCATACGCGTGAGGAATTGATATAGTGAAAATATAAACTATGACAATTAAAATCTTCATTGTAATATCCATATCTGTAATTGACTTCAATAGCTGCATCATCATCGCATTTTTTTATTTATAATTTCTATATATTTTATAACGCCTTATCTAAAGCGACACTGACCACTTGCACTTTGACCTCTATTATTAATAACTTCAATTGGAAATGTGTCACCTTTAAAGGGGCCTGTTTTATAGGTATATTTTGAATTAGCATATTCATACCATCCTTTGTCGGTTTTCCCTTGATATGGATGGCGATACTTGCTGTTTACAGTTAAAACTTTATCTCTAACGGAAATATTGAAATCTCGACCATCATTAGTAGTGCAGCTTGCTTGGTAAGCATGAGTGATAGTCGAAGCAAACAGTACACATAAACCCAAAAAAAATCTCATATTGTATTTCCCTATTAAATTACATAAATAGTAGCTATTGGCTAAACTTAAGATTTATCCTTGTTTCTAATTCATCGACAGATTAAGTCAAGAACTGCGCTAATGAATAAACAAAAAGTTCTACTACTTGGTCTGTTTTATTCGTGTTTTGACCTAAATAAATAAGAGATCGTGGCAGTAGGGCTACGTAATTGACTTTAAGCACACATAAACCATGTTGTTTTTAATTATCTATCTATGCCAAAAAAGTCTTTTAGCTTATTCACAGGTTTATTACTCTCTTCCCTATTTTTTTTATCTGAACTTTTTGATGCTTCTATTTTTCTTAGTAACTCTGATACATTAATTTTTGAATAGAATCTACTCTGGGAGTACTGAGTATCGTCTAAATAATTCACGTATCCTGCCTCTAATTGTGCTAATTGTTCGTCTGTTCTAAATGTTTTATTATAATAGTCTGGGTAAATAACTTCTACAGGATACATTAAATCAACAGATTTAAACTGACTTAAATATTGTATCTCGTTTTCATTTAATTCTATGTAAAGTGTAAACTTATCTCCCCCTGTAATCACTTTTGTCATCTCGGTTGGAGTTTTAAAAGTTAACACCCTACCATGCGAATCACCTTTAAAATGAGGTTCATAAACAGTAAGTTTGACTTTGGTACGGTACAAAGTGCTTACTTCCATATCTTTTATCAGTATATTTTTGCCAGACGCACTAACCTGTAACGGCAGTACCATCACGATGATTATTAAAATGAAATAGTTTGAAATCAGACTGTTCTTCATTAGCTAAAAAATCCTTGTAAGTAAATTACCATTATATAATGAATCTAAAGTTATATCACAACATACCTTTGAAGGTGCCTGTTTTATAGGTATATTTTGAATTAGCATATACATACCATCCTTTGAAAGTTTCGCTTGATTAGCATGAGTGATAGACGAAGCAAAAAGTGCACATATACCAAAAATAATTCTCATATTTTACTTGCCTAAATCGCAAACATCGGCTGAATTCCCCTTTGGTTAATTTGTATCTAAAAGTGCCCCCCCGTTGAGGTAATATTATGACGATTTTTATATAAATACCATTTATTTTTACATCTTACCTTCTGAAACAAAACGATTTTTATTAAATATTTCCAAAGGGTTGTTTGGTGTTTTTTTTTAGGATAAGGTTACCTTTTTATACATATAGTTACTTCAATTATGAAAATAATTACACTTTTTTTATCGGTCATATTGGTGAGCACTTTTAGCTTTAAAACCATGGCTACTCCAATTAGCTTGTATTGTGAACCTGATAGAAATAACCAAGCTAATAAAGGCCATGTTTTTATTAGTTTTGATATTAAATCAAAACAAGTGTTTAACCTACTTGGATATGATAGTAAAAGCACTTACGGGAAAAGTGTTGGCTATTTCGACGTAGAGCCAGCTTTTATACAAATCGGTCTTAGTTCGACAATACATAGAATCAATAGAATAGATCTAACCTACTCTTATTATGATAAAAACGACTTTAATTATGGTACAAACGACTACAAGCCTGAGAAGTTTTACTGTGAAAAAGACATTAAACCACAGATTTGATTTAACCAACCGCATTAGTGAAAGTTTAAGACCGCTTAGGCTCTGAACTGTCGTTAGTCAATCTAAAGCTAATGTCCGTAATTGGCTATCAGTTGACCTAAAGAATAACGAGTAGCTAACGTCAGCAAAGCGTACTCTTCTGTTCTGTACGTAAAGTTACAATATCTATCATTTAAGCATGCCCTAAAGATATATACATAACAACCTATCATAAATGAGTTGACAGACCCTAATGATAGCATTATCTTTAGGGTCTATTATGATAGACTGCAAGGGAATTAATATGTCGGATTACATTTACAGCAGAGTTAGTACTGTAGGTCAAAATATAACTCATCAAACTGAGGATCTAATAAGTGATTACCCTAATGCTCAAGTAATGGAAGAGAAAGCATCGGGTAAGAATGTCACTGATAGACCTATCTTCCAAGAATTACTAAGAATAGTTAAGTCTGGTGATCGTATTATCGTTAGGGAGCTGTCAAGGTTAGGTCGTAATACACAAGACATACTTAGCCTATTCACTGACTTGGAAACTAAAGGTGTTTCTGTGTTAATTCAAAATCTACAGATCGACTCTACAAGCGCCACAGGAAAGATGGTTCTTACGATCATGGCATCTGTTGCCACGATGGAGAGAGATTTGATGAAAGAAAGGCAAGCTATCGGTATTGCTCAAGCTAAAGAGAACAATAAGTATAGAGGACGCCCTATCAACCCTAATACAGCCAAAAAATGTGAAGAAGCACTAGGGTATATCAAGAGTGATATGAGTAAGGAGAAAGCATCTAAAGCTGCTGGAGTTGGTATCGCTACATTGTATCGGTATATCAATGAAAATAAGCTGTCTAGTCATCTCTAAAAATAGTGTACATTTTAAATCAGGGATGTATGGAGAGACTGTCCGTACACTTTATAAAACCACTTTAAGTGACGATTATGTGATAAATACGAATGTACACATAATCTATGCTCTAAATGTACGCTGTGATTTTGGTTTCAGACTACTTTCCTTCTTAATGTTATTTGCGACTAAAAGTCCCAATCCAATGAAAACCGATTACTCGCAGGTAAAATTGTTTCTGCAATTTTTTTATATTTAGCTTTCACTCTGCCTTGGCTTTGACCAAAGGCTTTTAGCTGGTCAAAGCCCGCCGTTGTATCGGCAATAAAGTTTTCCTGATAGTAATGACGTGAAAGTATACCCAGACTATAGGCTGCAGCAGACCCCATCTCAGTATGCAAGAGGTTTGTAAATTCTGGTACAAAACTATCTGCCTGAGCTTTGTTTAGTCGCTTTAACGGCTTAGCTTGCAGCTTGGCCATTAACAACAAGTAGTTGGCTTCATTCATACAATTCGCCTGAAAATGATGGTGCTCCAGAATTTTAAGCGCCGAAAGTGGGTTTGCAGTTTTTAAAGCCTTTATAGCCTGTTTGAGATATTGCGCATCAAGAGATTCACATGAAAGCGTGTCGCTAGTTGCCATCATCTTGGCTATTACGGGCGCGAAATCATTCAGTGCCACCGCCGCGCAAATATCAACCCATTGCAATGTGGACATGTGATATTTGTAAGCATCATCAAAAGCCGAAGGCGGTGTATCGTCAGCTTTTAATGGTATCACCTTGCAACCAAACTGCTGGGCCAACTCAATTTCTTTGATAACTTCTCTTGAGCCAACGAGGTTTACCCGGGCATCTCCCATTGAGTTTTTCGTACATAGCACTAAAAACAGCTCAGCCTCATTTAATCCCATAGGGATACGGGCAGCGTAATGCTCGCCACCCGCTATTTTTTCTTGATCAAACCAAACCTGATGACCCTGACTTTCTATACCCGCCTTAAGAGATAAAGCGAGTTCACGATCTTTAGAGCTATAGCTGAGAAACAGTTTCTTCATCGCGTTCCTCCTTGTGATGACGGATTTGGTTACGAATATTTTTAATTGCTTCATCAGCCTTGGTGGTTGAGACAACGCTATCTAAGGTTGCATTCTCTTTGTTCATCGCTTTGATTTGCGTTTCAATATCATCGAGCTCTTCTTCCCGCTCTTCCTCATCCATCTCACTGTTTTCTAAAATACTTTTCTTTCTTGCTGACAGTTCCATTAATATGGAGTGGTCATTAACTTTCTCTTTTTCTTCATTTTTTCTTGAAGCTTCTACGAAACTTTTCAGACCATCTTTATTGAGTATTGTTAATCGAATCTTGTCACTACTCGCCACCGACAACGAAATTTCAGTCGCCGAAATGCTTTCATTATCGATTCCGTTTAGACGATCCACTTCACGCTTAGAGATATTAGTGACGTCTTTGTAATAAAAGGTGTTCGCCTCTTTTCCTATACACTTTTGACTAATAAAGTCATAAAAAACAGTAAACAAATCAATTTTCTCAGACGTTAAGAATATAAACTGAATATACTGAACCGCAAAAACTAGTGAACCGTCTTTATCGCCCCAAAAACTAAACTCATTTTCACTGTGCAATTTGTTTAGTACATCCTTTCGTTTTTCATCAGACTGAATCAGTGCCCAGTCACTAAGTACAATGGCTTCATGATTCGAGTAAATGACATCAGTTTTTTCTAGACCACACTCATCTAGGCCGAGTTTTTCGAGTTTATTTTTGACGATGTCTTGCATGATGGCATTAGCAGACTTACCGCTATATAGGTTGCGATTTAGTTTTAAAGGAACACTTCGCCATAATTTTGAGCGGTGCGCTTTTACATTATCGATTAGTAGGTGGTAGGCCGGTAAAAGTGCATTTAGCAAGGTCAAATTACCGGTTTCAGTTAACTGTTTTTTCTTTTGATTTTTGTTTTTCAAAAAGAAGATAAAACAGAAAAAGAAAGCCAAACTCGCACAGGCCGCAAAAACAACCATTACATTTTCTAACTTGAGCGCGCGGTAACCCGAGATATAATCACTCACAACTTGATTAAACATATCAGGTGCGTTGGCTTCTGTGCAAAAAAAAGCGCCAAGCCCGGCAATGGTCATAGTTAAAAAGAATAGCACCAGGCTAACAATTTTATTAAAACCACGTTTTTTCTGATGAGTGGCTATCGACTCTTGTGTCATTTCAATTTTTTCATTCAGCGTTTTCTCTGCCGCACGTGCTACCTTCACCTCTCTTTTCATCGCGGTAGTAAGCAATCGCGGAATGGGACGGTTGAAAAAGTCCCATAATTCTTTATGCTGGGCGTCATTATCAAAGTTAAGTTCTTGTGACGACAATTGCTCAGCAGGCACCAAAATGCTCTTGCTTCTTTTTGAGCCGAAAGAATTTCTAAAATGATCGTAATGATTAATTGTTGGGTACAGCTCGATATGCCTTTCGACCTGACTTTGTGACTTTGACAAAGCCGAAAACAAGTCAGAGATCTCAGAACACTTGACGTGGCTATCAACTAAAGTACCGTCACTCTGCCATAGAAAGACTTGGCCACTCGCACTTTGAATGAGCAATTGCTGCTCGGCGATTTTTTCTATAAAGCCATCTTCAAATGTGAAGTTAAAATTAAAGCGCTTTAAGCAAGTGCCTGAATTAGACCAAAGGCTAGGGTTTTCCCCTTTACTCCAGATTAACCAATTGCCGTTACTTAGCTCGTAAGCAAGAGTTAACGGTTTTTTTTGCCCTTTAAGCTGTATAACTTTCTCGCCAGAAAAACGCCAAATACTAATACCACCGGGTTCTGTAATAGCCAATTGCTTACGATTAGTGAAAAATTGTATCGCATCGATATCATCAATCTTAGCTTCAATTGTCGAATGGCAATCCCCTGTTTTAGGATTCCAGAAACGCAACGTTTCATCCTTACTCACAGTAACAAGCTCACCATTTTTGAGCTCAATTGCTCCGAGAATTACATCCTCATGATCGTCAAGAGTTGCTACATTTTCGCCATAAAATTTAAAAACCTGGATGCTATGATCTAAGCCTATTGTGAGAAAGTGCCCTTTATTCTCCTTGTGCTGGAGCGCCATAACCCCCGTCACTATGTCCTGATGCAGTGTTATACCTAGATTGATATCTTCATCTTCACACACGACATTAAACTCGCTACTGTTGTGCCATTCAACATGATAGTCGTTAATTAAATAAACCTTTTGAAGCTTCTGCTTGGCGATCTGCTCTGGCGTTTTGGCAGTACAATTTTCTAGAATTGGTGAACTCATTATATTTCTTCCCTGTTGCTTCTCGTATTCTATTGTTTTTGCTTTAAATCATTATTCATTTCTGAACTTGTCCAGGTGACATGTTCAAACATCGCTTCATGTGCTAAATCTAACAACATTTGTTTTTTTGATGACGTTAACTCACCAGCAAGTAATGTCAGCGCACGGCCGTAAAGCTCTTCTAGGCTTTCATAGCCCTTAGCTGTCATTTCATATCCTGCAAGCTCACTCCATAACATAATCAAACCTGCAATCATTAAGCTGTATTGGAGCAGCAACACTAACCACTCGTTTAGTTGCGAAAAAACGGTTATCTGCAACGCCTGTTGAAACAACATCAACACCAGTAATACAACCCCAATCCCTATTGCCCCGTGAAAAAATCCTCGAGCATAACGACTCGCGATACTGGCAGCATAACTTGGCCTCTTGTAAATAAGCTCTTTAAAAGAACCTGCACTTTGCTGAAGTCGAGATTTTAAAAAGCTAAGTTGGTCTCGCAGCCATTTTTGTTCAATATCCTGCCGATGAAAATTGCTTTGATGCCACCACCAGTCAAGTTCTGCGATGCTAATAGCATGATTGAGCAAAGGTAAGTGCAACCTGAATCGACGGGGAATTAAGGTTGTTGCGGACGGTTCGATATCAGCCATATTCAAAAACCCCCGAATACGCATCGCCTCAGCCACCCCGCGAGCAAGCTGGTAATTCCACTTCATATCTTTTTTAGCGGTGTGATTTATTACCCACCAACAACTTAAAATAACAACAAAAATAAGCGAAAATATTCCAAGGCCAATACCTGAATTTACCCAGTTACCAGCAATTTCATATAAACCATAGCCCGTGATTGCCAGAAAAAAGAATATTATTACAAATTTTCGATATTCAGCTTGCAACGCCAAAGCAAGCGCGTCGGCTGTTTTAAATATCAGGTTGCTTTCTTTCAAACCCACACTATTGTCAATCTCATGTGCTGTAATGTGCTTACTTGCCTGGCCATTATATACCACGAGCTCTGCAACCAGGGTCTCAAATTCTTTTGATAAAAAGTCTTGTAGGTAACTTTCACTTTGATCGCTTTTACAAAAGCTTGAATACAGCTTTCCTACTGGCACGCTGCCCCCCATTAAGTGTTTGGTAAACTCTAAAGAGGCATCTTCATCTGCTGATTCGTTTTGGGTCAACCGAGAAACCGCAATATGATGCACCAGACCTGAGGTTTGACCATCAAAGTCTGATGTAGGTTGCAAGGCAGGGTTCTCAGTTCCTGTCGGGAATGACACTTCAGCCCCTAGTTTATACATTACAATATCAGCTGTGCCTCCAACACCTTGAGCAGGTTTACCATCCCAAAGCGACAACAACACATTGCTGTATTTGGCAATAAAAATCCCCTGATTTAGATACAAACTATTGCGCAATTGGCCATATGAGTGGTCTGTGATGGCCGCTTGATACTCTTCGTCGCTCAGGCTATGGCGTACTTCAATAATCTCGTTATTGTGTTCACCAAGGGCTGTAACTACTTTGTTAAGCTGTTCAGCTGCAGAAGGTGCGTAAGTTAGCCCATTAAAGTCTGCTTGGTAGTTTTTGAGCGGCATCGGCAAACAACCTATTATTTTAAGCGCCTTATGCTCGGAAGATTGCTGCAGTTCCAACGCCACTTCAGCAGCAAGTAAATCTGCTCCTGCAGCTAAGCCGGTCATCAGCCAAATAGGTGTATCAGGGCCAACTACCTTGCGCCAGTGACTCAATGCGTTTCGGATGTCGTCTTTGTAACTGGGATGTTGATCTGAATTGGCTGAACTTTTTATATCGCGATGTCCAGTAATGCCAATTATAAAGGGTAAGCAGTTTCCTAAAGTACCGTTTTGAGAAGTCATCAATTAAATCCATTAAATCCATTAATAAATTGCAACTTAAACATACTACCTAAGCCAACAGAAAAGTTAAATAAGAATTTGATAAACTTTAGGATTTCTTCTTTTCATTGCAAGCCGCTAAGTACAAATCCCTGACGGTTTGTAGTTCGCTCAACACAGCCGCCAACTTTTAACTTTGTAATCTTCAAAGTGTAGAGGTTAGTCAGCAACCGCTTATGTCATCATTAATATACCTTTCATTAGCTACCCTTGCGTAAGTATTACTAGATCTTCACTTCAACCGATATAGGGCATTGATCACTCAAGGATTGACTTAGATGTCTTGAATATTTACCGTCAGATACAAGTTGTTCAAACGAATCTTTCACGTACCGTTGTTTAGCTTTCGGGTCGAACACGATGTGGTCAATGTAGTATTTATAATAACCGGCCCAACATTTTGATTCTTTGGTAATTGTCGGCGCCCACATGTCTTCTGCGCCGTCATCATCAATAGCTTGCCATAATCCAGCCTCTTCACTGCGATTATTAGCAATGTTTTTGTTAAATCTACGGTTAAAGTCGCCTATAACGACGAAGGGGACGTTTTCTGTGGCTCGTTGATCAATCCATGCTTCTAAAGGTTTTATTTGCTTAGCGAGCTTCTCACAAGCACTTTTATTTTTCTTGTCACTTGTACTTTCGCCAGCCATATTATCAACGATCAAACGATCAAGTGGTTTTTCAAAACAGCCTGACTTTAAATGCACCGCTAGTAAGCGAAACTTATCACTCCCTTTAGTCAATGTGATGTCCATACCATTACGCATTCTACCGACGTCCAATGCTCTGTATTCACTTGCGGTTACCTGATAACCTTTTGATTTACGTACAGCTACACCAACGCGCTGTACCCAGTGCTTTGTCGAGAAGTAGTATCTTATTCATCTCCGAAGACTTTACGCGCGTAATCGCTGTTCTCGATCTCCTGTAGGGCTATTACATCAGCATCAAGTTGCTTTGCATATCGAGCAAGTTATTTGTAATCCTTTTCCGTACGTTTGTTGAAATCATGCGAGCCTAGATATGTCCCAAGAAGCGACTTTAAGTGTTTCAGTTTTCGCGGTGTAGTTATCCCTAACGCAATTAAAATTGCTAACTAAGACAATAATACTTTTCACTGACCTCATTAACTTCCCCGATCTTTATAAATACTTAATCAACTCGAACTCCTACTTTTATAAACCGCAATACGTGAATCTACTAACGCCGTTATTTTTTTTGTCAAGCTGTCGCTCACTAAGTAATTTCTACTCGTGTTTTCGAACAATAACCGATGTAATCCTTTTGATAAGTAATCAGCTAAACCGACATCAATTCTTTGCTCTTCAATTGTCGTATAAACAATTCCATTCTTTTCCTCTTCCTCCGTAGCCTCTCTCCATTTTGTCATTGGGTTATGTTTTGAAACAAGCGATAGAACAAAGTTGTCTGACTTGATTTTTGGATGATAACCTCTTGATATCTCAACAGCGGTAGTCGCTGTTTCACCATTTTTATTCTTTCGTAACTGGTTATCTTTTCTTAATGCATGACGAAAACCTTTTTCGTCATTTTGATTAATAATACCAACGATGTGAACATGTATGCCTTGATGTGGTTCATTTTTATCAGAAGATGAGCCTTTTTCAAAAACTAAAAAATAATCTTTGAAGTCGTATTTTTTTACTCTTTTTTTTATTAGTTCCCCGTAGTAGCTTATAGGGTTCTTGCCCTTTTTTTGGGCGTATGTTGTTAATTCAGATATATACTCTGGTGAAAAAGCTATTGTGATCATCACTGGTATTATCTGCTCGTTATTAACTGTTTCATATAATATCGCCAGTACGCCTATTCGTAAGCAGTAGTTCAAATATTGCTTATGCCTACTTGAAATATTTACTGTCGTATGTAGTTTTCTTTTTGTCTTTAAGGTAGGGAGAGAGTCAGGTTTATAACCTTTATAGTATTCACTAAAGAGAGGTACTGTATAGTCATCGGAATACGTATTTCTCATATTATCTGTAAGCACTTGACCATTTGGGCTCATCGTCGTTTTCATATTTTTATTTTTATTGTTATTTTTCTGAAAAATGTCGCTTTACAATATTCATGTCTCAACTACAGTTCAACCTTTACTTTCAAATTAAGGCACACCACATCAAAAGGTAGAGAGTTTGCTCCTCAGACGATTAAAAATATTGTTTTAATAATGTTTAACTAGTCAGCGAAGCCACAACCGATACACTGCGCACAATGGTAATATCAGTCTTTCAGATTAGATTTTGAATAGTTAACGCCCCACTAATGAGGCAAATAATAGTTGGTTAAAATAAGCAACGATGGAACTAATATAACTATAGAAACAAAAGAATTTAACTGAGTGCCCTTAAGGATTGACTTGTCGAAAAAAGTTAAAAGGGAAACTAATACAGTGTATACGGTTTAAGTTAGACTTCTCATTATTTAGTTACTTTCTTGGGGATCTGAGGTAGCCCAAATGATTGCACCATTATGTTAATCTGAATTACACAACTATTGGTTCAAAATTGACGTAGGGTGACTTTGCATCTGATATTACCAATTCAATAGTTATCACCTTTATAAACAAGGTGGTACACTCGCACCATAATAATATAAAAGGAATTTACAGTGCCCAATTCAAAGCCAGAAACTAGATATGCTGACATACTTGAAAGCAAGGTGTCAGCAATCAAGGATGCATTCCAGCCTGATGTACTTACCCCTGAAGACTTCGATAGAGAGCTTGCCCGTCACACACACTTATCCATAAAAGCTACAGCAAAAGAAACTCTACGCGCAATAGGTAGGCACCCTGAACTGGATGCAGATGGGATATATGATTACTGGGTTGAGCACAATATTATGCACCTCATTACTGTGCGAGATGGCAGACCCAATAATAATAATAGTGATAGATGGGATAGCCTTCGCCACAACTATAAGGTAGTCAGTGATAGAATAACTCAATTAACTGACCTAACCAAAATCAGAGCCAGAGCAGACCGCATGGACAAACTTAGGTTTGTTGGCGCTAGATTCTTATCTACCATTGCCATTGGTGCTGCTGCACTTCTGATGGCTTTTGTGGGTCACGAATACTTAGGCTTTGAAACAGCACTACTAAAGAAAATACCTCAAGAAGTAGTTAATGGCCCTATCGTTATTAGTGATGTGATTAGTGTTTCTGATGGTGCTACTTTCAGGGCTAATATCAAAGGATATCCACGTATTATTGGTGAAAATATGCCAATAATAGTAAGTGGTATCGATATACCTGAAATCGAAACTAAGTGTGGTTACGAGGAGCAACTAGCCGTTAGAGCTAAGTATTTCACTACCAAATTTTTGAAAGGTGGAACTGTAGAGCTAAGGAATGCAGAGCGAGGTAAGTACTTTAATATAACCGCAGATGTTTATGTTAAAGGCGTTAGTTTGGGCGATAGTTTGATTGATGCTGGTTTAGCGCATAAATACGACAAGGAAAATAAAAAGGACTGGTGTCAACAATGAATGATAAAACTATTAGCGACTTACTTACCACACCTGAAGAGATTATAAAAAACCTAACCTTGGCGCTTCTTAAGGATAACACCATCACTGTTAGCGAATCTGAGTTCGGTAATAGCACCAGACACATATTCAAAGACCCAGAAGGTGCCTCTCTAAATCAGCGCCAAATTCAATACGCCCACTTGTTCGGAATGCACCCGTCAGCACTTCCAGATGAACTTATGAGGGACTGGCTTAATGGTGCTATTTTATCATGGCTAGATAGGCTTAAGGGCTTAGGGTTAGCGGACGTAGAGCACCGAAAAGAGAACTATAATCGGACTATTGACCATATCGAAATAGTAATAGTAGCCGACTATTCGATAACAGCAAAGGGTCTAGAAACAGCCCTTAGACTACAGGAACATAGTGATAATGAGGCGAGATTCAAGCAGCAAAAAATAATAAGTATAACTTCGGTATGCGTAGCTGTCTTAGCGTTAGTGTTGACAACTGCATTAGTAGTATTGGGAGCTATGAGGCTTGACCTGTTAGAGCAAAAAACACTAAGCCATGAAGAAATTAAATTACACATCAAAAGTAACGAAGCGAAAATAAATGAGCTAAGTACCAAGGGTGTGGCAGTCGATAGTCAAGTTGCTTCAACCGAAGAAGAACCAAGAAGCGAAATGAGCAAATGAATGAACACAACAACGCAACACCTGAAACCATAATAAAGAATATAACCATAGAGTTGCTTAGGTATGGAGATATAACCGTTACCACTGAAAACTTTGGCGTATGTACAGATATCATACCCTTCGGTAGTTCTGGTGGCTTCCTGTTGGAGCACCAACAAAAGCTCTATGAGTCATTAAGAATAGATGCCACCCAACTAAGCGCAGAAAGCATAGAAGACAACAGCAATGGTAAAAGGTACCTTATTAATGGAGCCTTATTGATGTGGCTGTCAAAGACTCAAGTACTTGGGCTAGCTCTCCCTAGGGATAGGAACATTGAGGTGGACAATAAGGACGGCAGTAAAGCTACCGTACTGTTAAAGACCTTTGCCCTAACTTCACAAGGTTTAGATGTAGCACTTAAGATACAGGAGCATGAAGACAACGAAAGAAGATTTGAGCAACAGTCAGGTATAAGTAAAGCGCTACAGGACAACAGCTCCAAGTCAGTAACTACCGCTAGGTGGGCGCTAGCCCTTTCTGTTGTACTTGTTGGTTTTGGTGGTTACAGAGTTTATCAACTAGAGCAGAAAATATTGAGCCATAGCAATATGGAACAGCGCATACATTCTGCTGAAAAAGAATCTAGTAGGCTTGGTAAAGAAGTAGTAATACTCAAGGATGAACTTAATATATTAACCGCTATAGGTAATGATAAGAGTCACCCCGTCGCAGTAATCGTAGATAGTAACGCGCCAGCAACCCGGCCATAACTCAAACTATATGTGCTCATCAGTGATGAAAATATAGTCAATAAGGATAAGTTAACATGGGAAAGTCAACCCTACATAAAGCACTCAGCAAAGCAGTAGAAGCTGATTTAGCATCACCATTTTGATTCATATTCAGACATTGGAAAATAATTACAGCAACAATAGCAACTGCCCTTGTGGTAGTCGTGGCAGTTGCTACTGTAATATCTAATAATAAACGTTGAAGTAAAAGCTAATCATGAGTATGTTAAATCTCATGCTTAACATGGCCTGCAGAGCAATACTCGCCCGCACCATCACACAACTCCCTCTATAATCAATAGGTTGAAATGGTGTTTTATTTAAGCACCTATTCAAGCCCCATAAAAATAAATTCTAATTTAATAGCAACAAAATTAAGCAAGATAAAACAGTCTAGCTAACTATTGCCACTTAAAAGATAAAATAATACATTACTTTCAACTTAACCCACCTGATTAGTATGTCAACTTTGACATACTAATCAACTGAATTATAACACATTTACACCTATTGCAACTAGCCTATGCAGTCATGATAGTCTCCGTTTTTTACCAATAGATTGAAACATGACATCAAAAACACTTAAAGAAATGTGTAAAGAAAGAGGCTTAGTTGGAAAGGCTTACTATCGCGCGCTTAAACGAAGACAAGCAGGCCACCCTATGTCGACTGTTTTAGAAACTGGTTACATACGCAACAAAGTATCTGTCAATTCCGTAACTATAAACAATAAAGTCTATTCAAACTACGCCGAAGTTGAGCGAGCTTTCAAGCCAGTCGCAAGTATGACAACTGTAATAAGAAAAGTGCGACAAGGTTGGTCTTGGGAGGCAGCTTTAAGCTATGTACCTAATCCAGGTTATGCTAAGGGAGTAATCTACCTAGTTACAAACAAAATAACCGACACAAAATACGTTGGGCAAACGGTACAAACGTTAGTGCGACGTTGGGTTGGGCACTGCGAAGACGCTTTTTATCGAAATTCAAACTTACCCTTGCATGACGCGATTTTAAAAGATGGAAAAGAGAATTTTACAATCGAAGTTATTGACCAAGGTACTGCGTTACTCGATTTGTGTGAAAAAGAGACTCTTTGGATTGCAAAACTTAACACCCTAATCCCACATGGATATAACAGCCAAGAAAAAGGGACAAGCGGTGGTTCACACGGCAAACCCACTTACATCGGCAAGTTAAAATTCAAGACGAAAATTGCAGCTGCAATGCATTTATCACAACAAAAAGACATAAGCGTCGACTCGGCTAAAAAACGTATTGAAGTTGGCAGAGTCGATGTTAGATCGATTAAAATGGGCGTAAACATAAGTGAAATTTACAAGCGACATTACAAAGTTTGGGATAGCATCAAGAGTATATGTTTAAGGCCAAATTCAAAAATTTATGATCCTAGCATCACTGTTTATGAACCATGGATGGATTTCTTTAAATTCATGAGCGATGTCGGCCCATGCCCTGACCCAAGTTGGGTATTTACGAGGCTAAATAAAGGGATAGGCTTCACCCCTGATAATTGTAAATGGGTAACTCGTTCAGAGGCATCAAAATTAGCAAATAAAAAGTTGGCAACCCCATTCAGGTTCGACACATCAAAAGGAACCCAACAAAACAATCCTGATCACATAAACAAACGGGTGATATTCTTGATATCTCCTCTGTGTAGCAATAAGTCAATATCACTATCTGAATAATAGTTATGAGTCTATATATTATTTTAGATTATGGATGTTCTATTTTGATATTAATACAGTTAGTTATGCGTTTAAGCTCTCAGAGTATTTTTAAAAGGCAGTTCATTAATAAGCACTGCCATTGCTTCTAATTACTATTTTATGACCAATACTATATTTAATCACAGGTGCCTTTGTAAACTAGTTTACCCACAGAGTCAGAATATACATTAGGTACTTTCGTCCAAAAACGAGAAATAACCTGGTGATCACCACACCCATTTTCACTGGTGTGGCTAGCTAACCACTTCATTCGGATCTTTTCATCCTTTAAGTTGTCGTGTTCGTAGACTAAACTTGTCTGAACCTCCATTCGCCAAGTTTTTTCACCGGTCATTTCAAAGATGCTTGTGGCTCTTCTATCAAATTCTGAAACACTACAGCTTGCAACACACAAAGCTATGAGTGACCCACCAACCCCTTTGTTTATCAAATTCATATTAATTTGAATCATATTTATTTCCTTATTTATTAATCCCTTACAATTGTAACAAACGTCAAAAAAAAGTAAAAGTGCTTACTATAAATATAAAATAAAGGCTCGCAAAGCCCTATCAAAAGGGAACTAAACCCGCGTCTCATATTTTATAAATGCTAGCTGCAGACCTATGAAACAGGCTTAGTGGTACAAACTACAGGTACAATTCGTAAGTTACTAACAAGTTTACTTTTATCAAACCGTTGATATACTTAAGTTTAGAGCAGCCAATTTTAACAGGGTGATATTCCCCCCCGCTCCACCAAATAAAGACCTTCTAATCAATTAGTTATACCTAGTAACTCTTTGGTTTGGCCATAAATCGACCATTATTTATGATAAAAACCGCTTAATTGCGGTTTTTTTATGCCTGATATTTACTCTAAATAACATGTTACCTATTT
>Ga0209395_1003290_pt1 | contig 20166 bp, 14 predicted proteins | sample GOMGulsemesocosm_3_FD_184635 | JGI IMG/M metagenome (GOLD analysis project Ga0209395, IMG submission 184635) | Methane-oxidizing microbial communities from mesocosms in the Gulf of Mexico - GOM9D Gulf of Mexico (SPAdes) (version 2) | ecosystem: Environmental > Aquatic > Marine > Cold seeps... | reverse complement strand
GTCGAACGAACTTTTCAAGACCTGCTTGAAGGGGAAGACAACGATTTGTCAGACGAAGATATTCTTAACGAATTAAGTCACAACATCACAGATGATAATTACTAAGCAGCAATTTCACAGATAACCCAAGCCTGTATTGTGCATTGCTATAGTAATTTCACAGACTTGGGTTTCTGGGCACAGAAAATCTAGAGCAGAAAATCGAAAATCAAGGATAGGCAGTATTTAAATTGACCACATGCCTGCCATTAGTTACCAAGCCCTCATTGGCCTCATCTTCATCACCCCATCTCAGCGGCCGCCAATTTTGTTAATCGCAAAGGAGCCTTTCGCCAATGTCAGGCGAGTTTCTTTGCCTATTACACTTATCACTTTACCACCTCTGGTCTTTGTTCATACTTCCCAAGCAATATAGAAATAACAAGAAAAGAACCTTTTCAAGTCGAACTTGTTCGCTGCTTTCCTAAGCATTTATGAACTGGCTAAGCTCGACATTTAATTATTATAGATTCTCTATGAAAAGTACCATTGAAATGCTGAAAAGTGTCTTCCTATAGAAATTAGTCCTCCTATAATTAGTTAATATATTAATGAAGAACTCTCTCACACCTTTGACGACTATCATTACTGGAGGGCCGAATCTTTGTTAACGTGACCATAAAAAATTTTTACAATGATTTAGGAGAGTTATGTCATGCAGTACCACCTTAATGGTTTTAAACCCGGTAACTATCAAATTCCAGATTCAATTCGTGAGCCTGCTGCTATACCGCCTATTTCAGATTTGCCAAAAGAAGTCGATGTATTAATCGTTGGTTGCGGCCCTGCAGGGTTAACAATGGCCAGGCAACTATCAGAGTTTACTGATATTACAACCTGTATTGTTGATCTAGAAGCAGGCCCCTTAGAGTTTGGGCGAGCGGACGGAATATCCTGTCGTACCATTGAAATTATGGAAGGGTTTAACAGCAGTGAAATGATAGTGAAAGAAGCTTACAAACTTAATCAGAACACATTCTGGGAGCCTGATAGTACCAATCCTCTGAACATAAAACGTACCCACAAAATTGCTGATGCGAGAATCGGCCTCTCTGAATTCGCCCATGGCATTGTTAACCAAGCACGATTACATGCGCTATTACTTGAAGGGATGAAGAATTCTGTCACCCATCTTGTTCCTCATTACAGTCGTCGCTTACTTGAGTTAGAGGTTGATGCTAACTTAACACAAGATATTAACGCGCACCCTATCACTGCAAAATTTGCACAAAGCAATACTGAATCATCCAAAGACGAAACTGTTCGGGCCCGTTACGTTGTTGGTTGTGATGGCGCAAGAAGCTCTGTGCGCAAAAGTTTATCAATCGCTTTAGAAGGTGATTCGGCCAATAAAGCCTGGGGAGTGATGGATCTTTTGTTAGTCACAGATTTCCCCGATATTAGAGTCAAAAGCTTTATTCAATCAAAAGAACACGGCGCTGTGATGACCATTCCGCGAGAAGGCGGTTATTTAGTGAGGTTTTATATTGAACTGGGTCTGCTTGGCAAAGATCAACGCGCGTCAGACCTGGCCCTTACAGCAAAAGATGTTATCGCAAAAGCACAGCTAATTATGCATCCCTTTAAATTAGATGTTAAAGAAGTTGCATGGTGGTCCATTTATGAAGTTGGCCAGCGAGTAGCGCAGAGATTTGATGATACACCTATAGGTAATCCAGATGGGCTTATTCCGCGGGCATTTGTGGCAGGTGATGCCTGTCATACACACAGCCCTAAAGGGGGCTGGGGTTTAAATACATCGCTGCCCGATACTTTTAATCTGGGCTGGAAAGTGGCGAGTGTATTACAAGGCAAATGTAAGCCGCAATTACTACAGACCTATTCGACAGAGCGACGCAAAGTGGCTTTACAATTGATAGAGGCTGATCGAGAACTATCAATATTGGTGGCAACGCGTCCGACATCGGATGAAGATGCATTAAATAAAGGTGCACTCAAAGTTAAAACCAATACTGCTGATATTGAAAAATTTATGGCCAGACAAAATGGCTTTGTCGCTGGCACCGCTATCGAGTACTACCCTTCCTATATATGTACCGGTGCTGAGCATCAACATTTAGCAACTGGCTTTAAGATCGGCCAACGATTTCACTCTGCCCAGGCGATTCGAGTAGCAGATGGTTATCGACAGCATTTAGGGCATTTAAATAAAGCAGATGGTCGCTGGCGTGTTTTCATTTTTGGCAATAAACAAAACCCTGCGCAGGCCACTTCTGATTGCTACGCCCTGATAGATTTTTTAGCAAATGCTGATACTTCACCAGTACAAAAATATACTCCTGTCAATGCTGATATAGATTCTGTACTTGATGTCTATGCTGTATTTCAACAACAAGATTTATCTATGACTGATTTGCCACACTTTCTATGGCCAGCCAAAGGGAGATATGGCTTGCGAGATTATGAGAAAGTGTTTTTGTCAGAAGAAGGCAACGACATTTTTGAGCAGCGAAATATAGATCGCTCTAAAGGCTGTATGGTTATTGTGCGACCTGATCAGCACATTGCCAATATATTACCGCTCAATGCATATGATCAATTAGCGGCGTTTTTTGATGAATTCATGATTGCGCAAAACTAAGGTTAATCAAATACGCCTGTTTGAATGATTTGGCATAGCGTCAATCTTGTCTAGAGGTTGGAGCTTTTGTAGAGTGAGTTCTCATCCAGAAAGGCAGTTACTCGATAATGGCGATCACTTAATCCATTACATTGGTGTTCGTCCCCCGGCGATGAGTATATCGTCACACTGACGTAAATAGCTACCGGCATCAACGCGCCTCAAGGCATCTTTGACCGCCGCTTGGTCACTTGCGGTGCCACCATCGACTATCCCGCCAACTGCATCCGTTGGGCTATCACTACTCTCGGTACCGGCCACTACAATAGGAATACTGCGCACTATCAAATCCACACCTACCTTCTATACGATAAAGCCTCTGTCGCCAAGTACCTTCAGAGGGCGTTAAACCTCAATTCGACAGTTCCGTTTAGATTAAAGCATACTGCAAAAAGCAAAATGAGAACCACTAGGGTTCTCAATATAGTGCGAACAGGTTATAGAGCAGCTAAGCGCTAAGGACTCACTTGATTGAATTTTTCCATGTTCGCGGTTTTTCTCAAAACGTTGTCATCATCCACCTCAAGCGCTATACCATTTGTACTGGCCATTAATGATGACTAATCTCCTGGCATTTACTTGGCATTTGTTAACCAGCAAAAGGTCCCTGCAGGCCATTTTGCTGCATCAATGTCGCATAAATATTGGATTGAAATACTAGCTGCTCGCTATACTGCGCTAACAGCGCAGCGCGGCGAGCTGGATCTTGAGTCGCGTTAACCGCTCCCCAGAATGCCGCCATTTGATGTGCGCTGTCACTAAGCTGTTGCAGCTGCGTAGCATCTACTCTCGCTAAAGAGCTACCTGTCACTTTGCCCACGCCGTTGACTGTCTTTGCGCCACTGTTGCTGTATGTAGCAGGCAGATCACCTTTAAGGTTGGTCACTTTGCGGTATTGGATAACATCAAACAGTTGATCAACTGCTTGCTTGGCACCTTCAACACGTGACATGTGCTCAGTATCCGCTGCTGCGTGCGGCAGTAATTCCATCTTGCCAATGTGCTTGTGATGGATGTTGCGATAGGGAACCATAGGCCCAGATAGCTCACCGCTGGCTGGATTTTTAAACAAATCCGCATCAATGGCGGCGTAACTAATTTGTCCACTGTTCAGTGCTTCATCAAGCGCCGCAATATCAACCACTTCACCCCGGTCGTAGTTTACCAGTACTGAGCCTGGTTTCATTGCGCCAAAAACCTCGCTGTTAATGATGCCAGCATTGCTGAAAATACCCGTGCTAGCATCGAGTGCGCCAAGCCCGGTATGCGGGCTAATTACATCGGCATCACGGGCGGCTTCGACAATCGAGGCAGCGTAAGTAAAACCTTCAGATTCAATCCACTGACGATGAGCTGGGCGTGCGTAGATAGACACTTGCATGCCAAAAGCGGCACCTAGTTTAGCCACTTCACGGCCGATATTTCCGTAACCTACCACTGCCAAACGCTTACCTTCCAGCTTAGTAGTCGGGTATTTCGCGAGGTCTTTACCGGTATCAAATTCTCCGTCGACTACTAATTCGTGCATCTTTTCAACTTGCAGATCTGGCAGTACTTTAAGCAGTGCCTTGATCGCTGTTTGTGCTGTGGCGCGTGAGTTAAAGCTTGGAGTGTTCATTAAAGGCGCGACACCACCGTCGCCATTACCTCCCCCCCAGCTCGCTGAGCCCATGTTGCCTGTTCCGGCACCAATGCGCACCCCGCCGAGCTCAAACTTTGAGGCAGCGGGGAAGAAAGTCGCGGCAGCGATAACGGCATCGTACTGTCCTTCAGCTGTCTGGGCTAATAGCTCATCTTCACGGCTCAATTCTGGTTGGTAGAAGAAGTGGATCACACCTTTACTCAATGCGCTCTCAGCTGTGATAGCGCCAAGGTGGAACTCACCGCCCTTGCTGGTAACATAAGTGGCAACTTCACTGTAATCTGCATGGCCTTGCGCATCAAATTGCATACCCACTAAATCGGCAATCAATACCTTATAAGCGCGCTCGCTATCATCAACACGGACATCAGCGTCTGGCGCACTAACCACTGCAGATAAGTAGCTTTCATCTGCAGCATCAAGCAGCTCTTCAATCACCGCAATTTTAGCACGCAAGTAACAAAATTTGATATTTTCAAGCAGTGCTGTGATATCGGCCTGTGGACGGATACCGCCGATCCAAGCGCGGTAGTCTCCAGGAGATCCAGGGAAGGCGTTGACATAACGTGCGACGTCCAACCCTTGCTCATGGTTGCCATCGCTGTGAGTGATACCTTCATAGCCCAGTAACTGCTTAGATTTCGCCACGATACGCTGATGTACATCGCCATCGGTGATATCGCTATCACGTACTTTAAGCAACGTCACTGCAGCGCCACGTGCTGCTTCGTTAGTCACACCCAATTCAAACAAAGGGTTAGCCGCAACCCAATTATTGACAATTTCACGGTTTTTCTTAGCGCGCTGATTCAGTGCATCGACACTGCCGATGTTCTTTTCATTGCGCAAGATACCAAAGGTAGTCTCGGCAAATGCCAAGGTGCTGTAAGTATTGATGATGCCGCCAAGCATGCTGTCTGTTTGGGGGTCATAGATAGGGCCCAATGCCGTGGTTTTTTCACTGCTTAATGGCAGCGCGCCATTTTTTGATACCGCTATTTTTAACTGACGGGGAATGGCCCATGAAGGATCTTTCTGGTTTTCATCAATCAAGCCAAGAGCGGCAGGTGTTAATGAAACGACGTAGTAACCTGAAATGCCGCCAATCGCTTTTTGAAAAGGCATGAACATGTTGCACTTAACCAGCATCTGCGTCACTAAGTCATCTTCCCATGGCATCGCGCCCAGTAGTGATGTCGCATCGATAACCGCGTGGTGCTCAGCAGGATTAAGGTCAATCCAGGCCAGTAGGTTAGTGACTTCTGCTTGGGTGTAAGTAGTCGCGCCGGTGGTTTCATGGCCAACACCAAAAAATAACTTAACGCCTTTCTCTTGTAGATAAGCGGCACTCGGGATGCAGCCCTCGCCCTCTGCGAATACTAGTCGGTTTTCATCACCATTAGTGGCATAACGTTGTAGTTCAGTTAACTGAGTACCCCAAGATTGACGGAAGAAACCGCCCGCTTTAGCCGCATCAGATTCAGGCTTAGGGGTATCGACAAAAACGATTTGAGAAGGGTCATTGGCACTCATCATATGCAGTGCCGCTGCGGTAAAACCACTGTGACCGCCACCCAGGCCCACCGCCATTTTGTTGGTATTAGGAAAGGCAAAATAACGGTGCATTTCACGCATCATGTCATTGAGCACTTTATCCGCTGGATAGCCGCGGTGCATACCACGACCAATCTCGGCAGTGGTGAAAGTACCGATCTTATTACCTTTGTCATCTAGCTTAGGGTAGTTAGCTTCGATCCATGCATCAAACTCAAAACGTAATAATCTGGCATCTACTTCGTTTTGGGTCATATCAGTGATAGGACCAACTCCGAAGAACTGGTTACTGGTTGCACAAGGTGCACCTTTCGCGGTTAATGAAATCGCCGTATCGCGAGCACTCTTGAGTTGTTGTAATGAAGCCATCTTTATCTACCTACTTAAGCTTAATGTGACACGTAAAACAGTCCAAGAACTATCATTTACGCACTCTTTATATGAAGACTTTTTAATTATGGCAGTCTTTATAGCAAATTAATCCCCTATGTGAAACCTTGTTTCCTATAGTAAACAAAATCAGTTTAGCATTACATTTTCTTTTAGCGCAGATTCTTCTGTTAAATCTGCCACATAAGTTATTTTTATCCTATATTTCTAACATGGTATAAAAATTAGCCACCCAAAGTTACACTAATGTCGATACTAAAGTGCCAAAGTGCGACATTTAGCCAAACAACCAATATTATTAGCGCCCTTCCTCACTCCACAGTGCTATCAAATTTTTATTTATCGGTTTGGCTTTATCTGTACTTGATCTTCATCAATGCGTTGTTTTATAGCGGTTAACTTTTAGCCTTCAGGTATTTCAGCCATCTTTGAGTGGATGGGATTTAACGCAACATAGGCCGTGCAAGTCAGCAGTGCTTGCTCATCTAGTAACGCATGGCTGCTAAAGCGGCCTTGCTACTATTGTTTAATGGATAACATTGAACAGCTTTCGCTGGCCGTAGGGTCAGCGCCATGAATGGCAGCAAATATAAATGGCCTGTGCAGTTGTCTTCAAAGTTTGCTTGGCGGGAGATTTGCTTATTGAGTGAGCGCATGAACCAATTGTCGTCTTTTAAACGAATTCGCCGCTTAGACATTATTTGCGCAATCAATGGGTGAGGTTCTTTAGAAAGTTTTACGCCTGCGAAAAAACGTTGGATAACATCCGGGCTTTTATGGATCTTTTGGGTGTCCTTTAAGAGTTCTCGATGATTTAGCTCCAATACTAGCAAAAAGCTAGTGAATACATCTGTTTGTCGAAGGATTACTAGTAAGAAAAAGAGCTTGGGCCTTTTGGTTTTTCTTTTGTTTTTAGTCTCCTTGGAAAGTGAAATCCTTGCCATAAGATAACAGCTAAATTAATAGTAAAAATAATGCGTTAGACAATATTTTTGATGATGGCATTTTTACCAGGCTGTTTTTTTAATAAAAAATTATCTATTAAAATTAATATATATTGGCAGTTCTATAGTTTTTTTGTTTCAATTGTGCATAATTTAGTCAGGTTTGTGTGGGTGGCATTGCTACTTGAGTGTCTGTTTTCCTGCATTTTACTACACTAAAAGCAGAGTTTAGCGAGGCTGCCCTAATAGATTTACAACAAGAATTTTAGCAACGACAGCATGCGCTATTTGCGCCTAGTAATTAGACGCTTATGAGAATGGATTTTGGATAAAAATAATAGCCGTTTTTGGATGGCTACTTATTATCAAACATTAGCATCTGCCATAGCTTTGGTGAAAATATTTATTATCAGGGTGCTTTCTACCAACTTGAGAACTAATATTCAGAGTAAAGCATAACGTTTTGCTCAATCTCATTTTTATTCAGCAGGATGCTAATTGTCAGTTTTTAACACTAGACATGAAAACAACAAAAAGGATTAAGCTATGTTTAAAATTCTCGCAACAAAAATAACAACTGCAGTAGCCTTAGGCACTTTTGCCATAGCCTCTGTGCCAGTATCAGCAGACGTGATAGACGATATAAAGGCCAGTGGAGTGCTTAAAGTGGCGGTCAAAGCTGACTACAAACCTTACGGATTTCGTGATACTTCTGGGGCCATCATAGGTATTGAGCCAGAATTGGCACAAGATGTGGCAGATAAACTAGGGGTGAAAATCGAATATATTCCAGTGGTCAGTTCCAACAGGATGCAGTTCTTGCAGCAGGGCAAAGTAGACTTAATGATCGCGACAATGACCGACAAACCCGATCGTCGCAAGATCGTCTCTATCGTTGATCCAAATTACTATTCATCTGGCACTAATATCATGGCGTCCAAAAAATTTGGCTTCAAGGAATGGGAAGATCTACGCAATAAACCGGTATGTGGTATTCAAGGAGCTTTTTACAACAAGAAAACAGGCCGCGAATTTGGCGCAAAAATTGTTGCCTTCAAAGGGACTGCCGAGGTCTATGCCGCTCTGAAAGCGGGTAATTGTGTGGCCTTTGTCTATGATGATTCCTCCCATATCGCCACCTTGGAGAAACCCGAGTGGGCCGACTACGAGATGCCGCTACCGACGATCGACGACGCCCCCTGGGGATTGGCAGTAAAGTTAGGTGAGACCAAGTTTCATCAGATGATGCAAGAAATGGTCATTAGCTGGCATAAGTCGGGCCGCATTTTAGCACTTGAGACTAAATGGGGGGTTGAGAATACGCCTTTCGCCAAACAGATGAATGCTAAATATAAGTAGACTTAGCTGCGGATTATGTCCCCTGCATATTGGGCAGCTGTTTCAGCTGCCTGAGTGAAAAATAATTTACTTTAGACAGCCTTGGTTTGCACATATTTTGCGCTCATTTAAATAAAACTTTTACTGCACATTAGTCTAATGACAGCTAAAGCTGCGCAGTGATTGAGATAGCGTTTAATCACACTGTTTGTCATAGGGCCTGCAATTCAAGTCGGCGCGGATAGCGGTGAAATTATCTGCTTCAAGCAATCCATAATTCTGAATCGAGTAACCTAGGCTTCCCAGAACCCAGTTTTAAGCTAGGTTCAACGATTGAATTTAGGTTCAAAGTCGCCTTATTATTCTTGCAGCTATAAATAGATCAGGTTTAAAACAGCGAATTTTTTGTGATCTTCCCATAGGAGAAGTCGATGGAAGTATTCTATGAATGGGCGCGACTGCTATATGAAACTACCGGAATAAACTTACCCTTTATCTATGACAGTTACGATCGTGCGCGGATGCTAGACGGCTTTTTTATGACGATAAAGCTATCGGTAACTTGCCTTTTCTTCTCCGTCATCATCGGTGTTATCGGGGCTTTTTTGCAAAACTCGCCACTAAAATGGACCCGTAGAATAGTTAATGTCTACATTCAGCTATTTCGCAATACCCCACCCCTTGTGCAGTTGTACTTCTTTTATTTTGCGATTGGTACATTGCTACCCAAAGTAACTAATGAATACGGCGGTCAGGAACCTTTGTTAGGAGGTTTTGCCTGGGCGGTGATATCACTGTCCTGTTATGCCGGTGCCTACAATGTAGAGATTTTCCGCTCGGGGATTGAAGCGGTGCCTGACAGTACTATCGAAGCGGCCGAAGCTTTGGGTTTTTCCAGGTTTAATATCTTTAAAGATATCACCCTGCCACTGGCAATACGGGTATCACTGCCAGCACTCAACAACAATTTGGTGAACTTAGTCAAAACGACTACTTTAGCCTATGCCATTGCGGTGCCGGAAATGTTGTACGAGGCCAATCAAATCTGGTCAGACAACGTTAACGTGACGGAGATGATGGTCTTTATGTTACTGGTATATTTCGTTTTAGTAGGCATCTTGGTATGGGGGATGAATAAATGGGAGAAAGCTTTGAAAATTCCTGGATTCGGCGCTTAAGGAGATGAACATGAGACAGACAAAACAGCGGGTATTGCCGGTGATGTTAAGCCCTGTGAAACGGATTTGTGAAGAGAGGTTTCAGCTCAGAGCTTGGCACGGTCTGGCGCTAGCAACTATTGCACTGCTAGCTTCAATACCTGTCTTGGCACAGACGGATCCAACAAGAGCCTCTATTTTTGACGTACTCGTGCGCTGGATGCCACTTCTTTTAGAGGGCTTTGTATTTAATATTATCATTTCCATCAGTGCTATGGGTATAGGTACTATTGCTGGTGCGGCGCTGGGGCTAGGACAAATTTCACTGAATAAGTGGGTACGTAAACCGGCTTGGCTTATCACTCAGTTTTTTCGCAACGCCCCCTGGCTAGTACTGCTGTTTTTTGCCATGTTCCTATTGCCATTCGAGATACATATCGGCTCATTAACGATACCTTTACCGGATTGGTTGAAGGCGATGGTTGGCCTTTCATTACCAGTGATGGCCAATGTGTCAGAGATAGTACGCGGTGCCGTGGTTTCGCTCCCCAGCGGCCAGTGGGAGGCCGCTGAAAGTTTGGCATTTTCTCGCACTCAGACTTTGTGGCAGATCATCCTGCCGCAGTGCATTAAGCGCATGCTGCCTCCCTGGATGAACTTGTACTCGATTCTGACAATGGCCACGGTACTGGCCTCAGTAGTCGGGGTATCAGAGGTGATGACACTGACAGGCCAGGCACTGGCTGCAGAGGGGGGCCGTAGCGACCTGCTGCTGCCTTTTTACTCATTTGTGCTATTGCTATTCTTTGTTTACTGTTATCCGATTGCGCGTTGGACAGTGCATATGGAGAAAAAATTTGCCGTTATTAACTAGTCCCCATCCCGAAACAGATGTCTACTCACTACGACTGCGTTTCTGGATGAGAACTAACTAGAGGAGTGTCAGTATGAGTTGGAGCGATGATCAACCGATGGTTTCCATTAAAGATTTACATAAGTCCTTTGGCGATCTGGAAGTTTTACAAGGGGTATCGCTGGATGTAATGAAAGGGGAAGTGATCTGTATCATCGGTCCCTCAGGTTCCGGTAAATCAACCTTAATTCGCTGTATTAATGCCCTCAATGATATTCAGCAAGGCTCTATTATGGTGGAGGGTCAAGAAGTTAATGATCCCCATTTGAACAAGTTGGAGCTGCGGAAAAAAGTGGGCATGGTCTTCCAGCAGTACAATTTATTTCCCCATAAAACCGCGCTGCAAAATATCATGATGGCCCCGTTGTCAGTCCTTAAAAGCGATCCTGTAGAAGTGGAGGAATTGGCGCGACGCTTGATAAAAAAAGTACGCCTAGAAGGCAAAGAAGAAAGTTACCCTGGTGAGCTATCCGGTGGTCAGCAGCAGCGGGTCGCCATCGCCCGGTCGCTGGCGATGAACCCGGATGTGATGTTGTTTGATGAAGTCACAGCCGCACTAGATCCAGAGACCGTCAATGAAGTGCTGAGTACTATCAAAGATCTAGCTCATGATGGTATGACTTGTCTGCTGGTCACTCACGAGATGGGTTTCGCTAGGGAGGTCGCTGATCATATCTATTTCACAGATCGGGGTGTGATCGTGGAGCATGGCCCACCGGCAATATTTTTTGATAACGCCAAAGACCCGCGAACCGTTGAGTTTTTAGGCCAAATACTATCTTGAGGACATTAGTAAAACCAAAAGCAGTTTTTGAACAAGCTTCGGGGGTCTTGTCTTTTGTCTTTGTTTATAAAGGTGCATTGTTAAGATCTAAGTAGATCGCAAAGAGTCGAATTTAACGATGCGGTATACCTTATTACTGCACAAGGTAATGCACGATCTACAAGGTACTGATTGATTTGTCTTTCTAATATATGACTAATTATCTGGAACAGCTATTATTACGACCCGATAGGTAAGTGACTGTTAGGGGGGGGTGAGAGCAGATCTGTTGTGCATGGGCACGATATATATATTCTCCTGCTCAGGACTTCTTTCTATGCACTAGCAGAAAACTCAATAAACGACATTCGGCTTACCCTTTATTCAAAATTTTTTGTCGAATAACTAATGACAGTTCTGTTTTGTTGTCTTATGAGAAATTTTCTTTACCTAAAATTATTGCAACTTTTTAATACACTTAGACCTCTGCATAACGTAGCGAATGCAGATAAGACAAGGCAAAAACAAGCGAAATAGCGGAGTCAGTGTGCCCCTCTTTACGGGTATTACTGGTGTAAATGAGCATATTGAGCTTATTTTTAACGCCGTATTATCAAATGCAGTAGTTATGCTGAGGTCTCACACTTAGAGTTCTGCTACACTAGCCCTGCTAATAATCACATTAAGATCTTGCCTATGCAACGCCCGCCACTTAAACAAGCCAAAAGCATCGAAAATGTATTCAATAGTGCTTATTGGCATCTAAGCCAACAAGACTTTACGATTGCAGAAATACGTATCAAATTAGCGCGTAAAACAGCTAATATTGAGTGGATAGAAGAGGTACTTGCACAACTCATCGACAATAGTTATTTAAAAAGTGACTTAGAATTTGCGCTACGTTATTGCGAATCTGCATGTAACAGCGAAATTGGCAAGGCAGCAATCCAACGAAAATTAAATAAGCGTGGAATATTGAGCTGTGATATTGAAACAGCACTCGAGCAAGTCATTGAACAGGGAAATATTGATTTCAATGCAATGGCGAGCAGCCAACTACTGCAGCGCTACGTAGTCTTCGATGGAATTAGTAAAGAAAAAATTTACTCTCAAATGACAAACCGAGGGTTTTCTCGCCAAGAAATAGATCAAGCTTTATCGCAACACCCTGCACTTGATACATTACGAACGAAGATAGAAATCAAAGCTGAAAAAGCCGATCTAACCATTGAAATAATGAAGCTATATCGAAAAGGGAAAGGACAAACCATTATTCTTCGTGAATTAAAGCAACGCCTGATAGACGTCACTCAATTTGAAGAAACGCTTTATCAACTAAGCCTTGCAGGTAACATCGATTTTTATCAAAGCTGTCGTGATCAATTAGTCAAAAAAAATTACGACTTATCTGATTATAAAGAAAAATCAAAAGCCTATGCTTATTTATCACGAAAAGGCTTCATTAGTGATGAAATAAAAGAAGCCATGTCTCCAGAGCAAGGATGATTGTAGTGACACAATTAATTTGACCACTACATAAAGTACAATACATGCATACAAGATGTTAATCTAACGGCCATGCTAAGCTTTTGATATCCGTTCCACTAAAGGATAGCCGGGATCATTATATCCAAGTGTCGAAGAGTGGCCGGTGATGACCAATTTATCGATTAATGCTTCATCTGCCACACTAAAGATACAGTAAAAATAAGGAATATCTTGCCAGCAGCTTTACTGCGAAAGTGCAGCACTCATAATGCCTCCTGCTCAGCAATGCTTTTACTAAACTCACTGAATTCTAAATTCACCACATCCAGACTACTCTTGGTCTGTATTGCGGACAGATTAACTTATCCCTGCAGTGAATTTTCAGCCGATAGAGAGTGTTAGCTTTTTTCTTCTAGCAGTGCAGTGGCAAACTCGAGCTTTGCTCTATCTTGCTGCTTGACGGTCTTAGTGACTATATAAGTGTAATATCGCTCAATACCTAAATCAGCGATCAACCAAGAGTCTATTATGCGCTGATACTGGTCAATGCTCTCACACATTATTCTCAAAATATAATCAACGCCTCCTCCTGTCGCGTAACACTCTACTACTTCATCACAATTTTTAACCGTAGCTTCAAATTTTTCGAAGGTCTTAGCAATATGCTGTTTTAAGCTTATCTCTAGCATGACGGGAGAGCGTTTCATGAGGCTGTCTAAATTTATTCGTGCCCCATATCCTTCGATAATTCCTGCTTCTTCTAGCTTTTTGACCCGTTCCCAGCAAGGGCTGACCGAGAGGTTAATCTCTTCTGCAAGACTGGATTTAGTGATGCGACCTTCTTTACTAAGGATTTGAAGAATCTTTATGTCATATCGATCTAGACGCAATTCGAGCTCCTGAATGTCGGTGGTGCTTATCATAAGGTTAACAGTATAAGTAGATCATATTATTACATCTTTTATCACTATTAACAGAAAAAACAGGCTCTTTGACGGGTAAGAAAAAAAACCATATTTCAGGCTGCTTTACAGAAAATATCTTAAGTCTAGTGCCGCTCTACAAAAATTATCTACTCAGTTTCATGTGTAAAGTATGCCCATACCTTTTAAAGATAAATGGCGGGAATCTAGTATGAATACTTTCAATCAACAGGTCGACCAGGGAAAGGCTACCCAGTCAATTATGCCTTATGTTGAGGATATAAGGCTGGTTCGGGAGCTGGCCTATGTTGATGGCCAATGGATTAGCGGTGAAAATAGTCTGTCCGTGATCAATCCGGCAACCAACAAAATTATTGGCCACTGTACCCAACTTAGCGCACCCGATGTGTCACGAGCGATTGATGCTGCTAGCGCTGCTTTTCCTGCATGGCGAGCTCTAATGGCTGATGAGCGGGCTGAAATTCTAATGCGTTGGCATGATCTGATGCTTGAAAACAAAGAAGATTTAGCACATTTGATGGTTCTTGAACAGGGCAAAACGGTTAATGATGCGCGAGGTGAAATTGACTATAGCGCTTCCTTTATTCGCTGGTTTGCTGAGGAGGGACGGCGCACCTATGGGGAGACTATTCCGAGCCACATCCCCAATGCGCAATTGGCAACCGTTAGAGAGCCGATAGGGGTTGCAGCTTTAATTACTCCTTGGAACTTCCCCAATGCGATGATTACCCGAAAAGCAGCAGCGGCTTTGGCAATGGGCTGCACCGTGTTAGTCAAACCCGCCCAAGAGACGCCTTACTCGGCACTTGCGCTCGCAGAACTTGCTGAACGAGCGGGCTTTCCCGCTGGGGTGTTTAATGTGCTGACAGGTGACGGTGCAACCATATCCGAAGTGATCTGTCGCTCAGATAAAGTGAAGGCTTTGTCATTCACCGGCTCAACCCGTGTTGGTCGCATTTTACTGCAACAGTCTGCCCATACGGTTAAAAAGTGTTCCATGGAGCTAGGCGGTAACGCGCCATTTATCGTACTGCCAGATATGGATCTTGAAGTAGCGGCTAGTGCGGCTATCGACGCTAAATTCCAAACATCCGGGCAAGACTGCCTGGCAGCTAATCGGATATTTGTCTCACGCGACAACTACGATCCTTTCCTGAAAATATTTAAACGCAAAATTAACGCACTAAAAGTCGGTCAAGGGTTTGAGCACAACGTAGATCTTGGCCCACTCATATTTGCAAGCGCGGTGCACAAGGCACAAGAACTTGTCGATGATGCGCTTGCAAAAGGGGCACGTTTATTAGCTGGCGACCAGACTCATGCTCCGGGTGATAACTTTTTTATGCCGACACTGTTGGCCGACGTTACCCCTGACATGAAAGTTTATCGTGAAGAAAACTTCTGCCCGGTGGCCGGTGTATTGGCTTTTGATGACTTGGATGAGCTGATTGAAATGGCAAATGATACCGAATACGGGCTCACGGCATATATCTTCGGCCATGATATTCGCAGTATTTGGAAACTGATAAGGGCGCTAGATTTTGGCATGGTAACGGTTAATTCGGTAAAGATGACGGGTCATCCAATTCCCTTTGGCGGCGTTAAACAGTCAGGTTTGGGGCGTGAAGGTAGTCTGCACGGGTTTGATGAGTACAGCGAAATTAAATACTACTGCTTAGGTGCTTTGCCCACGGCAAGCGGTAGCTAATTGATCACAATTTTGGCCAAATTTGCCAGCAATAAGAACACACATTGGAGTTAAGAAAAATGTCTATTGATACTCAAAAGATACTCGAAATCGATCGTAACAATGTATTTCATGCCTCTACGCATTTAAAACAATATGCAGCGGGAGAAATACCTGGGCGTATTATTACCGGCGGTAGTGGCATTTGCATTCAGGATTCGCAGGGCGTTGAGCTGATCGATGGCTTTGCGGGTTTGTACTGTGTCAACATTGGTTATGGACGCACAGAGATGGCTGAGGCCATTTATGAGCAGGCTAAAAAACTAGCCTATTACCATACCTATGTTGGCCATACCAACGAAGCCTTAGTCGAGCTCTCACAGCGCATCATTAATATGGCTCCTGAAGGTATGAGTAAGGTTTACTACGGTATGTCCGGTAGTGATGCCAATGAAACTCAGCTGAAACTGGTTTGGTACTACAATAATGCTCGGGGTTTACCTGAGAAAAAGAAAGTGATCTCCCGGGATAGAGGCTATCACGGATCCAGTATTGCGTCAGGCTCAATGACGGGCTTGCCACTGTTTCATAATCACTTTGATTTACCACTGGAACGCATTAAGCACACGATTGCACCCTGCTACTACCGTCGCGAAGATGAAAGCATGAGTGAGTTAGAGTTTTCTAAATATTGTGCGGCTAAACTGGAACAAATGATTCTGGATGAGGGCCCTGAAACCGTGGCGGCGATGATTGGAGAGCCCGTATTAGGTACCGGTGGTATTGTGCCGCCACCAGAGGGTTATTGGGCTGAAATTCGCAAAGTGTTGGATAAATATGATGTGTTACTGATTGCCGATGAAGTGGTCTGTGGTTTCGGTCGTATCGGCGCTGATTTTGGCTCTATTCACTACGACATGAAGCCGGACTTGATAACGGTGGCCAAAGGGCTTACATCTGCTTATCAGCCACTCTCTGGTGTCATTGTCGGCCAAAAGGTCTGGAATGTATTAGAAGATGGAACTGATCAATGGGGCGCTATCGGTCATGGTTACACCTATTCCGGTCACCCGATTGGAGCAGCATCTGCACTGTGTAATTTAGATATTATCGAGCGTGAAAACCTTGTCGGTAATGCACGAGATACTGGCGCGTATTTGCAACAGCGAATGCAGCAAACTTTTGCAAACCACCCTTTGATTGGTGAATCACGGGGGGTGGGTCTACTACATGCCTTGGAGTTTTCTAGCGATAAAGCTAAGCGTCAACATTTTAATCCGAATTTAAAAGTTGGACCGCAAATTTCAGCGGCTTGCTTAGAAGAGGGATTGATCGCTCGGGCAATGCCTCAAGGAGATATTCTAGGGTTTGCACCGCCGTTAATTGTAAACCGGGGCGAGATAGATTCTATCGTTGAGCGCACGGAACGCGCGGTAAACAAAGTGATGGATAAGCTGATCACTAGTGGTGAGTGGCATCCAAAGTAGAGCTTGACTGTCTAAGATAGAAAAACTGCTTATTATTGATTGCAGCCATTCTCTAGACAACCGTTTTATTTTATACACCGCGCAAAGCATATATTTAGACAAACTCTCGTTTGTCTAAATTTAATTACCTTGCATCAGCCATGTAGCGATGTGTTTAATTTTTAGACAACTGACAGCGCTAGGCCACGTAAAAACGCACTTAAAATCAACAATAGATATCTTCAAATCTTAGACAAACTAGACACCTGAAATTATTTGATTTATAGGCCTAAATATTCCATGTCTGTAACTGTCTACTACGTATAAGCTCAAGATGCATAATTATGCGCTTTGGGTATCCTATATATCTTCATATATGTCCTCCTATATATGCAAAATTGACATACAACGCCTTTCAAACTCTCTTACCTACCCTTATTTACCTAACATTACCTAGAATAAACCAACCTCATCACTGAGGTGCTAAACTCAGAACCTCATCGCAAGCCAGCATTTTCTCTACTTGCCTTCTTGCGATAGTAAAAGATGACTTTAAATGTTTTTTCAGCCCTTGATTAGCACGCTTAGTGTCTATTTTTTTCAAATGACAAAACACCGCCAAAGCAAACAGTATTTCGTTCTCAGATAATGAAGCTTGTCGATTCGCTGAGGCGTTGTAACAACTACCACAGCCCCCTCTAAAGGTATAAGCAGAGTTGGCGAACAAAACACCAAACCCCATGAACACTGCTAATACTTCACTCGCTTCTACAGCATATTCAATCCCCCCCGGTGGTGGCTGGCTGGCCTCTTTTAATAGATGCATGGCAAACATATGAGAGAAGTGTGAAGCTAAATCTTCAGGCTTTAAGGTTAATTGGCGGTTATAGCTGATATCAATAGTGTGCGGGGCATTTATAATTTCAGTTAAGGCTTGAGATTGAGAGTTACGCTCTATTTTTTCTAAGCCGAACGGCATTAACCTTTGCTGATTTTGCAAGTTTGTATGCCGTAATTGTATAGGCCAATGTTCCAGCCCCGCATATTTCAAGCTGTGCTTGAATATGTTCTGTGCTTTTTCTTCAACGCTTGAAACATCACCGGGAAAAAATTGGTTATCCGGCTGGATAAGTGCAGCTCGTTTATAAAACTCATCACTATCAAAATTATCTAGCGCCCAGCGATAACAATCTATAATCCATAAGGCACTTTCATTAGATATTAATAACTCAGGCCAAAGGAACTGTTTTGCAGATTTAATGTAATTCATGCATGAAACCTAATTTGCTGATCTTGGATAAAAATTATTTAATGAGACCTTAGATTACTTGCTTAACGATTTCAATCTTGAACTCTTCTAGATTACGTTTACCGCGCATATACACCTCGTAATTTTTGGCTAATGCTAAGCTTAAGAAATGCTTACTGACCAAGAGCATTAAACTTTACAACTAACCAGTCTTTCGGGTCAATCAACCCGGCTTTTACCACCGACACACTAGCCAGACTTTTGTAAAGAAAAGTAAAGTTACCGCTCTTCAGTGAACTTTACATTTTGTAACTGTCTTTTTTACAGCCTATATTTTATTAACGGGCCAACACTTTTAAACTGATTGTGACTAATGACAGGAGAATAAGATGACAGCGCACCTTACCAACCCTCTTCACAGTGAAATCCCTCAAGAAGCTTTCGACTGGTACGACGAATACGCACATGGCGATATAGATCGACGTACTTTTCTGAAACGTTTAAGCGCCATAGGCTTAACAGCAGCTGCTGTTTCAGGCGGCCTCATTCCCAATTACGCCCTCGCCGAGCAAGTATCATTTAATGACTCTGATATCAAAGCGACCTACGAGAAATATCCTTCTCCCGGTGCTTTTGGCGAAGGGCGAGGTTACCTAGTCACACCTAAAGATGTGCAGCCCAATTCGCCCGCTGTGTTAGTGGTACATGAAAATAGAGGACTAAACCCTTATATTAAAGATGTCGCTCGCCGTTTAGCTAAGCAAGGCTTTATCGCATTCGCTCCCGATATCCTCCACTCTCTGGGTGGTTATCCGGGCAATGACGACCAAGGACGCGCCATGCAGAAAACGCTTGATCGTGCGAAAGTTGAAGTCGACTTTATTCAAGCAGCCAAATTTCTTAAAAGCCATCAACTCACTAGCGACAAATTAGGTGTTGTCGGCTTTTGCTTTGGCGGCTACATCAGTAATATGCTGGCGGCACGCGAACCAGAGCTGATAAATGCTACCGTCCCTTTTTACGGTACTCCTGCTAAAAAGGAATTCATTAAAGATATTAAAGCCCCATTGTTACTGCAATTTGGCGAGTTCGACAAACGTGTCAATGCTAGCTGGCCTGACTATGAGAAACAACTAAAAGCAATCAATGCAGATTACCAAGCGTTTGTTTATGAAGGTGTAAATCATGGTTTTCACAATGATTCAACAGCCAGATATAGCGAAGAGCAAGCTGAATTAGCCTGGTCACGTACAGTCGCTTTTTTTAAAAAACATTTGACTTAAAGTCTGATACTTAAAATTGCGGGCAGGTTTCTGATAACCTGCTCTGATTTACCCCTAGACACTAATTTTAGTGCATATCATGCTTACAAAATACTTATCTCCACGTCCAAAAAATACAGGACAGGCATAATATGTATTACTAAAACCAAACAAAATGCCAACCGATAAACTTATTGATTATTTCTCCTGTATCCTTGAATTCTGTTAATTTTAGTTTTTCTTCACTTATATTAATACCTGAATCCGTGGCTTCAAAGTGAGAACAGAGTGTAAGATATTGGTTTTACGGTGGAATAGAAAAATCTTAGTTGCACCCTTAGGTTCAGCGGGTATTTTTCTAACCGCTGTATAATCAAGAGCTTGCGCTATGTGGTGCTGTGAAACCACTGATTCAGGTAATACTTACAAACCACAAGCCATTTCCTGGCCAGCTTTTTAGCCTGTCCTATTAAGGCTCTTATAAGTCGTTTAGTTGATTGTGAGCTAGTACAGCAAAAATACTATAGATTCTGGGCAGTTTCGACTGCGTCAAGTTCATTTCTTTTGGATGAGCTAAAGCTACCGCGTCCTGCTATCGCCCCTTTCCTACGTCCTGTAGGCAAAAGTAACGGAACCAAAGAAAATCTCACTCTACTATTGCCTAGCTCTTTATAACGCTAAAGGCTTTC
>Ga0209395_1003289_pt1 | contig 20174 bp, 15 predicted proteins | sample GOMGulsemesocosm_3_FD_184635 | JGI IMG/M metagenome (GOLD analysis project Ga0209395, IMG submission 184635) | Methane-oxidizing microbial communities from mesocosms in the Gulf of Mexico - GOM9D Gulf of Mexico (SPAdes) (version 2) | ecosystem: Environmental > Aquatic > Marine > Cold seeps... | reverse complement strand
CTTCCACTCGGCGACTTTTTTCTCGGGGATGACGATAGGCTTGCGTTTCTTACGGCCAAAAATCATGCGGTTACCTTTATATAAGCTTTTAATTCTCTACGACGGTGAGCTTGTTGTTGGAAGCCCCGTCGCTCTATTGATTGAGCGTTGGGAGCAACTCTGCTGACTCGTCTAAATCTATTGCACGCTGCTGTGTGACTCTTAATAGGTGCTCTTTGTCTGTAGCTCTGCAAGAGCTGTTCCAACTGCTTGATTGAAAGCTTGGCGCCATTTTGGTGCGTAAAAAAGTCGTTTTAAATCAATGTCTTGTGGTTGTTATTCGGTTTGTTGAGAGTGATTTTCAGTTGCTGGATGAGATCAGTTGCGTGTTTTGAATGGGCCAGCTTCTGGTTTGTGGGTTGTTTTGGTGCGGCTGGGCTCTGAACTGGTGCGCTTTGCTGGGGCTAAAATCCCATTGGCGTAATGTGGATGTTGGCATTTTGTATGTAACCCATTGTTTTATAAGTGAAATATATTTTGTTTTCGTAGTTGGCACTGTTTTGGCATTAGCTCTGTGCAGTGATCAACGATCGCTGTGTTGATTGAATTAATTTGTCGAGGTGCCCCATGGCTGTAACCCACATCAATAAGACTGACGCTTTCAAAGCGCTGTGCGAGAAGACAGCGAAACTGAATAGTCAGGTTGAAGGTGCACAGGGTGAGCAGAAGCAGGTAGAGGCCGGTCGTGTTGCGCTGGTTGGCGCAGGCCCTGGCGACCCGGATCTGTTGACGGTGAAGGCGTTGCGTGAAATCCAGCAGGCTGATTTCATCATGTACGACCGTCTGGTGAGTGAAGACATTCGCGCGCTCTTCCCGGAAGGCGTACCGGCTATGTATGTGGGTAAAGCCAAGAGCAACCACAGCGTACCTCAGGAGCAGCTCAACCAGCTGCTGGTCGAGAAGGCGCTGCAAGGTTTGAACGTTTGCCGTGTAAAAGGCGGTGATTCGTTTGTCTTCGGTCGCGGCGGCGAAGAGATGATCGAATTGAAAGAAGCCGGTATCGACGTGTGTCTGGTGCCGGGCATTACCGCAGCGGCGGGCGCCACCAGCTACGCAGGCATCCCGCTGACCCACCGCGGCGTCTCCCAGGGCTGTACCTTTATTACCGCTCATGGCAAACCCGTTGAAGGTGGCGAGCCGGAGCTGGATGTCTGTTGGAAGAGTCTGGCCGGTTTGAATCACACTCTGGTGTTTTATATGGGGCTTTCACGCGCGGGCATGATCTCCCGCGAGTTGACCCAGGCAGGCCTAAGCGCCAACACTCCGGTCGCCCTGATTGAAAAGGGTTGCTGTAAAGACCAGCGCTTAGTTCGCGGTCAGTTACATGAATTAGTAGAACTTGTTGAACGTGAACAGGTTCAGTCGCCGGCGCTGATCGTTGTCGGTGAAGTGGTTAATTTAGCGGACCAACTTGATTGGTTTGCTCAGGAGCAGGCTCGCACTGCTCAAACAAACAACATTGAAAATAAGCAGCTGCGTGTTTCACCAGAAAAGCTGTCAGCCTAAAAGTAGAGGATAACCCCATGAGTAAGCCCACTAGTTCCAAACAACGTATTGTTGTTGTCGGTAACGGCATGGTAGGTCACAAGTTTATTGATTCTGTACTGGCGCAAGCTGGTGTTAACGGCGCCGAGGTGATTACATTTTCGGAAGAGCCGCGTCTTGCCTATGACCGCGTTTATCTGAGCAGCTACTTCACCGGCGCCACCGCCGATGACCTGATGCTGACCAGCGCTGAGTACTACACAGAGAACGGTATTAACTTTGTTGTAAACGACAAGGTTGTTGAGCTGAACACCGAAGAAAACTACGTGGTAACGGCTTCCGGTCGCAAAGAAGGCTATGACAAGCTGGTACTGGCCACGGGTTCCTTCCCGTTTGTACCGCCGATTCCAGGCAACGACCAAGAGCACTGTTTGGTGTACCGCACCATTGAAGACCTGGAAGCCATCAGCGCGTCTTCTAAGCAGAGCAAAGTTGGCGTGGTTGTCGGTGGTGGTCTGTTGGGTCTGGAAGCGGCCAGCGCTCTGAAGAACGCCGGTCTTAAAACCCACGTGGTTGAATTCGCACCGCGCCTGATGGCCGTGCAGCTCGACGATGGCGGCGGCAAGCTGCTGCGTCGCAAGATTGAAGATCTGGGTGTTGAAGTGCACACAGAAAAAGCCACCAGCGAAATCGTCGCCGGTGAAGAGTGTCGCTACCGCATGAACTTTGCCGACGGCTCATTCCTCGAAACAGACATGATTTTGTTCTCCGCCGGTATTCGTCCACAGGATGAACTGGCGCGCCAGTTCGATCTGGAAATTGGCGAGCGCGGCGGCATTGTTGTCAACAACAACTGTCAGACCAACGTTGAAAACGTTTACGCCATTGGTGAATGTGCCCTGTGGGAAGGTCGTATCTACGGTCTGGTTGCTCCAGGTTACACCATGGCCAAGGTGGCGGCTTCGCACATCTTTGGTGGTGAAGAGCAGTTTACCGGCGCCGACATGAGCACCAAGCTGAAGCTGATGGGCGTTGATGTAGCCTCCATAGGCGATGCCCACGGCAACACGCCGGGCGCTCAGTCTTACACTTATAACGACGAAGTCGGCCAGGTGTATAAGCGCCTGATCGTATCGGAAGATGGCAAGAAGTTGTTGGGTGCGGTACTGGTCGGCGACGTTGAAGCTTACGGCGGTCTGCTGCAGTTAAAACTCAATGACATGGATTTACCAGGCAACCCTGAAGGTTTGATTCTGCCAGCCGGCGACGGTGAAGCGGCTGCCGGTTTGGGCGTCGATGCTCTGCCAGATAGCGCGGTGATTTGTTCTTGTTACGACGTCACTAAAGGCCAGCTGAAAGAAGCGGTTGCCGGTGGCGCCACTGATATGGGCATGATCAAAGCCGAAACTGAAGCCTCTACCGGTTGTGGTGGTTGCGCCGCCCTGACCAAACAAGTGGTTGACGCGGAACTGGCCAACCTCGGTTACGAAGTGAAGACCGACCTGTGTGAGCACTTCGAGTATTCTCGTGTGCAGCTGGCCGACATAGTGCGCGTTAAGAAAATCAAAACCTTTGACGAGCTGCTGGTCAGCCACGGTAAGGGTCACGGTTGTGAAATCTGTAAGCCGGTAGGCGCCTCTATTCTGGCTTCTTTCTGGAACGACTACATCCTCAAGGACGAGCACATAGGCTTGCAGGATACCAACGACATCTTCCTCGGCAACATGCAGAAAGACGGTACTTATTCAATCGTACCGCGTGTACCCGGTGGTGAAATCACCCCAGAGAAATTGATTGTTTTGGGGCAGGTGGCGAAAGACTTTAAACTCTACACCAAGGTTACCGGCGGCCAGCGTATCGATTTGTTCGGTGCCCAGTTGCACGAGCTGCCAACCATCTGGAAAATTCTGGTTGATGCCGGTTTCGAAACCGGTCATGCCTACGGTAAGTCGCTGCGTACGGTTAAGTCCTGTGTTGGTAGCACCTGGTGTCGTTACGGTGTTGACGATTCGGTTGGCCTGGCCATCGAAGTTGAAGATCGCTACAAGGGTCTGCGTTCACCACACAAGATCAAGTTTGCAGTTTCCGGTTGTACCCGTGAATGTGCCGAAGCCCAGTCTAAAGATGTGGGTATCATCGCTACCGAAACCGGTTGGAACCTGTATGTATGTGGTAACGGCGGCATGCGTCCACGTCACACAGACCTGCTGGCCACCGATCTCGATAAAGACACGCTGATCAAGTACATCGATCGCTTCCTGATGTTCTACGTGCGCACCGCTGATCGTCTGCAGCGTACCTCGGTTTGGTTGGAGAACCTCGAGGGTGGCATCGAATACCTGAAGCAGGTCGTGTGTGAGGATTCTCTCGGCTTGGCCGAAGAGCTGGAAAGCGAGATGAGCAATGTCATCGGCACTTACCAGTGTGAGTGGAAGACCACCATTGAAGATCCAGAAAAGCTCAAGCGCTTCTCTCACTTCATCAACAGCGATGAGACCGACAGCAATCTGGCTTACGTAGCCGAGCGCGGTCAGCGTCGTCCGGCCTTTAAAGAAGAGCGTATCGCCGCGGTTGAGTTGGTTGACTAGCCCTTTATGAGTAAGCCCCGTTTAATGATGGGGCTGTAATACAACTCAGTAAGACTTAAAGATTTTTTACTTTCCCAGGGGAAAGTCGAGGAGAAAGAAATGAGCTGGAACAGCGTGTGTAAGAAAGATGATTTGATTTCCGGTACTGGCCTTTGTGCTCTGCACAACGGCGAGCAGGTGGCGATCTTCTATCTGGGCAGTACCGATCAGGTGTTTGCGGTATCGAATTTCGACCCTAAGGGCGAAGCCAATGTGATGTCACGCGGTTTGATTGGTTCTGCCGGTGAAGAGATCTTTGTCGCTTCACCGCTCTACAAGGAGCGCTACAACCTGGAGACAGGCGCGTGTCTGGACAGCGAAGAGCTAAGCCTGAAGACTTTCGGTATCCGTATTGAAAACGGCGAGGTTCAGCTGGCCGCCTAGGTGTTCATTGCGGCTAAAGTTTACTTGGCCGCACTCTCTGCCCGTCAGCGCCTCTTTTAATCTGGCGCGGGCGGCAGAGCGCCTAGGAAAAATCGGTTGTCTGGGCTTACATACGCTCAGCGCCGACTGAATTTTCCTAGGGGATAAGCAATGACCTGTATGGCAACTCTGCTGTGCAGTTAGTTTGACCTCTTTTTTAGTTGTTCTCTGCACTTGGGGTCTCTTTGAGGCCCTATTTTTTTGCCTGTGTTTTTTGCTCGAGCCGCGGGCTTAGACTTTAGTTCTTGCTTGCTCGGCAATGCCTTTAGTTTAATCCGTCCAGCAACAGCTTCATGACCTGCCGTTTGGCTTCGGGTGTTATGGGCCTTAGTTCTTCGACACTAAGATGGTGTGCGGCCAGTAGCCTGCGCAGGCTCATCGAATTTATCTCAATGGTGATGCCATCGTGGTTGTTGTCTTGCGTTGATACACGTTTCATTGCGCTGTCAGTGCACAGCGTGGAGGTGAGGGTGTTTACTGATACCCGTGTCATGCCTTGCGGGGTTGCCGGGCAGTTGAATTTGAGTGCTGTAGAGCTCTTCTAGACACACACTGAGGGTTCCGGGTGCTACATGGATGTTATGTTTTAAGCGCAAAATCGCCTGATGAATGAGTTGGTGCGCTCCGCTCAGTTGTAGACGTTTTTCTTGTATTTGAGCGGTGAGAATGATGGCTTGAGTGAAGTAGAGCAGCGCGTTGGCGGTGTCGATGTTTTCGACCTTTAAAATCAGTTTGGCCGTCTCAACAGCGCAGCCTGCGTGTGGAAAGGCCTCATTGTAGCGCCCGCTTTGATAGAGCGCGTTTGCTGTCTTCATATTAACAAAGAAGCATTCCACGGCTTTGATGAGGTTGTTGGATAGCTGGGTGCGATGTGTGTTGCAGAGGAAGTGTTGCGTGCACATGTTGAGTTCCTTGGTGAATTCCATTTCATGTAATGATAATCATTATCATTTAAAAGTCAAGGCAGTGAAATGCGTTTTGTGTGTGGCTGTGGGAGGGAATTACAGCGGGCGAGCGGACGGTTCATTCGTGAGGGTTGTTTGCATTGTTGAGGGAGAGTACTTGGGGGAGGTTGCTCTCAGCTTGGGGCCTTTTGGGGAGTCCACAGTTTATGACGAGCGTGTTCTGAGCAGCCAGCCGAATGGCTGCTGCCTCCGTGGCTATTCACTGCGCTGACACTTCGCTATCGAAAATGGTGGGTACCGTAGCTTGACTGAGGCTGACCTGATTGGCCAGCTCGCCAATCGTGACTTGGTTTTTGCCTCTAATGGTCTGCAATGGCTGGGTTTGAGGTGCGGTCAGACCAGTCGTTTTCGCCAGATGCTTGCAGTGCGGATGGGAGATGGTGGGGTTGTCTGTCAAAAACGCAAGCCTGACCAGAATGGGCTGCAGCGGCTATCGCTTGGGTGTTATCTGACCAAAGTTTACTTTGTAGTCAAAGGAAAGTGCCGTCCTTCCGTATTGGGGTTACAGATATTACTTAGAGTACAATGTTTAGATGTCTAAGTAATACTCGAGAAATCTTCGGCAAATGACTGTATATTGTACGCCTTAGAGCGAATATGGTCTTTTTAGCTGAAAGTTACACTTAAATCAGGCTTTAAATCGTTTAGGCAACAAAACAATAGGCGTGTAAATGAGTCAACCCCAAGATAGCGTAGTTTACCGGCCACCTTCGGCCTTAGACGGTGCTGCGGTCTTCCGGCTGGTGGAGCAATGCCCACCACTGGATACCAACTCGATGTACTGCAATTTGTTGCAGTGCAGCCATTTCTCCAGCACATCCGTTGCTGCTGAGTATCAAGGTGAGCTGGCGGGCTTTATTTCCGGCTATATTCTGCCTGAGCGACCTGACTGCTTGTTTGTTTGGCAGGTGGCGGTAAGCGATAAGGTTAGGGGGAAAGGGGTGGCGACGGGAATGCTGAAAGCTATTCTGGCGCGCCCGCATTGCACTGCAGTCAAGTACCTGGAAACGACCATCACCGAAAGTAATAAAGCCTCTTGGGCTTTGTTCGAAGGCTTGGCCGCTAAGTGTCAAACAGGGCTGGAAAAATCGGTTATGTTCGATCGCGATGAGCACCTCGGTGGCGAGCATGACAGTGAGCAGTTGGTCCGCATAGGGCCCTTTGTAGAGAATCAAATCTAGGCCATTCGGCATTCTAATTATGCGGGTGGTGATAGCCCTGTATTGACAAATGCGGCAAGGCCGCAAAGGAAGATATCGTGAAAATTTTTGATGAGATTGAGTCGGAAGTACAGAGTTATGCACGTTCTTTTCCGCGTGTATTTCACAAAGCTAAGGGTGAGTTTCTCTACGACCAGGAAGGTAACGAATACCTCGACTTTCTTGCCGGCGCGGGTACGTTAAACTACGGCCACAACAACCCTCTGTTCAAGAAAAAACTGCAGGAATACATTGAAAACGATGGTATTACCCACGGTCTTGACCTGCACACCCAGGCCAAAGGTGAGTTTCTAGAAAGTTTCAATGAAAAAATCCTAAAGCCTCGCGGCCTGGATTATGTTGTGCAGTTTACTGGGCCGACCGGTACCAATGCGGTAGAGGCGGCGATGAAACTCGCACGCAACATTAAAGGCCGTGAGAATATTATTTCGTTTACCAACGGTTTCCATGGCGTCAGTCTGGGCGCATTGGCGGCCACGGGTAACTCTCATCACCGTGGTGCTGCGGGTGTCGCGTTGAGCGGTATTACGCGTATGCCTTACGACGGCTACCTGGGTGAGGGTATCGATACCACCGCCTACCTTGATAAAGTTCTGTCGGACTCGAGCAGTGGCGTTGATATGCCAGCCGCGGTGATTGTCGAAACCGTACAGGGTGAGGGCGGCATTAATGCCGCTTCCTTTGAGTGGCTGCAGAATTTGCAAACCGTATGCCGTAAATACGATGTATTTTTGATTGTGGATGATATTCAGGCTGGTTGCGGCCGTACCGGCAGTTACTTCAGCTTTGAAGACGCTGGGATTACACCGGATATCGTTACTCTGTCGAAATCTTTGGGTGGCTATGGTCTGCCGTTTGCGGTGGTTTTGTTTAAGCCTGAGCTGGATATATGGAAGCCAGGTGAGCACAACGGCACCTTTCGAGGCAATAACTTTGCCTTCGTTACGGCCAAGGCCGCGATTGACCACTACTGGGCAGACGATCAGTTCTCCGCTGAAATTAAGCGCAAGGGGCATTATATTTCCGAGCGCTTGGAGGCCATTGTTGAGCAGTACGGTGAAGGCAAGTTCACCACCTGTGGCCGCGGTATGTTCCAAGGTATAAATTGCGTTAATGGCGAGATTGCAGGGAAAATCACCCGCAATGCATTCTTACAGGGTTTAATGATTGAGACCAGCGGCGCCGATGATCAGGTCGTCAAGTTCCTCTGCCCACTCATTACTAGCGATGCAAGCCTTAAGAAAGGCATCGATATTGTCGAAAAGGCTATTAAGGAAGTTTGTGCAGAGGAAGGCACTATCCCCAAGGCGTTAGAGTACTTTGACTAGCAGAAACGCCGGACTAACGGTTCGGCGTGACGATCATGGTGTGTTTCAACACGCCATGATCGTATACCTATTTATCAATGCTAATTGGCAGAATTAATAATAAGGAAGCAATGCTGTGATTGTTAGATCTTTATCAGAAGCAGAAAAAACCAACCGCAGAATCGTCTCGCCAGATGGCAATTGGGAGAGCACACGTCTGCTCTTGAAAGACGATGAAATGGGGTTTTCATTTCACATCACCACCATCTATGAAAATGCCGACTTCCAAATGCATTACCAAAACCACCTAGAGTCGGTTTACTGTATGTCAGGAGAGGGTGAGGTGGAAACGCTTGCTGATGGCAAGAAACACCCCATTACACCCGGCACTCTTTATATTCTTGATAAGCACGATAAACATATATTGAGAGCGACAAAGGAAATGAAGATGGCCTGCGTCTTCAATCCACCGCTAAATGGAAAAGAGGTTCACAATAAAGAAGGAGCCTATGAACTCTCAGCTGACACAATCTCTGAGTGATTTAGGTTCTGGTCGTGGTCACCTGTCGAGGATGATGGGCGGCCGCAATCTCCAATGTTTTTTTGTGTTCTTAGTTATCCTCTGTCCCGCCCTCAACGACTGTAAAGCAGCGTTTTCCCTCATCGGCCGAGGTCAGGCCGTATTCGATATCAGCTCTCAATATCTAAGGCTCTGAAAATGATCCTCTCGTTTATTGGTTTCATGTTCGCATTCACATTGATTGGTCTGTCATCTGCCTGGAAAAGTAAGGGCACGCGGCAAGACTACTACCTTGCTGGCAGCACCATCAAACCTTGGTTGGTGGGTTTATCCGCCGTCGCTACCAATAACAGCGGTTATATGTTCATCGGTGTTATCGGTTATACCTATGCCACCGGCCTCGCCTCTATCTGGCTGATGCTGGGTTGGATTTTGGGTGATTTTCTGGCGTCGCTATTTGTTCACTCCCGCCTTCGGGTCGCGACTGAAAACTGCGGTGAGGTGAGTTACGCCGGTGTGCTCAGCCATTGGTATGGCGCTGAGAATCGCGGGCTACAACGGTTAATAGGTCTGATTTCCCTGATGTTTCTGTTGGCTTATGCCAGCGCGCAGCTGGTCGCTGGCGGCAAGGCGCTGCACGTGCTCTTAGACTGGCCACATTGGGCAGGTGCGGTGATGGGCGCGGTGCTGGTGACGCTCTACTGTTTTGCTGGCGGCATTCGGGCCTCTATCTGGACCGACGCCGCACAATCCATTGTCATGATTGCGGCTATGGGTGTTTTACTCGCTGTCGCTGTTTATTCGTTGGGCGGCCTTGATCAAGCGATTATCGGCATGCAGTCGATTGACGGCTACCTCGATTGGTTTCCCAAAGATCTGGCCCTGCCGGGATTGGCCGGTGCGGGTTTATTTGCCATCAGTTGGGTGTTTGCGGGTCTGTCGGTGATTGGTCAACCTCATATCATGGTGCGTTTTATGGCCTTGGATGACAGTGGTCAAATGCGCCAGGCAAAAATATGGTACTACCTGTGGTTCCTGGGGTTTTACGGCATGGCCACCGGTGTCGGCCTGTTGTCGCGCTTGTATCTCGCGGATGCTGGCGGCTTTGATGCGGAATTGGCATTGCCGACCATGGCGATGGAGTTGTTACCCCCAATACTCGTGGGTTTGATTCTGGCCGGTATCTTTGCGGCGACCATGTCGACGGCCGACTCCCTAGTGCTCAGCTGTTCGGCCGCCATCACCCACGATGTACTGCCTAACCGAGTAGAGCGCCCGCTGCTCATTAAGTTGAGTACGGTGGTGATTACCGTCTGTGCGTTAGCCTTGGCTCTGTCGAGCAATGAAAGTGTGTTCAGCTTGGTTATTCTTGCTTGGTCTGGATTGGCCAGTGCGTTTGCGCCCCTACTGCTGGCTCTGTGTGTCGGTATGCGGCCCAGTCAAGGGCTCAGTATGATCGCGGTTGTCGCCGGTTTGTTGGTGGCGCTCTGTTGGCGATTTATGGGTTGGCATGGCGCAGTCTATGAAGGTTTGCCGGGTATTATTGCTGGCTGCTTAGTGCTCTGCTGGTCGCTCCGAGCCGATGAGAAACCGTTGCTCAGTAGCTCTGTGTAATAGCGGATTTAGCGACGGTTTTTAAACCCGCTTTAACTTGACGGTATTTCACACAGGCTAGCTAAACTCTGCTTAGAGGGTGTAACAGTGCTGAGCGCTAAGTTTTAATTGAATACGCCTTGGCGATGCTCAACACTAACTGCGGTGGCGCGACATAACCTTTCGGGCAAACCATAAGGCGCACATCCACCTGTCTGGCGGTGATGTCCAGCAGGGTGAAACCATTGCGCTCCTCCGGCGCTAATAGCTCGTTCACTTGCATACTTGCGGGAGTTTTGGCCTGCAGGCCCCGAGCACTGGAGAGCCAGCCCAAACCACCAACCCCGACGGGGCCGCTAAGAATTGTGTGTACTGGATTGGACGTCATATCCAGTTCGCCGCTTTTTTCTATTGTCCCACTGCCAAGCAAGTGTAAATCACCCGACACCACAATAGGTTTACGATTGCTCTGTTGATGCATGGTTTTCAGCAGGCGCTGGTGTTGCAACCACCAGCCTTTTTGCCACATATATTTATTGCCGTCTTTATCGCGCTCTACGCTTGCCAGCAGTGTTGCGTCAGTGTCGATGGTATCTGGATACCATTCACGCCATTTCCCCGCCGTCCAACCCATGGGGTGGGATGGAAAGTGAATCAACTGTTGGCTGTTATCGTTTTCGGTTTTTGCAATAAGCCAGGCTTCAACGGATGAGGGGATTAAACCCGCCTTATCGCCGTTAAGGCTGAGTTGGCCTCCACAGTCGTAGAGCAAGCCGGAAAATAACTGGCCGTACTCTACGCAGCCATAGTGCGTTGAGAGCTGTAACCCGTCTAGAGTTTGAGCGCCGGGGAAGGCCGCTGGCATCTCCTCCTCGACAATATATTCTGGAAAATATTGTGCCTGCAATAAATTGCGTAGATCTGTGTGGAAGTCATTAGGCGGAAAGGTAACCAACTTAGGTGTTGCATCATCGTTATCGAAGTAGTCATGGTCATCGGTGATAAAAAACACCGGTGTGGAGCGGAATCTTACGCCGTAGGTGCGGCCAATCTGCTCGTCGGCAATGCTCTGTAAAGTAGTTTCGTTGGCAGTGCCCTTGACGGCTTGGTTGTTATCAAAAGTACCGTAACTTCGCAGAAAATATTTCATGGCCATACGTGAGAGTTTATTGTCACGGTTGTCGAGCCAGGAGCGATAATCCCAATAGATATGATCGCCGTTGGCAATCACCATGTTGGGTTGCTGCGCTAACATTAAACCATAGAGTTTCTGTCGATAGGCGACTGGCTTAAACGCGTCGCGACCACCAGGCAGTACGGGTAGATCCGGCCCGCCAGCACAGGTGTACGCGGCTATGCGAAGCTGCTCGGGCTGAGAGTCTGGCGCCGGGAAGGTTTTCAGTGGCCAGCTGTCGCAGAGGCTGTGATTTTTATTATCGAATAACTGCAATGTGTACTCTGTATTGGCATCAAGCTTGCCGACACGAAAAGCCCAGAAGCGACCCGCGGAGTCTTGCTTGCTTGCGCTTACTACCTGCTCGCCAATGTGCAGCTGCGGGGCTGAGCAAGGCTGGTAAAAAGAAATTTTAATATTGAATGCCCGATGGCTAACCGTCGGCAATATATGCTGAATGTCACCGCTGTACCAGCTGTCCGCTGATGTGTCATCACGGCTGCAGCTGGTGAGTGCAAAGGCGGATGAGCCGAGGCCTATTTTTAATAGGTTGCGTCGGCTGACGTCTGAAATCGGCATGAATTTTATCTCGGGTAAATGCGACTAAGGCAGAGCTGGTGCGCAGAATAATAAAGTCGACAGTTGCTACTTGGCAGAGGCCGTATGCTTGAGTTTACGCTCCGGCAAGTTGATCAAACAGGCTTCAACTACTGGCTAGGGTATTGTGCAGCTTCAGGTTAAGTGCAAATGCCAGACGCTTGACGAGTGGTTTCGTGTGCATACCTGTTCCTCTTATCTACTCTCTGTGGTTTGTCATCATATCTTCTCCCTGTGGTTGTTATTTGAGCTGCGATGGTTGATACCCATGCTAGCAAGCTACAATGGTGATAAATAGTGAGTTAAAACTTCCTTGTGGAAAGTAAAAGTTTCCACAAGTGGTGTTGGATTGGCGAATGAGGTTAGGGGTTTATGATCACGGTTAAACATCTACAGCATTTATTGGCGATTATTGAGCAGGGCACAATTCACAGGGCTGCCGAGTCACTGCACCTAACCCATACCGCGGTGACGCGCAGTCTTAACAAGCTGGAAGAGGGCCTAGGCGTTGCCCTGTTTGAGCGCTCTAAAGCAGGCATGACACCCACGGCCTTTTGCTTGCAGATTACGGGTTCTTGCCAGCAGGTGCTGGTGGATATAGGGGAGATCAAACGAGAAGCTGATATTTACCGAAACCTGTCCGGCGGCTTGTTGCGTATTGCGGTGGGGAAGGCGGCGCGCGGTTTAATTTTGCGTGATACCTTGCCGTTGTTTCATGCACGTTACCCAAAAATCACGGTACATATTACGGAAGACACTCCCGAACAGTTGGTGGAAAGCCTGCATGGCCGCGAATTGGATATAGTGATTGCGGGCAGCGGCAGTTACAGGGATGTGGAGGATCTTTCTCTGCAGCTTTTGCAAAAGATTCCGATGTCTATTTTGGTGCGCCCTGGACATCCGTTGATTACCGAAATTGAGGCGGGTTTGCAGTGCCTCATTCACTATCCTCTGGTCGGGGCGACCATGATTGGTAAATCTCACCCTGTGTACAAGCTATTGTCGACTTATCTGGAGGTCGAGCAAAAAGAAAGTGACCGCTGGCCAACCATCATGTGCAGTGATTACCCGACCATTGAGAATATTTTAGTCAGCTCGGACGCCTGTTTGATAGGGCCTGTGAGGGAGTTTTCTCGGCAGCTGGCGGAGGGCCGCCTAGTGAGTATCGACATACCCGGTAGGGATATTTCCCTAGACCTCAGTGTTATAGAGATAGCTAACCGTATGCGCTCGCCAGCGGCGCAGGCTTTTATTGATATTTGTGAAGCGCATTTCCACGAATTCCCGAATGCCACAGGGGTCTGCAGCCTCCACCCTGAGTGAGGGGCACCAGTTTCGTTCAGTTTAGCTATTAGCTAAAGCAATATGGGAGCTGCACGGCGATCGGGTCAGTTGATCAATCGCCGCTAGAAACACAGCGAACCGATTTAATAACCCAGCAAGCGCTGCCAAAACCAGAGGGCGGCAATGGCGCCTATGGCGTAGGCGGTGAGCAGTGTGACCCAGCTGACGCTAAGAGTGCCGTTTTGCTCCGCTTGGGGCCAAAGTATATTGGCCAGTGGGCGGTTAACCCATGGTGATTTCAGCAGCCGCTGCGCGCCACCTACGAACACAAACAGCGCGCCGATTACCGCCAGTTGCCCCAGTTCTATGCCGATATTGAACGCCGCCAGTGCCAGTGGTATCTCGCCGCTGGGCAGGCCGACTTGACTCAGTGCACCGGCGAAACCCATGCCGTGTAGCAGCCCGAATCCCCCCGACATCCAGCCCGGCTTCTTTGCAAATAAACTGAGTTTGTCGGGCTGTGCCAGCTCGGCTGCCGCCAAGACGATGCTCAATGCAATTAAGGTTTCCACCAGTGCGCTGGGAAAATTCACCAGCCCCATGATGGTAAGCGAGAGGGTGAGCGAGTGGCCTAGGGTGAACAGGGTAATGGTGGCGATGAGCTTGCGGTTCCAGCCGACTAACAGCGCCAGAAGGATGACAAAAAGCACGTGGTCGAGGCCGGTTAATAGGTGTTCAAAACCACTGACGAGGTAATTCTCGAAGATCTCTAGGGCGGACTCTTTGGGTGGGACTGTGTAGCGGTTGTGTTCGCCGCTGAGCATGCGGTGGTAGTGCTCACCGCTTAGGGTGCTGATACGCAGGAGTACACCCACTTGGCTTCCGGTCAGGCCGCTGACCTCAAATGCTTGCCCTTGAACGGTTTGCCAGTCACAGGCGCTCTGCCATGTTTGCAGGCGAGCGGTGCCTTCGATACGCGTGTGCCGCGCGCTTATGTCGGTACAGCTGGCGGGCAGTTGCGCGCTAGGAAAAAAGCCTGGCTCTGATTTAAGTGCGCGTTTCCAGGTGATTTGATAGTGACTTTTTTCTGTCTGGCTGGCGCTCTTTTTATCCAGTGTATTCGCCTGCGGTGCGGCTATTTCTTCAAGGGCCCATAGACCTGGCGCAAAGGGGTCCGCCTGCAAAACACTGGCGCTGATCAGTAACCAGAAGCTGAGGCCAACTCTAAAAAATGTGCTCATATCGGTGTTCCCTAGAGTGTGGTGACGAGTGGCTGGGGCTCGGTTTCTAATTCAATTTGATAGTGACTCTTCAGCTGCTCGATCTGCTCGACAAGCAGTTGATCGCGCAGTTGATATTGCAGTGTTTGCTGAATTTTCTTCGCCACCTGTTCCAGTGCGAGCTGAGTGCCGTTTTGTTTATGCACAAGGTAGAGCAGGTGATAACCATAGCTGGATGCGATGGGTTGGCTCCACTGCTGGAGCTGCAACGATGGGCTCATGCTGGCGATGTCGCCGCCCAATTTACGCAGCAGCTGCTTCGCGGTCAGCAGTGGCAGTTGGCTGCCCTCTGCAAAGGCGTCGCCAAGGTTGGCGGCGTCAGGGTGTTGTTGCACTCGTTGAAATAAATGTTGTGCACGCTGCCGGCTGTCATTGTTCAGGCCGCCCACGTATATATGATTGAGTTGATATCTGTCGGCGCGTAAGAATTCTTTTAAGTTTTTCTGGTAATAATCGGCAATGGCGGGCTCGGAGATAATGGCTTTGCGAGTTCTCTTGCGCTCACTCAATGCCTCGGTAATGAGCATTTCACGCATGGCATTAATCATGTACTGACGGATCAATGGATCGCTGAACTCCAGTGAAAGGTCTGGCTGATTCACGGTGTTTGCTTGGTCGCCGCTGGCTAAAAACTTATTCAATTGCTTGAGGCGTGCCTGTACCACGGGCAGGTTTTGCAGCTCGCGTTGACGCGCCTGGTCAAACAACAGTTGGTCTTCTATTTCTTTCTTGAGCAGTGCTTTCTGTTGGGCTGTAGTCGGGGCTTGGCCGTATTTACTTGACCATTGTTCAAACAGATTTTGTTGTTGCGCTTGGCTAACAAACAGCAAACTTTTTTCTGCCGGTTCAGCGGTGAGGATTAGCAGGCATAAACCGAGCGATAAAAAGTGCAGCAGTGGCGTGTTAGCGCGCTTAGCGAGTGTTGTAAGTTGCATGGCTGACGGTCCTGCAAGGAAGGGCTCTAGATAGTCGAGCAGGGCGGAGGTTCAGCGCGCGCATAACACGCTGAACCTCCCGTTGGATCAGTCTTTGGCGTCGCTTTCTGGTGTGTACCAGATAGGTGAGGTCCAAGCGCGCTCTTGAATGGTTGGCGAGTAGAATGGCTCGTCTTTGGGGTTGATGCAACAGCTGCCATATACATCACCAAAGGCGCTGCCTTCCTGCGCCAGAGCGGTTTGCTCTGCGGCTTGTGCGCTGCAGTCTTTGGAGAAAGGATTCACCCCGGCCGCCTGACACTGCAGTGTGCTCCAGCGACAGCTTGGGTTCTCCAGTACGCGCACGTAGTAGAAGGCGCGCTGGCTCTGATCGAACTCTGGGTCAGTCCAAACGCCACAGAGGTCAGTGTAACCCTGGCCGACAGGTGCACAGGTCTGCGGGTTAACGCTGGCACTGTTCGGGCCACCGGCTATGTCGTAGACCTTCTCATGGGTTGTGCCTTCGGCATCCACCCAGCCTTTGATGATCTGGGTGCGTTGGAGATCAATACCTGGGTTGCCCGGGGAACCGGCGTCTTTTAGTGCGCTGACGAGGAAGCTTGGTGCTTTGCTGCCATCTTCGGTTTTCAGATCCGCTGAGCTGAGGTCGCCGCCCATAGGTACACCAGCGGCGTAAGCGTCGGCCACCATGCTGGAGGACTGGCACATGGCGGGGGTGAAATCACGACCGCCGAAGAATCGTACAATGGGGCGTGTACCACTGGTGGCGTAGGTTTCTTTGTTGCGCATGCTGTTAAAGAGGCTGTCGCGGGAGTTTTCTTCGGCCCAGACAACGGCAAGGCCGCCGGGGTTTGAACCAAAGTGATCCTGCAGGTTGCGGTAGCCAGAGTCGCGACGTCCAAGGTGGCCGACATAGTTATTTTCTTCGGCCGAACCTGGGGTGGCGCTGTGGCTATCAGTGGAGCCGATAAAGCCAATCTTAAAGGGGTTCTCGCCATTGGCTTGTTCTAGTGCAAGGCCATCTTTAAGTACATTGCGAATCATGTTGCGCGGGGCAAAATTCTCGATGGAAACTGAATCTGCGCGGTCGGTTTGTGTTTCGCCGTGCACACTGCCGAGCATGCCGAGGTTATCGGCCTTTATCTGTTCGAAATCGCACAGCTCATCGGTGGTGCCCAAGCCTTTTCCAGCGAGACGATCGTAGCGGCACTCAGAGGCACCCTTGTGTTGGGTCAGCTCAAACAGCGGTTCGAAGAATCGACGGTTGTCGATTTCTTCTTGGTTTTTCGGATCGGGGAACATCAGTCCGCCGGCTAGATTGGAGTTGTGCGGGATGGACATCACATCACAACCTTCATCTTTATCGATGCACTGTTCGCGTAGGTCGCTCCACAATTTGGGGAAGTTGTAGCTGCCGGTCTCGTAGGTGGTGATCGGCATGTCGGTGACGTTTTCGTTGCGGTATATAACCACCCGGTGCATGTTCTTAAAGTCGGGAGCATCGGTGTATTCGTAACCAACAAAGGTGGTAAAACCACACTCTTCGGTGCGGTCGTAGTGGTCCTCAGAGGCCTGCTGGATGTTGTTCCAGAACTCCTTGCCGCTCGAGTCGCAGTCAGACAGGGTACAAGCAAAGCTCTTTTCTTTGACCGCTGAGGTATCCGCAACGCCTATGTCTGCCCACCAGCCCATGGCGATTAGCTGGGCGTAGTAGTTTTCTGAACGGGTCATAATGCAGTGTGGCCACCAGTAACCGAGCTTGCTGGCGTCTGAGGTACACATGCCGATCTGCCCAAGAAACTCGCCGTGGTCGGTGATGGCGGTAAAGTCCAACGGGCGCTGAATTTTAGCTTCTACCGTCTGATTGGCGTCTGCATCAGAGAGGGTGATCGCTTCTCCCTTGGCGTAGCCGTATGCGTCCCAGGGGTCGTTGCGCTGACTGGAGACATAGGAGTCAAATGAGTAGCTGGTGTGCACATGCAGATCGCCAAAGAACGGCTGTTTGTTGTCTGTGTAGTTGGCGCAGGGTACTCGCTCTTCGGTGCGCTCAAAGGCGGGTTCGGCGGCATTGATTGACAGGCTGGCGAAGAGTGCCAGCAGCGTAGCCGAGGCGATCTGTTTAGACATGGTGTTTCCCATTATCGTTATTTTGTGTCGCGTATTTAATCAGTCGGTCTGTAGTTAAGGGAAGCTCGGTTTACAAAAAAAAACCAAGGAATCGCCCGAAGCCTTTGAGTTTAGGGGCGTTCGGCTTGTTGTTGGGCCTGGCCACAATTAAAACCTGGCGCGTATCAATGACCTATATTACTTGGCTTGATAGCTTTTAGTGGCTGTCGTTAGCGCTTCCCCCTTGGTTCTTATTAAGTCTGACTTACTAGTTTTGACGAAAGGGCTGAGTCGAACGGGTGATGATTTATCGCACAAAGCGAAAGGCTTTGGTCTCCCCAGTAATAGCACTTTTATCGCGAGAGTGTTGATTGACGCGGCTTTTATAGGTGTCGCCCAGCCATGCATTGTTCAAGCTAACCCATAGTGTGGTGTGGAGGGGGATTGGGTGGTCAGTGTTGTCGATATTCAGTAGTGTTATGGCCTCTTTAACTTACTTGGAGGCTTTATGGGCGATATCACGTTTAGGCCCTGCGTGAAGCAGGACGTTGATCGGGCTATTGAATTAATCTATAGCTCGGGCCCGGCGGCTTTTAATTATGTTTTCAGTCAGACGGGTTCGGAACAACCGCTTGAATTTCTGCGCCGCGCCTTCTTGGCGGGTGACTCTGAATTTGGTTTCCAGCAGCATGTCGCCATTGAGCGAGATGGCACACTTGTCGGGCTGGGGGCAGTGCGCTACGCCACCCAGCAATGGGGTTTCACCCTGTCTGCCTTCAGGCATATTTGGCGTTCATACTCGTTGTCTAGCGTATTTTCGGTTCTGGTTCGAGGCCTTAAGACCGAGGCGATTATCCCACCGCCCAAGCCGGATACGGGCCTACTCTACCACCTGGGTATTGCCGAAAGTGAGCGTGGGCAAGGCTTGGGGCAGCGTCTTGTTGAGCACCTGTTGGAGCAGGTGAGGCAGCGGGGAATACCGACGGCGGTGCTTGATGTGGCAGCGTCAAACCCGCGTGCGCATGAGCTGTATAAACGTTTAGGTTTTAGCGACGTACTGACAAGAAAAGGCGGGCTCAAGTCTGAGTTTGGTGAGGTGGTGGACCATACCTTAATGAGTCATCTATTGACCCAGTAACAGTGATTGTACAAGGGTGTTTTTGGGTTCTTGCCTGTGAATGCGCGCTACTCAAAACCGTCTCTAGTTAGGTCTGGTAAGACGGGCTTAATCGAGAATGTGGTGGTCTAGTGCTGTCACTGAGAGCTTTACTGCTGCTTATGGCCGAGCTAAGGGCGTTTCGCGAGTGTGCTCCTAGCGTGCGTGATAATGAGGTTTGGCGTTTAAGTACGAAAATGGCGCACCAGCATGGTGCGCTATTTTCGTTTTCGCTCTAGAAAGTTTCGGGAGTATCGAGTGGAACCTGTGGCCCAGGTTTCCCTAAGCGGTACTTTGTCGGGCGCAGATGCGTTTTTTTAGGTTTTTCCCCACATTTTTTAGTTCTGGCCCGCGCCTTGCTACAGAAGATTATTGAAACTTAATTGTGGGAACTCGTGGTATGAGTGAGTCTGAGAAATTTAACATCTTTAACTTCGTCGGCAAGATGAAGGTGTTGCACCTGAGTTGGTTTGCCTTTTTTATCACCTTCTTTATGTGGATGAGCCACACCTCGTTGATGCCGCTGATTCAGCAGGCATTTTCACTCAGCAGCGCTGAAGTGAAGGCGCTGCTCTTCCTCAATGTGGCCCTGACCATTCCGGCGCGAACCATCGTTGGCATGCTTGTGGATAAGTTTGGTCCGCGCATTATGTTCTCGATGTTATTGGTGGTGGCGGGCATTTTCTGTATTGGCTTTTCGCTGGCGCAAACCTATGAGCAGCTGGCGGCGGCGCGTTTCTTGATGGGTTTCTCGGGTGCGGGTTTTGTGATCGGTATTCGTCTGATAACCGATTGGTTCCCCGCCAAGGAAAGCGGTACGGCGCAGGGTGTGTACGGTGGCTGGGGTAACTTTGGCGCCGCTGCTGCGGGTTTTGCTCTGCCATTGATGGCAGGTTTCTTCAGTGTCGACGATGGCTGGCGTGTCGCGGTGGGTTCCGCCGGTGTCGTGTCTATGGTCTACGCCGTGTTCTTCTATTCAATGGTGCGCGACACACCGCAGGGCTCGACCTATTTTAAGCCTAAGAAATTGGGCGCTATGGAAGTCACCAGCGTTGGCGATTTGTTCCTCTACATCTTAATGTCGGCACCGATGTTTATTGCCATGGGCGTTATTACCTGGCGCCTGTCGCCGAGCGGTGTGGCACTGTTGAGTCAATCGGTGACCAGCATGATTTGGTTGGGGTTGAGCGCTTGGTACGTCTATCAAGTGGTGGGTATCTACCGCATGAACCGTGAGGTTTTCTCCAAGCCGGTGCCGGTGTTGCATCAGTACAAGTTTAAGCAGGTGGCCTTGCTTAATCTGTCCTACATGGTGACCTTTGGCTCCGAGGTGGCGGTGTTGTCGATGTTGCCGCTCTACTTCATCGAGTTGTATCAATGGTCTGTGCCGCTGGCTGGCGCTATGGCTTCAACTTTTGTGGCCATGAATCTGATTGCGCGTCCTGGCGGCGGTTACATGTCGG
>Ga0209395_1003288_pt1 | contig 20180 bp, 9 predicted proteins | sample GOMGulsemesocosm_3_FD_184635 | JGI IMG/M metagenome (GOLD analysis project Ga0209395, IMG submission 184635) | Methane-oxidizing microbial communities from mesocosms in the Gulf of Mexico - GOM9D Gulf of Mexico (SPAdes) (version 2) | ecosystem: Environmental > Aquatic > Marine > Cold seeps... | reverse complement strand
TTAACATGGAAATCGAAATCAATTAAATCTAAAACAAGTGGTGTAAATGGTGATCCTTGTATGTTGATTGATAATGAAGGTTATTATTACTATTTTCATTTGTCAAACATTGATGGGGAGTCACTAATTGGCGGAATGGTTTGTGAAAGATCAAATACGATTAAAGGGTGTTTCAGAAAGGAAGGACACACATTAATTAATGGTAAATTTCATGATAAAGAATGGGTGACTTTAAATCCGAAAAACAATCATATTTACATGACATGGACTCAGTTTGATGCTTATGATTCTAAGGACACAACAATGAGAAGTAATATCGTTTTTTCTAAAAGTGTGGATAATGGAATGACGTGGTCGATTCCAATTGATATTTCTTTTTACAGTGGAGATTGTCAGGATGATGATTTAACAGCTGAAGGTGCAACACCATCTGTTGGAGTGAACGGTGAAATTTATGTAGTTTGGTCTAGGGATTCTAAATTATATTTTAACTATTCATTAGATGAAGGTTTGACTTGGCTTGAGCATGAAATTGAAATATCAGAACAAGAAATGGGATGGGTATTAAATATTCCTGGAATCTATAGATGTAACGGATTACCTGTTACGGCTTATGATAACTCAACTTCTGAATATAAAGGGACTTTATATGCTAATTGGGGCGATCAAAGGAATGGAGCTGATGATACTGATATATGGTTAAAGAAGTCTATTGATGGCGGAATAACTTGGTCAGAAGATATTAAGGTGAATGGAGATAACTCTAAACGTCATCAATTTTTATCTTGGTTAACAGTTGACCAAGTATCAGGTTATGTTTATGTCATGTATTATGACCGTAGAAATAGTCAGTCAATTGAAACTGATGTCTATTTATCGGTATCTAAAGATGGTGGAGAAACATTTAAAGATTACAAAATTAGTGAATCTTCATTTATCCCAAATAAAGAAGTGTTTTTTGGAGATTACACTAATATATCAGTTCATAATGGAGTTATAAGACCTATTTGGACACGATTAGATAATACTAAAATATCTTTGTATACCGCAATAATAAATCAGAAAGATTTGAAATAATAATTACTCATTCAAATCCCAATTGTATTTTTTATAGGTTATTGCTGCTGTTGAACTTATTTCAGTTGTTGAATATTTATTTAAATAATCAATGATTGAGGTACTAAAATCAACTGTATACCATTCAAATATTTTAGATATCTCAATTGAATTTTCAGATATAGAATTCTTTGGTCCATTTATAAATGCTTTTGCTTGTTTAGTTAATTGATAATTTAATTTATCAGCGGTAAAGGCTGAATTCATTAATTTCGGACAAGAAATGGCAGCACAATTAACTGCAAAGTGGATTCTTGGTTCATTAAAACGGGGTCTAATGATGTCATTCTCTATTTGATTAAGTGTATATGATTCCCCAGAAATGGTAACAACCTTTTTATCCCAAGGCTTGCCGTTATTAATAGTTGTAATAGAAGTAGTAGGGTAGTTTTGAATTATCAACCTTACAGTAGCTGCATTGTAAAGGTTTATCCAATAAGCCAATTTTTCATTCTTACTCCATGTAGATTGATCAGAAAATGATTGTAAAGTTGAAATATATGCTTCGATCTCACTTAATTTTGACTTCATGTTTGTATAATTTACTTTACCAGATGAACTCACATTACTTTTTAATATAGAATTCCATAAATCATGGTTAGGAGTAGTAGAAAGATTTTCAATTATTGTTTCTTCTATTTGAACTTCACTTTCTACTATTGTTTGTTCCGTAGTAGTATTAGTTTCAATTCTTTCACTTGGCTCAATTTGAACTGATTCTTCTTCTAAGAAGGATTTAGTTTTTGTAAGTTTTTCAATTGTAGTATCAATATTGGCTAGGAATCCGTTTTTGTCACTTTTTTTTTCTACTTGAATGATGCCAGATTCGTTAGTAACAGATGTCTTTAATTCTTTTTCTTGAAAGGTACCACTGGCATCTGTTTGATTTTTACAGCTGAAAATTAATAGATTTAAGGTAATGAACAAGATACTAGCTTTCATAATTATTCTTTATATACAAAGGTAAATGTAATCTTTTAAATTTAATGTCAAATAGTTGACATAGGAGTTTAATAATGGATATAATAATTTGATAATTTAAAGAAGCTGATTGGAAGTTACTTCTATCTTTGTTTCATGGATTTAGAAAAGAAACTTTGGTATTTTAATGATTTTAATATGTTATCTGTTTTATCTGATGAAGAAAAAGTGCAAATGGGTAAAATGGTTGTTGACAAAGAAACATCTAGAAAGGAAATAGTTCATTTTAGTGATGATTCGGCCAATAAAATATATTTTCTTAAAAAAGGTAAAGTTAAAATCTCTAAATATTCTTCAGAAGATAAAGAAATGATACTTTCTATTTTAGGGCCTGGCGAAATATTTGGAGAAACTGGTGTGATGGGTGAAAAGGCGTACGGTACTGTTGCAGAAGTGATAGATGATGCTATTGTTTGTTCACTTACAATTGGTCAATTAGAAGGAATGTTGAAAATGAATCCAGCTTTTAATTTTTCTATTACAAAATTAATTGGATTGCGCTATTTGAAAGTACAATCTAGGTTAGAATCTTTAGTGTTTAAAACAGCTCCTGAAAGAATTAGAGGGTTTATTAAGGAAATGGCCGATCAGCATGGAAAGACATTAGCAAACGGGATTGAGATTGTAGTTAAGTTGAAACTTAAGCATGAAGATATTGCTAAACTAACCGCTACTACTCGTCAATCCGTAACGACTGAATTAAATAGTTTAGAAAAAAGTGGAGTAATTTTATTTGATAGAAAACGAATTTTGATTAAGAATTATTCTCGATTATAGGCTTTATTCGTTTATAAATCAATGGTGTCAATATATTCAATTTCAGTTTCGGGTACTTTAGGTTTTGTTAAAAACACGACACCTAAACCAGTAAAAGTTGTATAGTTTATACTACCAATGTCTATTAAGTTAATATGACTATTGATATTCAATAAGTCTTGATAAACTTGAATTTTCATAGAAAAGGTTGTATAATTTATTTGTAATTGAGGGATGATGATTAACTTTAAATTTAGTGGGAAATTATTTGTATAGTTATACACATCTTTAGTTTGTCTTGCTTCAAAATAATGATCTTGGAAGTTATCGTCTTCAAAAATATAAGATTTCTCTTCAGTGTCATCAATTCGTTTATAACCATCTTTATTTTCAATTTTTAATCCAATTGAATTGATTAGTGTGAATTTTTCGTTAATTCTATATTTGAAGTCAATACAATTTGTAATGTGTATTTTTCTGACTTTGAAATCTTCTGTGAATTTATAGCCAACGGTATCACTTTCCCAAAGAGAACTGAAAGGAAGATGAGTCTCTTTTTTTGTGAATTTTAAAAATGAAAGACCAACTTCAAAAGTGTAACCAAGACTAAATTTTGAGGAGTCATTTTGAGTGTATATTGAATTGGCACCTATTATTTCAATAGAAGGCTTTTTATAAGTAATGTCAGTTTGATCTGCTGAGTTCCCATAATTATAATATTTATCGCTTAAGTTAAGTCTAGTTCCAAACCCTGTCGAGTTTTGGGAATAGATAACGGTTACACTAAAGCATAACAAAACGAAAACCAAAATTACTTTTTTCACCTTATTATAACTCATAGTTGTTGAGTATATTGTGTTTGAGGTCGATTGTATAGGGAATCGTATATGAAAAACGATACCCTTATGATAACCTTCTAAACCGTTTAATATACGTGAAGCTATTTTAAATATAGTACATTTGTAGGAGTTTTTATTTTCTTATGAAGAATTTTTGATAATTTTAGATCAAATGTTTTTTTGAAGCCCTATTTAAATAGGTGGAAGGATTAAAGGCAGGAGAGTAGTATTGCTTTTAAATGAACTTAAGAGAACTTAACATTAAAAAAATGAAAAAAATGAAAAAATTATTACTAGCTGGTATTTTACTTGCTTCCTTTTCTGGGAAATCGCAAGATACGACTATTGTTCAAACCTTGACTTTTGATAGTACAGGCAGAGCTTATACATTCACTTTTCCAGATAATTCTCAATCCTATAGAAAAGTATTAATGCAATACAGAATGCGTTGTACTGGAGGATTAGTTTCTACAGGGTCTAATACAAATTTAGGTTGTGGTGAATGGGATTACAGTTGTAATACGTTTTTAACTGACTCAACTAAGACGGATTCTATTAAATCGACACATCCTGATTTTATTGTATCTGGGTTTACAGGAACAACATTTAATTATACATCTCAACCGACTTATACGTATTATCAAAGTACACAGCAAGATGTATCTTATACAACTATTAATTCAGAAACTGAAGGTGTAATTGGGGCAGGTGTAAATTCATCTAATTTCCCATTTGATCTTTCAACTGAACAAGCAAAAATTCAATATTTAATTACTGCAACAGAATTATTAAATTCTGGATTAATTGCTGGAGATTTGACTGGTTTAAAGTTGGATATATCAAGTTTAGGAAATGATGTAAATAATTTAAAAATTAATTTAAAATCTACGTCAAAGACTGCATTAGACTCAAATATTCCTGATGTTGATGGCTTTTCTAATGTATATTACTTAAATACTACTTTTACTGTTATAGGTGATCATCAGTTTAATTTTTTTAATAACTTTAATTGGGATGGAGCAAGTAATATAATAGTTGAAATTATTTACAATGGAGATGCAGGTGCATCAAATGATGTTGTGTCTGAGAGTATTTCAAATCATGGAATTAGCTCAATTGGAGATGATTTTTCTATTGATTTTTCTGGTGCACAAAACGTTTCTATAGCTAATCCTTTCCCAACTATTTCAGAGGAAATTACAATTTCTTTTTGGTCTTTTGGATCTTCTGACTTACCACATAATACAAGTATTTTTGAAGCAACGGATGATAATAATGTGAGACAGTTAAATTTACATTTGCCATGGGAAAATGGTTCAATCTATTGGGATTGTGGGAATGATGGTACAGGATATGATAGAATTAATAAAGCCGCAAATGCTGATGATTACAAAAATAAATGGAATCATTGGGCGGTTACAAAAAACACAACAACAGGTATAATGAATATATACTTGAATGGAGTGCTTTGGCATTCTGGATCAGGTAAAACGAAATTAATTGATATTAATGAGTTTATGATTGGTTCAGCTGTTAATGGAAACTATAAGTATAATGGTAAAATTGATGAATTTAGAGTTTGGAATATAGAATTATCTGCAACAGAAATCAACGATTATATGTATAAGACAGTAACAGCTGCACACCCAAACTATTCAAATTTAATGGCTTATTATACGTTTAATGCAGGAATAGGTTCGGTTTTAAATGATGAAATTGGTAATCATGATGGTGTAATAAGTAATGGCCCTGTTTGGACAAAAAAATCAGGAGAGAATTTGTTTATGAACTATACGGATTTAACTGAGCGTCCAAATTTTAAAATTCTACAAGGGGATTATGTGACTAACATTATTTCTACTGATGTAATAGATTCAACTTTGAATGGTATGAATTCAATTGTAGAATATACTGTGGTTGGAACGGATTTAATTGAGCTTTCAACTATAACAGGATATGAATCAGGTGATATGCCTATTTATAATGAGTTAGGTGTTATTGTTGGAACTGTTACTGTTCCTTTAGAAAACACGGTAACTATTGGTTCTTTGGATTATTATAATAAATTTCCGTCAAAATTAGAATTGATGTCTTTTGTAACACCTTATGGAATCGGCTTAGATTTAGGACCTGAAGGTGTGATGTGGGAGTTTGATATGACTGATTATTTACCAGTATTAAAAGGTGATAAATATTTAAATGTTGAATTTGGGAATTACCAAGAAGAATTGGATATTAGATTTTTATTTATTGAAGGAACTCCGACTAGAGATGTGATTGATATTCAAAATATTTGGAGAGCAGGAAGAGGTGGTATTAACTATACTAGTCTGATGAATGATAGTAAGTTTGAACCTAGAGATGTTGCCTTAAATCCAGCGTCAGAGATGTTTAAGATTAGAGCAGCTATTACTGGTCATGGACAAGAAGGAGAATTTATTCCAAGAACACATTACTTTGATATAAATGGAGGTACTAATGAAGTAGAGTGGCAAGTTTGGAAAGCATGTGGTCTTAATCCAATATTCCCACAAGGAGGTACTTGGGTTTATGATAGAGCTGGTTGGTGTCCAGGAATGGCTACTGATATTAAAGAATATGAAATTGACCCTACAACTATTTCAGGAAACACAATAAATATTGATTATGGTGTAACTGCAGGTTCTGGAGATTCTAGATATATTATTTCTCCTTTATTGGTGCAGTATGGCTTACCGAACTTTACAAATGATGCAGCAGTTATTGATATTATTAATCCTGGTAAAAAAACAGAACATTTAAGAGAGAATGCTGCGTGCGTTAACCCTGTTATTACTATTCAGAATACTGGTTCTGCCGATTTGACTTCGTTGAAAATTGAATATAAAGTATCTGGTGGTACAGCTGAGTCATTTACTTGGACAGGAAATTTATCATTCTTAAAAACGGATAAAATTGAATTACCTATTTCAGGTAACGGCTTTTGGGCTGGAGATGATTCAGACAAAATTATAGTTACTGTTAGTATTCCTAATGGAGTTGCAGATGAGAGTGCTGATAATAATACGTTAACTAGTTCATTTGATTTTCCAGACTGGTATGGAAAGGGATTTATTATACACTTAAAAACGAATAACAATCCACACGAAAATAGTTATGTAATTAGAGATGTACAAGGTAATGTTGTTCACACTGCGTCTGGTTTTGCTGCGAGTACACAATATTACGATACGATTGCATTACCTTCAGGATGTTACGTTTTAGATTTTACTGATTCAGGTGAAAATGGATTGAACTGGTGGGCTGCAGCATCTCAAGGAGTAGGTTACTTTAGGTTAAAATCTATCATTACTGGTTGGACTATTAAGACATTTGAACCTGATTTTGGTGGCGGTTTTAAATATGGATTTACTATAGGTGAACCAGTTAAGATTGAAGAAACTGAATTATCTCCTCTAGAATTTAATTTATATCCTAATCCTACCTCTGATAGAATATTCTTATCTTTAAACGGGTTAAATTCTGACGTGTTAGAAGTTAAGATTACAGATATCTACGGGAAATCTCATTATGTAAATAATTACAATACAACATATAATATGGAGTTTGATGGTAGTGTTGATGTGTCCAATTTTGCAAATGGAGTTTATTTTGTTGAAGTGGTTTCAGGAAACAAAAGAATGACTAAGAGAGTAATTGTTAGTAAATAATTTTCACTATGTAGGTCCTAAAAAAAGCTCTTGATAAATTATATCAAGAGCTTTTTTTATATGTTAATATTCATGGCTAAACAAAGAAGTAATTAATTATTGTTTTTTAGCTTGAATGTTTTATTTATGAAAATATTTACGTAATTTTATAAATGACGATTTTAATGTAAATCGTTTTAGATGTTTAGTGTAATGTTAAAAAATAATTATGAAGACTAATGTTATTTATTTATTTTTAATATTGTTGTCACCGATAGATTTCGTGTATTGTCAAATGGGACCAGGAGGAATTGATAATAACTTGACGCTGTGGTTAGATGCGAAAAACGGTGTGGAAATAGGAGGGGTTCCTGCAAGTAATTTAGGTTCAATTGATAAATGGTTAAATAAGGCAACAAATCTAGGATTGATTGATTTAAATCAAACAAACATTAACGAACAACCAATTTTCAATACCAATAGCTTGAACTTTAATCCTGTTCTAACTTTTGATGGTAATGATGATAAATTGGATAAGTTAGTTTTAGGTAGTGATATTTTTGATACTGATAATAATACCATTGTAATGGTACATAGGTACAACAGTGGTGTAGTTTATTTTAAATGGGAGCAAGGATTTAGTGGTAACAGGGTTGGGTATGAAAACTCAGGGAATAATATCAGATTTGATTTTCCAACAGATGTTGCAGGTAACCAAAATGTATCTAACTTTAACTATGACTCAAATGGTCAAATTGTGACTGCAACAACACAACCTGGTAGTACTACTCTTAGGAATATGGGGGTATCGGAATTGGCTAATAATACTATCGGCTCTTTGAACAATACATTTACAAGTGAATTATCAATAGGTGATAATGTCTCATTTTCAGTGGCGTCAGATATGGATTATGCAGAAGTTATTGTTTATGATCGTACATTAAATGCGATAGAATTAAATAAAGTTGAAAGTTATCTAGCAATAAAGTATGGAATGACTTTAGGGGTGAATGGTATTTCTCAAAATTATAATTCTGCAGGTGGATTAGTTGTTTGGGATATTGCATTGAATAATGGGTATAGTTTTGATATTGGTGGCGTTTCAAGAGATGACAATACCGGACAAGATCAAAGAAAATCAAAGAGTATTAATTTAAATGGTGTTAACCTTAGTGATATAGTTACTATCTCTAATGGGGCGAATTTTAATATGCCGTTACAGTTTGCAACGGATGAAGCATTTCTAATTTGGGGTCATAATAATGGTACACTTACTAATACTGGAGCTGCTGTTAATTACTCAACTGATAATGGAGAAACTATGTCTACTCTATTTAGTCGAGTTTGGAAATCACAAGAGACTGGAATTCTATCTGATGTTGTTTTAGAATTTGACATGACAAATAGCTCAATTCAATTAGGTGGGGGTGTAACTGATTATAATAATGTAAGATTATTAGTTGATGAGGATGGTGACTTTAGCAATGGTGCAACAGCTTATTCTGTAACATCTTTTGACCCTGTGACAAATTTGATTTACTTCCAACATGATTTTACGCCAACAAATGGTAATGATATGACGCAAAATAATGGTTTTTTCTTTACACTGGCAGCTATTGAGTCTGTTGTAGCAAATTTCTCAATTAGTGATACAACCATATGTGTTGGTGAGACTGTTACATTTACTGACGAATCATTTACTGATCCAATCACTTGGGATTGGGTTTTTAATGGTGGAGATATTGGTTCAGAAAATACACAAGGAACTCATGATATTACATTTAATACACCGGGGATTTATGATGTTATTTTGACTGTAACTGACGCTAATAGTTCAGATGATACAACTTTACAAGTTGTAGTAAGTGGTTACCCTACAATTGATGCTGGGATACAAGATACTATTTGTGCAGGTGAAATTTACACCTTAACTGCAGACGTTTTAGAAATTAATGCAACTATTCCTATTTGGAGTAATGGTGTTATTGATGGTGTTCAATTTACGCCAATTGATAGTATGATGTACTATGTAACTACTAATATTAATGGATGTGAAAGCATTGATTCAGTAATTATTGACCTCACAGAAATACCAGATTTGATTACGCCTTTAGACTTTGCTATTTGTGATGGAGTGGATACCTTATTGAATGCGACAACTACAACAGTTAATGCAATTGTAACATGGGACAGTGGTATTATAAATAATCAGCAGTTTACACCCTTGTCCACAACAATCTACACAGCAACTTCAACACTAATTGAAGGTACTGTTACTTGTACAACTACTAATCAAACAGAAATAACAGTTAACATAATACCAACTATTAATGCAGGCGTAGATGCAGCCATTTGCGAAGGAGAGAATTACACATTAACAGGAGTGAATCCTGATGGTGCTACTTTAACTTGGGATAATGGAATAACAAATAATGTTCAGTTTTCTCCGCTAGATAGTTTACAATATATACTTTTGGCCGAATTAGATGGATGTGTAGGTACTGATACGGTTATAGTTGATGTCAATCCAAATCCTGAATTAACAGTGCCTTTGGATGTTACGATTTGTGATGAAGAAAATGTAGTTTTAAATGCTACGTCAACTAATACTTTTGATTTGTCTTGGGATAATGGTATTACTAACAATCAATCTTTTACACCTGTTGCTACTGCGGCATATACCGTAACAGCTACTATCACTGAGGGTTTAAATGTTTGTACAACAACTGGAATAGTAACGGTTACAGTGAATCCAAATCCAATGGTTGACGCACATGTCAATGGAGTTACTTTGATCACATTATGTCAAGGTGATAGTTATATATTAACAGCTAACAACCCAGATAATGGTGTTTTAACCTGGACTAATAATGTAGTTGATAATGTGTCATTTACCCCAACGGATAGTTTAATGTATTATGTTACTTCAAATTTAAATGGCTGTTTTAGTGTGGATTCAATTATTGTGGATGTTGTAGATAGTCCAGTCGTTCAAACTGAATTAGATAGAAAAATTTGTATTGGAGATTCTGTAATGATGGTAGCTACATCAAATGAATCTTTAGCAACTATTACTTGGGGTGAAGGTATTGTGAATAATACTTTTATTTACCCCTTAACGACACAAACTTATTATGCTACTGCAAGTTTAGGGAATTGTACTTCTACAGATGAAATTACTATTACTGTGGAGGATTTACCAGATGCTAGTTTTAGTTTTAATCCTAATCCAGTAACAATTGAAGATACTGAGTTATTGTTTACACAATATAATTTGAATGATGGTGAAATGTATAATTGGAATTTTGGCGATAATACCTCATCAAGTTTAGATTCACCAATCCACATTTATCCTGAAGTAGCGGGCTTAACGTATGACGTTAAATTAATAGTAACAGATAGTATTGGTTGTATTGATTCGTCAAGTACGCAAATCACCATTTTTGATGTCTTAATTTATTATGTTCCAAATGCGTTTACTCCTGATGGTGATACATATAATGAAAGATTTCAGCCCATATTTACATCTGGATTTGACCCTTATGACTACCACTTAATAATATTTAACCGTTGGGGAGAAACCGTTTTTGAATCATATAATGACCAAGAAGGTTGGGATGGAACTTATAATGGTGAAAATGCTCCTGATGGTGTTTATGTTTGGACAGTTCAATTTGGAGATATATTGTCAGATAAAAAATTTATAGATAGAGGTATCGTAACAATTGTTAGGTGATTTATTATGAGCATATAATTATGATATTATTTTGTTTAACGTTTAATTTAGAACACATTATGAGTGATGTGTGAAGATCCTATTTATACGCTTTATATTGTTTTAAGTGAGCAACCTTATCTTACTTAAAACGTATCTTTGATTGAAGGTTGGAGTTTGGTTGATTAGTGCTATTTGAATAATAATATGAACAATGAATAATATATATAAAATAAGTTTTTTACTTTTGATTCTTACTGGAAAATTGTCCGGATTTTCTCAAAATCTGAATGTTACTTGCCCAGGTAATAATTATGTTGTTCTTTTTGAAGATTGGGAATATACGACTACTGATCCGTTTCTTATACCTGGAACTACGTATCAAAGTAGTCCACAAACTCATGGTCCCTTAAATGGGAGTAGACATCTTTATCTAAATTTCGTTAATGGATTTACAGGTTTAGTTTACGATAGGTTATTTCAAGTTTGCCCAGGTGTTCCGTTTGAAATTACGTGTTGGATGCATGATACTTGGGGAGGTACTTATGACGTGACTCTTGAGGTGTATGACGGCGCAACGTTATTAAATTCACAAGTACTTACTGGTAACGGTCCTTATTTTCAATATTCTTCTGGTGTTCTCACTTCTGTCACAGCTAATATAAGTTGGAAACTTTCAAATAATAGTTCTACTATTGGTAACAATGATTTTGCTATGGATGATTTACAAGTTTCTCAATGTGATTGTAGTGGTATAACGGCTAACTTCTCAATGAATGATTCAACAATTTGTGTTGGAGAAACGATAACTTTTTCAGATAGCTCTTATACAGATCCAACTGTATGGGATTGGACATTTAATGGTGGTGATGTTACAACAGCTAATACTCAGGGACCACATGATGTCACGTTTAATACACCTGGTATTTATACTATAGTCTTATCCGTTGGTGATGGGACTGATGTAGATGATACAACTTTACAAGTTGTAGTTAGTGATTATCCTACAATTGATGCTGGGGTACAAGATGCAATTTGTGCAGGTGAAATTTATACCTTAACTGCAGACGTTGTAGAAATTAATGCAACTGTTCCTATTTGGAGTAACGGAGTTATTGATGGTGTTCAATTTACGCCAATTGATAGTATGATGTACCATGTAACTACTAATATTAATGGATGTGAAAGCATTGATTCAGTAATTATTGACCTCACAGAAATACCAGATTTGATTACGCCTTTAGATTTTGCTATTTGTGATGGAGAGGATACCTTATTGAATGCGACAACTACAACAGTTAACGCAACTGTAACATGGGACAGTGGTGTTATAAATAATCAACTGTTTACACCATTATCCACAACAATCTATACAGCAACTTCAACACTAACTGAAGGTACTGTTACTTGTATAACTACTAATCAAACAGAAATAACAGTTAACATAATACCAACTGTTGATGCAGGCTTAGATGCAGCTATTTGCGAAGGAGAGAATTACATATTAACAGGGGGGAATCCTGACGGTGCCACTTTAACTTGGAATAATGGAATAACAAATAATGTTCAGTTTTCTCCGCTAGACAGTTTACAATATATAATTTTAGCTGAATTAGATGGATGTGTAGGTACTGATACAGTTATAGTTGATGTTAATCCAAATCCAGAGTTAACAGTACCTTTGGATGTTACAATTTGTGATGAAGAAAATGTAGTTTTAAATGCTACGTCAACTAATACTTTTGATTTGTCTTGGGATAATGGAGTTGCTAATAATCAGTCTTTTACACCTGTAACTACTACAGTATATACCGTAATCGCTACTATCACTGAAGGTCTAAATGTTTGTACAACAACTGGAATAGTAACGGTTACAGTGAATCCAAATCCAATGGTTGACGCAGATGTCAATGGAGTTACTTTGATCACATTATGTCAAGGCGATAGTTATATATTAACAGCTAACAACCCAGATAATGGTGTTTTAACCTGGACTAATAATGTGGTTGATGATGTGTCATTTACCCCAACGGATAGTTTAATGTATTATGTTACTTCAAATTTAAATGGCTGTTTTAGTGTGGATTCAATTATTGTGGATGTTGTAGATAGTCCGATTGCAAATGCAGGTCTAAATCAAATAATTTGTATAGGAGATTCTGTATTAATGCAAGCTACATCAAACCAAATTTTAGCATCTATTACTTGGGGTGAAGGTGTTGTGAATAATACTTTTATTTACCCCTTAACGACACAAACTTATTATGCTACTGCAAATTTAGGGAATTGTACTTCTACAGATGAAATGACTATTACTGTGATGAATTTACCAGATGCTGGTTTTAGTTTTAATCCTAATCCAGTAACAATTGAAGATACTGAGTTATTGTTTACACAGTACAATTTGAATGATGGCGAAATGTATAATTGGAATTTTGGCGATAATACGTCATCAAGTTTAGATTCACCAATCCACATTTATCCTGAAGTAGCGGGCTTAACGTATGACGTGAAATTGATAGTAACAGATAGTATAGGTTGTATTGATTCGTCAAGTACGCAGATCACTATTTTTGACGTATTAATATATTACATACCAAATGCATTTACTCCAGATGGTGATACATATAATGAAAAATTTCAACCCATATTTACATCTGGGTTTGATACTTATGACTACCACTTAATAATATTTAACCGTTGGGGAGAAACCGTTTTTGAATCGTATAATGACCAAGAAGGTTGGGATGGAACCTATAATGATGAAAATGCTCCTGATGGTGTTTATGTTTGGACGGTTAAATTTGGAGAAATATTGTCAGATAAAAAATTCTACGACAAAGGGACAGTAACGCTAGTTAGGTAGAATGATATTCTTAGGTTTATATAAGTAAATGCTTATCTTAAATTGTTAAGTATGTAGTATTTTGATTAATATAATTAAGCCTAATGTATTATTCTGAGTTGACCTGTTTTAATTTATAGTTAAATTTGTATGAGTGATTTTTAAATATTTAATTCTAAATTTGTACCTATTACCTAATTTATTTTGTAACCCTATTTATTTTAATTGAAATGCAAATAAGGAAAATGACAAAGCTAAATCTTGACAGTATACTGCCGTTAACTTGTACAAGAATTGGAACGTGTTGCCATGGAAATCAGGTGTTAGTTAATCCATGGGAATTGTATTTTATTTCTAAGGAGAAAAAAATGACGTCAAAACAATTTCGTGACTTGTATTGTGATTTGGGTGGTACCCGCTTAAAGTTTAATGGTGATAAAGACAAGTGGGGAAAGAAAGCATGTAGTCAGTACATTGATAATTTTGGATGCAGTGTGCACTTAGGTCGACCTTTAGCTTGTCGATTATTTCCATTAGGACGTCAAATTCAAAATAGTGAAGTAAATTATATTCATGAAGGAGATTCATTCCCTTGTTTGGATGGGTGTTCTGAAGTTTTAAATTTACCCAAGTTAAGCGTTGGTGAATATTTGGAAGGTCAACTAACCAAAGCACATGAAGCTGCACAAGATGCTTATCTGGAAGTAATGCAAAATTTAGCGGATATTGGGTTTGAATTTTTATTAGACTCTGGTTTGGCTGAGTCTGGAGATATAAAAACACTTCAGATGTGGAGAGTTATGAGTATTGAAGAACCAGAATTACTGGTGAAACGAATAGGTAGCGAATGGATGAATTGTTTATTGATCCCCGAAATTAAAATGAAAACTAATAAGCCAATTTCATTCATAGAAAAACATAATGAATTACTACAGTTAAAAATACAAGACAGATTTAGTACTATTCAAACCATGCAAGGATTCCATGAAGCTTCTATAGTTGTAATGGGGCTAGCCATACATTTAGCGCGTTCTATGGGGGCAAATCCAAAAAGTTTAACTGAACATTGGATTGAAACGGCAAAGGGGTTTGGAGCAAAAGGTTAATTCGTAAATTAAGAGATAAATAGTCTATGCTTTTGAATTACTAGGAGATAGATGTTTTCAATTCAAAATTATTTTTTAGTATTGACATGTTTATTTTGAAAAATAAAGTGCAACTTTGAAGAAATTGATTTGTGAATATTAAAGGTGATTATGAGATATTATTTAAAAACCATACTTAGTTTATTTTTTGTTTTATGGATTAGTTCAATAGATGCTCAGCTTGAACTTGATAAAGAGTATATTGAATTAAAAAATAAAATGCATTCATTTAAAGTGCAAAATAATTATGATTCAACTTTTTTTTATTGGGATAAAGTTAATACTATCCTTGTCGAAAAAAATAAAAAAGAATACAATCTTTTAAGAAAGTTTGATTTGTTTTGGATTTCTAATCATTTTAAAAAAGATTTGAAAACGCTAGAGGCGGCTTTAGATTTACATAGCGAGTTTTCAGTTGGTATTTATGATTCAAATAGTAGAGGTTTTTGGGAGGTGTCAAAATTTTTATCTAGCTATATGTTAAGGTTTGATAACTTTAATAAAGCGTTAAGTTTTTTAAATACTTATAAAAACTCTAAATATTATACTAAAGGATCACATAATGAAGTGGATTATCTAATTGCAAATGTGTTAATAAAGAAAGGTAAAGTAGATTCTGCATTGGTATTAATGGATACTTTTCTTAAAGAGGCTACGGAATTTAATTTTGAAGAGCAAGGTTTGATTAGGGTTTATAACCAATATGGATTAACTTGTAATAATGCAGGTGAGTTTGAAAAAGCTATTCCGTATTTTAGAAAGGCTATTTTGGAAATTGATTCTTTAAAGGTTCGTATAGCTTTAAAGCCAGTTTTAAAAGGAAATATTGGTTTTTGCTACTATAAGTTGGGGCAATATAACAAAGCATACGAACTATTAGAGTATGATGCGTTAGAGAATAAGAAAATAGGGGAGTTTGGATCATATTTTCAGGCCATGTTAGTTATGTCCAAAATTGATTTAATTGAAAAAAGGAATAACGCAGCTTTGAAAAAAATAGAAAATTTATTGAATACTACCTTGTTTAAGTTGACCTATTCTCAAAAAAAAGATTGTTTTGATATTTTATTAGAAATTTATGAAAGTCAGAATAATGTGAAAAAATCACTTCATTTATTGAAAATAATTAAAGTTAATAATGATAGTATAGTTAGTGTGAATAAGAGGGATTATAATAATTATATTGCTTTGAATTCAAAATTACTTTTTACACAAGCAAAAAATAATATGGCTATAGAAGTGTCTAAAAAGGAACAGGAAAAAAAATATTTATTAAACGAATTAAAATTAAAAGACCGTAATAATCTATATTTAGTCTTAATACTCATATTAATTGTTCTGTCTTCAATTATTACCATTAGAAAAATTATGCTTGGGAAGAAACAAAGTAAGTTGATAAGAAATCAGGAAATGGAAATTGTTGATCATAAGCTTAAAATTGAATCTGAACAAAGAAGTTTATTAGAAATAAAAATAAAGCAAAGAAATAATAGGATAAATCATCAGTTGTTAGAATTAGAGTCTAAAAAATTTGCTGCTGAAAAGATAATTGATAATTTAAAGAATAATACTAGCTTGTCAAATTCTGAATTGATTACAGCTAAAATTTTCATCAATAATGAATTAGAGGTTAAGGCTATTAGTGATCAAGTTCATTCTTTTATTGACGATATAGGAAATGATTTTGTTGAAAATATTAAGCGAAAGCATCCTGATTTAACTGATAAAGAAATCAGATTAAGTGTTATGGTTTCATTGAAATTATCAAATAAGGAAATAGGTATAAGTCAAAGTTTAACAACTGCAACTATTAAGAACAATAAGAATAGATTGAAAAAGAAGCTGAATTTAACTGCAGAAAATTCATTGATAGAATATCTAAGTCAATTTATATAATTACTATTGTATCAGTGAATTGATATCTGTATGATAACTGATTGATACCTTTATGATACCCATGTTTTTGTTGGGTTTGTCTTCTGTATTCGTAATATTGTGAAAACAGTTTTACATTCCTTATTATGAAGTTTAAAGTATTTTATCTATTAATATCTATAATTTTTCCAAATTTAATATTCGGACAAACTTTAACCCTAGCACCAGTTATATATTCTGCTGGCGATATCCCAACGAGTTTTAACGCATATGATCCGACTTGTAACGGTGCAGCAACGCCTTTAACGGCGGTCTTACCAGCCGGTGGTCCTTGGATTGTTACATCTGTAGATGTAGAGTATGATATGACAGCATTGGCTACAGGAGACGGTTATGTATCTGAACAGCGTTCAAGATTAGCATGTCAAAACACTGCGGTGAATGAGGGAGCTTTTATTAATGGTTCTGCTATTTGGGGGCCTGGTACTGATACTTATAATAGAGCAGGATTAACTATAGCTAATGGACAATACAATGGAGGTACTAATTTGATTTTTGAACTTCAAGCGTATAGAACTTGGGATGGGAACGGTCCTGGTTGTGATGTGCTTGACAATATTGTAGATGATAATACCTGGAAAATTACAGTTTATTATGAATTAGCAGTTCCAATGGCGTATACAAGTTCAACGACTTCTCATTCTACTGTGAGTAATATTGAAAACTGTGCTACTAGTGCTAATTTGCTTAAAATTGAAATAGAAACAACGGGGATAATAACTCCTTTAAATGTTGCAGTTTTTAATTTATCTACTGTTGGAACTACTAATCTTGGAGAGGTAAACGCAATTAATGTATATTATACAGGTAACTCTAATGGTTTTAGTACAGGTAATCTTTTTGGAACTGTTGCTAGTGGTGGAAGTGTAAGTGTTACAGGTTCTCAAAATTTAGTAGAGGGAATGAATTATTTTTGGGTTGAGTATGCTTTAACGCCTATTTTAAGTAATGGAAATACATTTGATTGTGCGTGTACGACTATTGATATTCAAAGTAATTTAGAGATTCCAACAGAAACAGCGCCTAATGGATTAAGGTTAGTCAGTGTTTGTGCCCCGGCCCCTGGAGGAGTGTCAAATGATCAGGTTTGGCTGACTTCTGAGAGTGGTGTTTCTGGTGCAAGCCCTGTAACGGGATGGACAAATCAAGGAGATAATACAAATTTAACCACATTTAGTGGAGGAGTGGGGTCTCAATTAAATGTAGCAGAGCCATATTTAAATTTTCATGATGGTATAAAATTGGGGGGAGGTTATGATGGTGGTTTTCATCATTCAGTAACCAATAGAACTGATTTGATTTCAGGAAATGAAATTACAATGTTTGTAGTGACTGATGGTGGTCAAGATTTAACTCTTTCATATCATTCTTTAAGTAGCTCAAATAATCAATGGGAAGCTTTTGCTTTTAGGCATGCTGGATTAGGGGCTATTTATAGCGGTGGTGCTGTATCTAATACATATAATGCAGGTTTTACTATGGGTAATATGAATATATATGGAATGCGAGGGACGTCAAATGCTGCTGCAGAAAACACTTGTAATGGTTTTAAATCTAATGTAGCGAATGCAGGTACATTTACATCTTCAGCTACTAGTTTTGAAGTCGCTGTTGGTTGGTGGCCAGGTTGGGCAAATACTAATTCTTATACTGAAGCTATTATTTGGGAAAAAGAATTAACTGCAATAGAATTTCATATTGTAGAAACCTATTTAGCTATAAAATATGGTGTAACCTTAGGTGTGAATGGTACAAGTATGGATTACAATTCAGCACTTAATACTGTGATTTGGGATGCAACTGCTAACAATGGATATGCTTTTGATATAGCGGGAATCTCTAGAGATGATGCCGCTGGTTTGGATCAACGAAAATCACATTCAGTTAATGGTACAAGTACAACAACCTTTAATGATATTTTAACTGTTGCTAATGGAACAGATTTTTCTAACCCTCAATTAATGACAGATCAAGCTAGTTTTGTATGGGGACATAATAATGGGCCAACGCTTAATACCGGTGCAATAGTTAATTATCCTACTGATAATGGGGAAACGATTCAAACTATTTTTCAACGTCATTGGAAGGGGCAAGAGACTGGAACAGTTTCTAATGTTATATTAGAATTTGATTTATCTTTAGTTATGGGAACCAATGTTACTTTAGGTGGGAATGATTTAGCCAATTTAAGATTGTTAGTGGATGAGGATGGTGATTTTAGTAATGGAGCAACTGCTTATTCTCCAACTTCATTTGATAACACAACTAATATAGCCTATTTCCAAACTGATTTTACTCCTCAAGTTGGCGGTGATTTAACCCCTGATAATGGATTCTTTTTCACTTTAGGCTCGACAAATTTTTCGACAACTCCTCTTCCTGTTCAATTAATTTCTTTTTCAGGCGAATGTGATAAATCATTAATCTGGCAAACTATGTCTGAAATTAATAATGATTATTTTGTGATAGAAAAGTCTTCTGATGGATTGAACTGGTATCAGGTCGCCAAAATAAATGGTAATGGAACGACTAGTTCTTTAAATGAGTACCATTTTACTGATACAGAAAGTAATGGCTATATGACTTATTATAGACTAGAACAAACTGATTTTGACGGAACAACAACAATCGTAGGTCAAACCAAAGTCGAATGTGAAAATAATAAACCTATAATTTATCCAAATCCATTTAATGATGAATTATTCATTAACTTTAAAACGGAAGGTAAATACTTTGTTGTTGTAAGAGACGTTTTAGGACGTATTATATTTAGTAAAGAATTTATTGAGATTAACTCAAGTATTCAATATTTAGATTTAAATCAAATCTTACCAAAAGGAATGTATTATGTTTCAATACTTCAAAATGAAAAAACAATATTGTTGAATGAAAAAATAGTGAAGAATTAGAATTACAGAGATAATTTAATATTAAAGGGGGATTGATTGTATCAATTTCCCTTTATTCTTTCTAATAAATCAGAAAATACTTGTTCCATTTTGTCAAGCTTTGGCTCATTTTTCACCGCTGTAATTTTCCCATTGTCGTCAATAATTAAATCATAAGACCATAAAAAGGGAGCAGTATCTAGATCCAATCCAATTTGACCAAATCTTAAATCCCAAAAGATAAGTTTATTGTTAATTTTTTCAATTAAATACCAACCTGCAGAAATGTTAA
>Ga0209395_1003284_pt1 | contig 20209 bp, 16 predicted proteins | sample GOMGulsemesocosm_3_FD_184635 | JGI IMG/M metagenome (GOLD analysis project Ga0209395, IMG submission 184635) | Methane-oxidizing microbial communities from mesocosms in the Gulf of Mexico - GOM9D Gulf of Mexico (SPAdes) (version 2) | ecosystem: Environmental > Aquatic > Marine > Cold seeps... | reverse complement strand
CGCCGATGGTAGTGTGGGGCTTCCCCATGTGAGAGTAGGTCATCGTCAGGCTTTTATTATAAAAAGGCTCATTCCAATAGGAATGGGCCTTTTTTATTGCCTGAAATAAAGTGAGGGACAGCAAATTCGGGTGGTTACGAATAATCTAAATTCGCTACATTGTCGCCTTATGGCTAAATAAAGCTAATTGCTGCTATCATCTTCCCCATTATTAAAGACTCTTAGACACTGTTGCCTAAAAATATGACGATAGAAAACCTGTTAACAATTCTTTCGGATGGTGAGTTCCATTCTGGCAAGGAGCTGAGTCAGTGCCTGGGTGTTAGTCGTACCGCTGTTTGGAAGCAGGTTACCAAACTTGAGGGGTTTGGGCTTGAGATTAATGCCGTTAAAGGGAGAGGTTACAGGTTAACGGAAGATCTTGATTTGCTCTCGCTGACATCAATCTATGAGCAGCTAAACGAGCCCACTTACGAGATTTTTAATCGCATTGATTTGCACCTAACTACACCTTCGACCAATCGTCTGGCGGTGGATGTTAAGGTGGCGCCCTTTGCTTGTTTGGCGGAAGCGCAAACAGCAGGGCGAGGGCGGCGTGGTCGTGAGTGGGTCAGTCCCTTTGCGAAAAATATCTATTTGTCTGTAGCTTGGAGTTTCAGTGAACAAGGCGCGGCTTTAGATAGCCTTAGTCTGTGCGTCGCGGTGGCAATTGCAAAGGCGTTGCGCGATTTAGGTTGTGAGGCTGTTGGGCTCAAATGGCCAAATGACCTGCTTTATCAAAATAAAAAGCTTGCGGGTATTCTGCTGGAAGCCTCTGGAGAGCTGGGTGGTGCAATACGCGTTGTTATTGGTATCGGGCTTAATGTTTCAATGACTGTTGAGCAAGGGCAGGCTATTGATCAGCAGTGGATATCTCTTGCCGAGCTGGTGCCAGGCAATATTTCGCGTAACAAGGTTGCTGCCGCTTTGCTAAATTCGTTGGCGGCGGCCCTGCCAGCCTTCGAGCAGCATGGCTTTGCAGCCTTTGAGGAAGACTGGCATAGTTTTGATTGTCTGGTTAATAAGCCGGTAGATTTGCATATCGGGGCACAGGTGATTCCGGGTGTAGCGCGAGGCGTAGACCCAACTGGCGCGCTATTAATTGAGCGGGATGGTTTGATAAAAGCTTATCGTGGCGGTGAAGTTAGTGTCAGAGCAAAGAGTTAGTGGCATGATTCTGGAAATAGATATTGGCAATACCTGTTTGAAATGGAGAGTCATCGGGGTTGAGAGGCATGCTGCTGGGCGTTGCGGTCATGGTATAAGTTTTTTGGATGACGTGAATGATCGGTTCGGTCAAATTGATTTGGTGCGTATCGCCTGTGTTGCGCAAGAGGATGTTAAAAGCTGTGTTTCAGAGCATGTTTTTAAATTGTGGGGGATAGCTCCGCAGATTGCTAAAACAGAAAAAAAGCATGCAGGGCTGGAAGTCTCTTATCAAGATCCCTCTCGTCTAGGTGTGGATCGCTGGCTGGCAATGTTGGCGGCCTACAGTGATTCGGGTAAGGCTGTGTGTGTTATTGATTGCGGAAGTGCCATCACTGTCGACTTGGTTGACGAACAGGGTGTGCACGTCGGTGGCTACATCGTGCCGGGTATTGCTATGCAGACAAAATCTTTGTTGAGCTCGACTGGGCAGATACGACTTGCGGAGTCGGTGGAAGCTTGTAACAAGGCCTGGGGGCGGAGTACTGAAGAGGCTGTAAATTTTGGAGTTATTCGCCAGGCCACTGACTTTATCAATGCTATAGTTGGCGAGTTGGTAACCGATAAGGTGTCGCCTGTCTTTTATATTACCGGTGGTGATGCGGGTATGTTGCTGCCAATGCTTCATTGTCATGAGAGCTTTCGCCAATGCCCTGATCTTGTGATGGATGGTCTGGCGATAGCTTTGTCTTGATTGAATCAGTTTTTTTCCTTAAGAGTTAAATAAAATCGATGCGGTGGGTTTTTTGCGGGTTGCTGGTTATTAATGCTGTTTTTTTTGGATGGCAGCAGTTTACTGGTCGAGATGGGCGCGTGGATGGCGCTGAGATGGCAGCTCGGTCTTCAGGTGTGGAGCCAATTCGCTTGCTGAGTGAGCTAGGTGAGGACGCAGAAATTGAGCTTGCGCAGCGCACTGGCACCGACAAATGTGATGTTTATGGGCCCTTTTTTTCGAGTGTTGAGAGTAAGTCTTTTTTGAGGTCAGCAAAAAGAGCAGGGATAAAAGGGCTGCAGAAAGGCGAATTGATTCAGCTAAAACCGTATTATAGTTTGTATGTTGAGCCATTGGCGTCGGTTAAAATGGCGCAGAGCTTGGTTAATCGTCTGCGTGGTTACCAATTAAATGCAGAACTAATTACTGAGGGGCGACTACGCAACGGTGTGAGCCTGGGCAATTTTGAGTCAAAGGGTGAAGTTTCTCAGTTGCAGAGAAAACTATCAGTACACGAAATTAACGTGAAAATAGTGGGTAAATCCCGCGATTATAGGCAGTTTTGGGTCTATTTGAACCCTGGCAGCGAGGCGCTGCTGGCGGGTAAATTGCAGGATGATCTGATTGTACGATTCCCTGATATATTTCATCAGCAAAAAAACTGTAAACCTGTTGCGTCGGGTGAATAGTTCGCATATTATTGCGCACCTAAATTTGTGAAGTAAAGCCTCCTTAGCTCAGTTGGTAGAGCAACTGACTTGTAATCAGTAGGTCATCCGTTCGACTCGGATAGGAGGCTCCACACAAATTTGGACGGTGTTGACGGTCTGGTTGATTTGTTGATGCTGATTGATATGACGGAGGGGTTCCCGAGTGGCCAAAGGGATCAGACTGTAAATCTGACGGCTCAGCCTTCGGAGGTTCGAATCCTCCCCCCTCCACCATATTGAAATATAGAGGATAGATGACTTGTAATGGCTGTGCTTATTTGCATGGACCGTAGTCCTCTGTCCTCTATATTTTATGGCAGCTAAAATGTTGCAATAAAACATGCGGGTATAGTTTAGTGGTAGAACCTCAGCCTTCCAAGCTGATGATGCGGGTTCGATTCCCGCTACCCGCTCCAGTTTAAAGGTAGTGGTTTTGAGGCTCATATAGCTCAGCGGTAGAGCACTTCCTTGGTAAGGAAGAGGTCCCCGGTTCAAGTCCGGGTATGAGCTCCACGTAATGTGGAAATAACGTAAATCAAGTAACAGATAGCAGAGGCGCTGACGCATGGCTAAGGAAAAGTTTGAACGTAATAAACCGCATGTGAATGTGGGTACAATTGGTCACGTTGACCATGGTAAAACAACACTAACAGCTGCTATGACACGTGTATGTGCAGAGGTTTGGGGTGGTGAAGCAGTTGATTTCGCTGGTATCGATAATGCTCCTGAAGAGCGTGAGCGCGGTATCACTATCGCAACGTCTCATGTTGAGTACGATACGCCTGAGCGTCACTACGCACACGTTGATTGTCCGGGTCACGCCGATTATGTGAAAAACATGATTACTGGTGCTGCTCAAATGGACGGCGCTATTCTGGTGTGTGGTGCAACTGACGGTCCAATGCCTCAGACGCGTGAGCATATCCTGCTGTCTCGTCAGGTTGGCGTGCCTTATGTTGTAGTGTTCCTGAACAAGGCTGATCTGTTGGCTGAAGATTGCGGCGGCGTTGGTACTGAAGAGTACGAAGAAATGCTGGAGTTGGTTGAGATGGAGTTGCGCGAGCTGCTTGATCAATACGAATTCCCAGGCGACGATACGCCAATCATCGTGGGTTCCGCCTTGATGGCATTGAATGGCGAAGACGACGGCGAGCTGGGTACTACAGCTGTTAAGAAGTTGGCTGAAACGCTGGATTCTTATATTCCTGAGCCAGAGCGTGCAATCGACGGTGCATTCATTATGCCTATCGAAGATGTGTTCTCTATCGCGGGTCGTGGTACGGTTGTAACCGGTCGTGTTGAGCGTGGTATCGTTAAGGTTGGTGAGGAAGTTGAGATCGTTGGTATTCGCGAAACTCAAACGACTACTTGTACTGGCGTTGAAATGTTCCGCAAGCTGCTTGACGAAGGTCGCGCTGGTGAGAACGTTGGTGTTCTGTTGCGTGGTACTAAACGTGATGACGTTGAGCGTGGTCAGGTTCTTGCTGCTAAGGGTTCTATTACTCCTCACACTACTTTTGAAGCAGAAGTGTACGTGTTGTCTAAAGATGAAGGTGGTCGTCACACGCCATTCTTTAAAGGCTATCGTCCACAGTTCTACTTCCGTACAACTGACGTTACGGGTGCTTGTGAGCTTCCAGAAGGTGTTGAGATGGTAATGCCTGGTGATAACGTGCAAATGACTGTAACGTTGATCGCGCCTATCGCGATGGATGACGGTCTGCGCTTTGCGATCCGTGAAGGCGGTCGTACAGTTGGTGCTGGTGTTGTTGCTAAAGTTATAGAATAAGTAAGTGTTTTAAATGACCGGCCTTCGGGTCGGTCATGTCTGTGTTACAGGCCAGTGGCTCAATTGGCAGAGCAGCGGTCTCCAAAACCGCAGGTTGGGGGTTCGATTCCCTCCTGGCCTGCCAAGTTTACTTGGCAGTGGATTTATTAACCTTGATACAGGTGTTTCCCAAAAAATGAGTGCTAACGCATCTACCGAAAGTTCAAGTCTGGATATCCTTAAGTGGGGTGTCGTTTTTGTGCTGGTTGGCGCAGGCGTTGCAGGTAATGCTTATTTTGCGGATGAGTCGCTGCTATATCGTATTCTGGCGTTGCTGGTGTTGGCTGCTGCTGCTGGTTTTGTTGCGTTGCAAACGGTCAAGGGTCGCGGCTTTTGGCAGTTGCTGAAAGATGCGCGTACTGAAATCAGGAAAGTGGTTTGGCCAACAAAAGCAGAAACCCGTCAAACAACTCTGATTGTGATGGCGGTTGTAGTTATGGTTGGCCTGCTGTTGTGGGCGCTTGACTCGTTGTTAAGTTTGCTTGTATCGGGAATTATTGGTTAGGAGTCAAGAAAGTGGCTAAGCGTTGGTATGTTGTGCACGCGTATTCCGGATATGAAAAAAGTGTCATGCGCACTCTTCTTGAGCGTATCAAGCTGCATGAGATGGAAGAGAAGTTTGGCGACGTGCTGGTTCCTACTGAAGAAGTAGTTGAGATGCGCGGTGGTCAAAAGCGTAAGAGTGAGCGTAAGTTCTATCCAGGTTACGTGTTGGTGAATATGGAAATGGATGATGCTAGTTGGCATCTCGTTAATTCCACGCCACGTGTAATGGGTTTTATTGGTGGTACTAGAGATAAGCCTGCGCCCATTAGTGAGCGTGAAGCGGATGCAATTCTGCAGCGTGTTGAGCAAGGTGTTGAGCAGCCGCGTCCTAAGACGTTGTTTGAGCCTGGCGAAATGGTGCGGGTTACTAGTGGTCCTTTTGAAGACTTCTCCGGTGTTGTTGAAGAGGTTAACTATCCGAAAAACCGCCTGCAGGTGGCTGTGACGATCTTTGGTCGTTCAACGCCCGTTGAGCTGGCTTTTGATCAGGTAGAAAAAGCTTAAAAATACCAAGTCTTGCTGAATAAGCGGGGTTTGTATCGTTAGCCGGCACTTTGCCGGCTGACTTGTTTGTGAATCGGGGAGCTTGAAACCTTCGGGCAGTAAAGCGATTGTACCCATAGGAGAAAGATATGGCTAAGAAGATTGACGCATATATCAAGCTGCAAGTGCCAGCTGGTAAAGCGAATCCAAGTCCCCCTGTTGGTCCTGCGCTGGGTCAGCACGGTGTAAACATCATGGAATTCTGTAAGGCATTCAATGCGGCGACACAAGGTATGGAAGCTGGTTTGCCAGTTCCTGTTGTGATAACTGTTTATGCTGATCGCAGTTTTACATTCATCACTAAAACTCCTCCTGCTGCTGTGCTGCTGTTGAAAGCGGCTAGCCTGAAAAGTGGTAGTGGTCGTCCTAATACTGAAAAAGTTGGTAAGGTTACTCGTGCGCAATTAGAAGAAATTGCCACCACTAAAATGCCTGATCTGACTGCAGCTGATATGGATGCCGCAGTGCGTACAATCGCGGGCACTGCTCGTAGCATGGGTCTGGAAACTGAGGGTGTGGTGTAATGGCTAAATTATCCAAGCGCGCAAAAGCAATTGCTGAATTAGTAGAAGCTGGTAAGCAATACCAGGTTACTGAAGCGGTTGATCTGCTGGCAACTTTGCCTGCGCCGAAATTCAAAGAATCTATCGACATAACTGTAAACCTGGGCGTGGACGTTAAAAAGTCTGACCAAGTTGTGCGTGGTTCTTCTGTGCTGCCAAACGGTACCGGTAAAGACGTTCGTGTTGCGGTATTTGCTCAAGGCGAAAATGCTGAGAAAGCTAAAGCTGCGGGTGCAGACATCGTTGGTATGGATGACCTGGCTGCCGATATTAAAGCGGGCAACATGAACTTCGACGTTGTTATCGCATCTCCTGATGCGATGCGTGTTGTTGGTACATTAGGCCAAGTGTTGGGCCCACGTGGTCTGATGCCTAACCCTAAGGTTGGTACTGTAACGCCTGACGTTGCTGGCGCTGTTAAAAACGCTAAAGCCGGTCAAGTACGTTTCCGTACTGATAAAGGCGGCATCATTCATTGTTCTGTAGGTAAAGTTGGTTTTTCCGGCGATGCTATCAAACAGAACATTGAAGCCCTGGTTGCTGAGCTGAAAAAGCTGAAGCCTTCCAGTGCAAAAGGTGCGTACCTGAAGCGTATTGCAATCTCGACCACTATGGGTCCTGGTTTGCAACTCGATCAAAGCTCTCTGGATATCTAATATTCTTGAGCGATGTTGCCGCATATTGTTTGCGACAACAGGTGGTTTAACCACCAAATAGAACTTTGGGGTCATCACTGTTTAGTGTTGACCATCAAAGACCGTAGGCCCCAAGGGTTGTGTAAGAGTAGCGGTATGGCTCGGAACAGCTTTTAGGTTAAACCACCAGCCTACGTAGATGGGGTGAGTTGATCTGCTTGCAGACTGATTTACCGTAAGAGCCTGTTAAATCAGATGTTTAGATCTGGCAGGTTAAAGTGACGGTTGGGGACCCCCCAACATATTTAGGAGTATCACGAGTGGCGTTAAGACTCGAAGACAAAAAAAATGTTGTCGCTGAAGTCAACGAAGCTGCTGGTAACGCTCTGTCAGCTGTTCTGGCCAATTACCAAGGCCTGAGCGTTGAAGAAATGACAAGCCTGCGTAAGCAAGCCCGTGAAGCTAATGTGTACTTGCGTGTTGTACGTAACACATTGCTGAAGCGTGCTGTGGAAGGTACCGAGTATGAGTGTATTCAAGAAGCTCTCGTCGGTCCAACCATTCTGGCCTTCTCTAAAGAAGATCCAGGTTCTGCTGCGCGACTGATTAAAGATTTCGCTAAAGAAAATGACAAGCTACAAGTCAAAGCGTTATCTGTTGGTGGACAGCTGCTGGCCGCGGAACAAATTGATGTTCTGGCTAAGCTGCCTACACGAGATCAGGCTCTGTCAATGCTGATGAGCGTAATGCAAGCCCCTGTTACCAAGCTGGCGCGTACTTTGAACGAAGTGCCCGGCAAACTGGTTCGCACACTTGCAGCTGTTCGTGACGACAAACAATCCGCTGCCTAATTAAGGCGGTTACTTTTTTAAACTATATAAGTTAGGAGATTGAGCATGGCTCTGTCTAAAGATGATCTGTTAAATGCAATTGCTGAAATGAGCGTAATGGAAGTTGTTGAGCTTATCGAAGCAATGGAAGAAAAATTCGGCGTTTCTGCTGCTGCTGCTGTTGCTGCTGCACCTGCTGCTGCTGGCGAAGCTGGCGCTGCTGCTGAAGCACAAACTGAATTCGACGTTATTCTTACTGGCGCAGGCGAGAAGAAAGTTAACGTAATTAAAGCTGTTCGTGCTATCACAGGTCTTGGCCTGAAAGAAGCTAAAGCTGTTGTTGACGGTGCTCCAGCACCTGTTAAAGAAGGCGTATCAGCTGACGAAGCTGCTGACATTAAAGGTCAGCTGGAAGAAGCCGGCGCTGCTGTAGAAGTTAAGTAGTAGTCGTAGTTTCTTGCTTAGCCTCTAAGTTAAGCAATCTTGATGGCTGGTAGCGTTTATCGCTGCCAGCCTTTTGCTGTTTCAGATAACGGCAAAAAATATCGCTCATTAATTTGTCCTTTTATTGGCAGATTTGAGTAGAAAGAATTCTGATAGTATCTGCTTTTGAGTCTCATCAGCGGGTGCTTTCAATACGTTAGTGACAACGTCGAGGAATACTGATGGCTTACTCATATACCGAGAAAAAGCGCCTCCGTAAAGATTTTGGTAAATTACCAACGGTCATGGACATCCCTTATCTGCTGGCTATCCAGTTGGATTCTTATCGGGAATTCCTATCGCCTGTACAATCTCAGGAAAGCGGTGAAGATATTGGCTTACATGCCGCATTCAATTCGGTTTTCCCGATTACCAGCTATTCCGGCAATGCTGCCTTGGAATATGTTTCTTACCAGTTAGGCACTCCGGCTTTTGACGTTAAAGAATGTCAATTGCGTGGCGTAACATACGCTGCACCGCTGCGAGTTAAAGTGCGCCTGGTGATTTATGATCGCGACTCAGCGAATAAAGCTGTTAAAGAAGCGAAAGAACAAGAAGTGTACATGGGTGAAATGCCGCTCATGACAGATAACGGTACCTTTGTTGTGAACGGTACTGAGCGTGTTGTTGTGTCTCAGTTGCACCGTTCACCCGGTGTTTTCTTCGATCACGATAAAGGTAAGACGCACTCTTCCGGTAAGCTGCTGTATTCAGCTCGTGTAATTCCTTACCGTGGTTCATGGTTGGATTTCGAGTTCGACCCTAAAGACTCCCTGTTTGTACGTATTGACCGTCGCCGTAAATTACCTGCGACTGTACTGCTGCGTGCATTGGGCTATACCGCAGAACAAATTCTGGGTAACTTCTTTGAAAACAGCTCGTTCCACTTTGATGGTGGAGCCTACAAGCTGGAACTGGTAGCCAATCGTTTGCGTGGTGAAACAGCAACCTTTGACCTTAAAGATGCCAAAGGCAAGGTTGTAGTTGAAGAAGGTCGTCGTATCACGGCTCGTCACATCCGTGAAATGGAAAAAAATAAAACGACTCAGCTGGAAGTGCCTCGCGAATACCTGTTTGGCAAAGTCATTGCCAAAGACATGATTAACCCGGAAACCGGCGAAATCATCTGCGAGTGTAACGCCGAAATTACTGAAGAAATTCTGACGCAGCTTGAAGAAGCGGGTGTTAAGGATATTGAAACGCTGTACACCAACGAACTGGATTGTGGTTCGTTTATGTCTGATACACTGCGTGCTGACAGCTCCTCTAACCAGTTGGAAGCGTTGGTAGAAATCTACCGCATGATGCGTCCAGGCGAGCCGCCTACTAAAGAGTCTGCTGAGAACCTGTTCTACAACCTGTTCTTTGCCGAAGAGCGTTACGACTTGTCTGCGGTTGGTCGCATGAAGATGAACCGTCGTATTGATCGTGAAGCTACGAAAGGCGCGGGCATTCTTTATGATGGGTGCTATTTCTCTGGTCGTAATGAAGAGACGTCTAAGAAACTTGTTGAGCAGTTCGGCGAGCAGTCGGACATCACTGATGTGATGAAAACCCTGATCGCGATTCGTAACGGTTTTGGTGTGGTTGATGATATCGATCACCTGGGTAACCGTCGTATTCGTTCTGTGGGTGAAATGGCAGAAAACCAGTTCCGCGTTGGTCTGGTACGTGTTGAACGCGCCGTACGTGAGCGTCTGAGCATGGCGGAATCCGATGGTCTAATGCCTCAGGATTTGATTAATGCCAAGCCTGTTGCTGCGGCCATTAAAGAATTCTTCGGTTCCAGCCAGTTGTCCCAGTTTATGGATCAGAACAACCCGCTGTCTGAAGTAACGCACAAACGTCGTGTTTCGGCGTTGGGCCCTGGTGGTCTGACCCGTGAACGTGCGGGCTTTGAAGTGCGTGACGTACACCCAACTCACTACGGTCGTGTATGTCCAATTGAGACGCCTGAGGGACCAAACATTGGTCTGATTAACTCGTTGGCTACCTTTGCTCGCACTAATAACTACGGTTTTCTGGAAACACCGTATCGTAAAGTGGTTGACGGTAAAGTAACCGACGAAATTCAGTATGTGTCAGCTATTGATGAAAGTGCCTTTATCATCGCACAGGCGTCGGCTTCTATTGATAAAAAAGGCAAGCTGTCTGACGAGCTGGTGCAGGTTCGACATGAAAATGAATTTACTGTTAAGCCCCCCGAAACCGTTAGCCTGATGGACGTATCTCCGCGTCAGGTAGTATCGGTTGCGGCCTCATTGATTCCATTTTTGGAACACGATGATGCTAACCGTGCCTTGATGGGATCCAACATGCAACGTCAGGCCGTGCCTACACTGAAGGCACAAACGCCGTTGGTTGGTACTGGCATGGAGCGCTTTGTTGCGCGTGATTCCGGTGTTTGTATTGTCGCCAAACGTGGTGGTGTGATTGATAGTGTTGACGCTGGTAAAGTTGTGGTTGTTGCTCACGAAGCAGAATCTGTCAGCGGCGAAGCCGGTGTGGATATCTACAACCTGACTAAATACACCCGCTCAAACCAGAACACTTGCATCAACCAGCGTCCGCTGGTGAGCCAAGGTGATGTGATTGCACGTGGTGATATTTTAGCTGACGGTCCATCGGTTGATATCGGTGAGCTGGCGCTGGGTCAGAACATGCGTATCGCGTTCATGCCTTGGAACGGTTACAACTTTGAGGATTCGATCCTGATCTCCGAGCGTGTTGCTCAGGAAGATCGTTTCACCACTATCCACATTCAGGAATTAACTTGTGTGGCGCGTGATACCAAGCTTGGTTCAGAGGATATCAGTGCTGATATTCCAAACGTAGGCGAGAGCGCTCTATCCAAACTGGATGAGTCCGGTATCGTTTACATCGGTGCAGAAGTTGGCCCTGGCGATATTCTGGTTGGTAAAGTGACACCAAAAGGTGAAACACAGCTGACGCCAGAAGAAAAACTGCTGCGTGCCATCTTTGGTGAAAAAGCCTCCGACGTTAAAGATACGTCGCTGCGGACCAAAACAGGCATGACAGGTACGGTAATTGACGTACAGGTATTCACTCGTGATGGTGTTGAGAAAGACAAGCGCGCGATGGATATCGAAAACGGCATGTTGGGTGACTACCGTAAGGATCTGGATGAAGAATACCGTATCGTTGAAGCGGCAACCTTTGAGCGTCTGAAGCAGATCATTGATGGTACGGAAGTTGCTGGCGGTGTTGGCCTGAATAAGGGCGACAAGCTGACTAAGAGCTACCTCAACGAAGTTGCTAACGAAGACCTGTTGAAGCTGCGTTTAACTGATGACGCAGCAGCGAAGGAGCTTGAGAACGCAGAAACTGTTCTAGCTGACGTACGTGCTGAGCTCGATGAAAAATACGAAATCAAACGTGGCAAGCTGCAGTGTGGCGATGATCTGGCCCCTGGTGTAATTAAAATCGTTAAGGTTTACCTGGCTACTAAGCGTCGTATCCAGCCGGGTGATAAAATGGCTGGTCGTCACGGTAACAAAGGTGTTATTTCTGCCATTAAGCCGGTTGAAGATATGCCACATGACGTGCATGGCACGCCGGTTGATATCGTACTGAACCCGCTGGGTGTTCCGTCTCGAATGAACGTTGGACAGGTATTGGAAACACACCTGGGTCTGGCGGCTAAAGGTTTGGGTGACAAGATCAACGGTATGTTGAAGGCTCAGGCTAAAGTGACTGAAATTCGTGGATTCCTCGACAAGATCTATAACAAGATCGGTGGTCGTGATGAAAACCTGAAGGAATTCAGTGACGATGAAATCATCGAGTTGGCATCTAACCTGAAAAAAGGCGTGCCAATGGCAACGCCGGCTTTTGACGGTGCTCACGAGACAGAAATTAAAGCCATGCTGGAACTGGCTGATCTGCCAAGTAGCGGTCAAATGACCTTGTTTGATGGTCGCACTGGTGATGCATTTGATCGCCAGGTAACGGTTGGTTACATGTACATGTTGAAATTGAACCACTTGGTTGATGACAAGATGCACGCTCGTTCAACCGGTTCTTACAGTCTGGTTACGCAGCAGCCGTTGGGTGGTAAAGCTCAGTTCGGTGGTCAGCGCTTCGGTGAGATGGAAGTGTGGGCACTGGAAGCATACGGCGCAGCATATACCTTGCAGGAAATGCTGACGGTTAAGTCGGATGACGTTAACGGTCGTACCCGTATGTACAAAAATATCGTTGATGGTGATCATCGCATGGAGCCCGGTATGCCGGAGTCCTTCAATGTATTGACGAAGGAAATTCGTTCCCTCGGTATCGATATCGAGCTGGAAAGCGACTAAACACTGGGCTAGCAACGGGCGGTGAGGTGACGTGAATTCGCCGAGCTGCCCTGTTGAAAACTCCTTTTGGAGAAGAGACTGATGAAAGATTTATTAAATCTATTAAAAGCGCAATCACACGAAGAAGAGTTTGATGCCATCCGTATTGGCCTGGCATCACCGGATATGATCCGCTCTTGGTCGTTTGGTGAAGTTAAAAAACCTGAAACCATTAATTACCGTACCTTCAAGCCAGAACGAGATGGCTTGTTTTGTGCCAAGATCTTTGGCCCGGTTAAGGATTACGAGTGCCTGTGTGGAAAATACAAGCGCCTCAAGCATCGTGGTGTGATTTGTGAGAAGTGTGGCGTTGAAGTGGCACTGGCTAAAGTACGTCGTGAGCGTATGGGTCACATTGAGCTGGCTAGCCCGTGTGCACATATCTGGTTCCTGAAATCATTGCCGTCTCGTATTGGTATGCTGCTGGATATGACGCTGCGTGATATCGAGCGCGTGTTGTATTTTGAGTCCTTTATTGTGACCGATCCTGGCATGACCACGCTGGAGTACGCTCAGGTTCTGAACGATGATCAGTACTTCGAAGCACTGGAAGAGTTTGGCGATGATTTTACAGCCAAAATGGGTGCTGAAGCTGTTCAGGAATTGATGAAGCAAATGGATCTGGAAGCGGAAATCAAAGTCATCCGTGATGAAATTCCAACCATCAATTCTGAAACACGAATTAAAAAGCTGTCCAAGCGTTTGAAGCTGATGGAAGCCTTTGCTTCTTCCGGCAACAAGCCAGAGTGGATGGTAATGGATGTGTTACCAATTCTGCCACCTGATCTGCGGCCATTGGTGCCGCTGGATGGCGGACGTTTCGCAACATCCGATCTTAACGACCTTTACCGTCGTGTGATCAACCGTAACAACCGTTTGAACCGTCTGCTGGAGCTGAACGCACCAGACATTATCGTGCGTAACGAAAAACGTATGCTGCAGGAATCTGTGGATGCGTTGCTCGATAACGGCCGTCGTGGTCGTGCGATTACAGGTTCTAACCGTCGCCCGCTTAAATCGCTGGCCGACATGATTAAAGGTAAGCAAGGTCGTTTCCGTCAGAACTTGTTGGGTAAACGAGTGGATTACTCCGGTCGTTCTGTGATCGTGGTTGGTCCTCAGCTGAAGCTGCACCAGTGTGGTCTGCCTAAGAAGATGGCGCTTGAGTTGTTCAAGCCGTTCATCTTCAGCAAGCTGGAGCTGCGTGGTCTGGCGACTACGATCAAAGCCGCCAAGAAAATGGTTGAGCGCGAAACTGCTGAAGTTTGGGATATCCTGGCTGAAGTTATTCGTGAGCACCCAGTACTGCTTAACCGTGCACCAACTCTTCACCGTTTAGGTATCCAGGCTTTTGAGCCGGAACTGATTGAAGGTAAAGCGATTCAGCTGCATCCACTGGTTTGTGCGGCCTATAATGCTGACTTTGATGGTGACCAAATGGCGGTGCATTTGCCGCTGACAATCGAAGCACAGCTAGAAGCGCGTGCTTTGATGATGTCCACCAACAACATTCTTTCACCTGCTAACGGTGAGCCAATCATCGTGCCTTCGCAGGATGTGGTATTGGGTCTGTATTACATGACTCGTGACCGTATCAATGCCAAAGGTGAAGGCATGGTATTTGCTGACCTGGCTGAGATTCAGCGCGCTTACGGTGGTAAGCATGTTGAGCTGCAGGCAAAAATCAAAACGCGAATCCGTGAAGTGTTAGAAGACGAAAACGGCAACATGGTTGAAACAACCAAACTGCTGGATACCACGGTAGGTCGTGTATTGTTATACGATATCGTACCTGACGGCATGGCATTTGAGCTGGTTAACCAGCCGATGACCAAAAAGGCGATCTCGCGTCTGATCAACACCTGTTACCGTGATGTTGGTATGAAAGAGTCGGTGATTTTTGCGGATCAGTTGATGTACACCGGTTTCAAATATGCAACTGTTTCTGGCGCCTCTATTGGTGTTAACGACTTCGTGATCCCTGATGAAAAAGCAAGCATCATTGGTGCTGCAGAAACCGAAGTTAAGGAAATTGAAGACCAGTACGCATCGGGTCTGGTGACTCAGGGTGAGAAATATAACAAGGTTGTTGATATCTGGTCGCGCGCTAACGAAATGGTAGCGAAGGCGATGATGGATACGCTGGGTACTGAGAAAGTTATCGATCGTGACGGTAACGAGGTTGATCAAGAATCCTTCAACTCCGTTTATATCATGGCCGACTCCGGTGCTCGTGGCTCCCCCGCACAGATTCGTCAGCTGGCCGGTATGCGTGGCCTGATGGCTAAGCCGGATGGTTCGATTATTGAAACACCTATTACGGCTAACTTCCGTGAAGGTCTGTCGGTACTGCAGTACTTCATCTCAACTCACGGTGCGCGTAAAGGTCTGGCTGATACGGCATTGAAAACGGCTAACTCCGGTTATCTGACACGTCGTCTGGTTGATGTGGCGCAGGATTTGGTTGTTACTGATATCGATTGTGGTACTGAGCACGGTATGGTGATGACGCCGCATATTGAAGGTGGTGAGGTTACTGTACCGCTGGGTGATCGTGTACTGGGTCGTGTTGTGGCCAAAGACGTACTGGATCCTAGCGACAGAAATGACGTGGTGCTGCCTGCTGGTACGCTGATCGACGAGAAAACTGTTGAGAAAATCAACCAATATAACGTTGATGAGATTTTGGTACGCTCGCCGATCACTTGTGACATCCGTCATGGTATTTGTACCAGCTGTTATGGCCGTGATTTGGGTCGTGGTCATCAGGTCAATATTGGTGAAGCGGTTGGTGTTATTGCGGCGCAATCGATTGGTGAGCCAGGTACACAGCTGACCATGCGTACTTTCCACATTGGTGGTGCAGCATCGAGCTCAGCCAGTGCGGATAGTGTACAGGTTAAGCATGGCGGTGAAGTTCGTTTACATAACGTTAAGCACGTTGAACGTACCGATGGTAATTGGGTTATCGTATCTCGTTCCGGTTCCTTGGCTATTGCTGATGAGCATGGTCGTGAGCGTGAGCGATACAAGATTCCTTACGGTACTGTGCTGAATGTTAAAGCAGGTGCCAAAGTTGATGCCGGTCAGGTTGTTGCTAACTGGGATCCACACACTCACCCAATTGTTACTGAGATGGCGGGTCGCGTGCTGTTCCATGATATGGAAGACGGTATTACCGTTAAGCACCAGGTTGATGAGCTGACTGGTTTGACCAATATTCAGGTTATCGATCCTAAGGATCGCCCTGCGGCGGGTAAAGATATGCGCCCCATGGTGAAACTGGTTGATAGCGACGGTAATGATCTGTTGCTGCCGGGTACTGAAGTGCCTGCTCACTACAACCTGCCGGCAAACGCGCTGTTGAGCATGGAAAATAATGCTGACGTGGCGATTGGTGACGTTGTTGCACGTATTCCACAGGAAAGCTCTAAGACTCGAGATATCACCGGTGGTCTGCCACGGGTTGCTGACTTGTTCGAAGCGCGTAAGCCTAAAGAGCCTGCAATTCTGGCGGAAATTTCTGGTACTTTCAGCTTTGGTAAAGAAACCAAAGGCAAGAAACGTATTGTGATTACGCCGGTTGATGGCAGTGATACTTATGAGCAGTTGATTCCTAAGTGGCGTGTGCTGAACGTATTTGAGGGTGAGCAAGTTGAGAAGGGTGAGGTCATCGCTGATGGTCCTCTGAACCCTCATGATATTCTGCGTCTGCGTGGTGTTCGTCATCTGGCTGAATACATCGTTGCGGAGATCCAAGAGGTTTACCGTCTGCAGGGTGTAATCATCAATGACAAGCACATTGAAGTTATCGTTCGCCAGATGCTGCGTAAAGTAGATGTCCTGGATTCTGGTGCGACGGATCTGATCAAAGGCGATCAGGTTGAGTACAACCTGCTGCTGGAAGAAAACGAGAAGGCTGAAAAAGCTGGCTTGCCGACGGCTTACTTTGAGCGCCTATTGCTGGGTATTACCAAAGCGTCTCTGGCTACTGAGTCCTTTATTTCGGCGGCATCTTTCCAGGAAACAACTCGCGTACTGACCGAGGCGGCCGTAACTGGCAAGCGCGATCATCTACGTGGCCTGAAAGAGAACGTTGTTGTAGGTCGTCTGATACCAGCGGGTACCGGTCTGACTTATCACAATAATCGTAAAAACAAACGTTTGGCAGAAGCCGCGGAAGCGCAGGGCGCAAGCACTGTGAGCGCGGATGAAGTTGAACAGGCTCTGGCAGAGGCGTTAAATACATCTGGCGAATAAGCCGGATCGATATTAAAACGCCCGTCGGGTTGACTATGGGATGCGAGATCATTAGAATCTCGCCTCCTTTATTTTATGGTGGGGAAACCCGCATTTTTTTATAACTGGAGTTTTATCAATGGCAACGATCAACCAATTGGTTCGTAAGCCACGTAAGCGCAAAGTAGTAAAGACTGACGTTCCTGCACTGCAAGCCTGTCCTCAGCGCCGTGGTGTTTGTACTCGTGTTTATACTACTACGCCTAAAAAACCGAACTCAGCACTGCGTAAAGTATGTCGTGTTCGCCTAACCAATGGCTTTGAGGTTACCTCATACATTGGTGGTGAAGGCCACAACTTGCAAGAGCACTCGGTTGTTTTGATTCGTGGTGGTCGTGTAAAAGATTTACCTGGTGTTCGCTATCATACCGTTCGCGGTAGCTTGGATACATCGGGCGTAAGCGATCGCAGACAGCGTCGTTCTAAGTATGGCGCCAAGCGTCCTAAGGCTTAGGGTGTTTTGGATTGAGCCTTAGCTCGATCCTGACTATACAGTAAGGCCGGGCAGCCTCCGCACCGCATGTTTTGCGTGGGTGCGTTTTGAGTAGGTTCCGGAAATTCCTGAATTATAAGGTAAGAAGTAATGCCAAGAAGAAGAGTTGTAGCTAAACGTGATGTGCTACCGGATCCAAAATTCGGTAGCCAAGTGCTAGCCAAGTTCATGAACATGGTTATGGTTAGCGGCAAGAAATCTGTAGCCGAACGCATTGTGTATGGTGCCCTGAGCACTGTTCAAGAGCGCACCGGTGCAGCGGATCCTATCGAAGTGTTCGAAAAAGCACTCGAAACAATCCGTCCTATGGTTGAGGTGAAGTCCCGTCGTGTTGGTGGTGCAACCTACCAGGTTCCAGTTGAAGTACGTGCCGCGCGTCAAACTGCGCTGGCAATGCGTTGGTTGGTTGATGCAGCGCGTAGCCGTGGTGAAAAGTCCATGCCTTTACGTCTTGCTGGTGAAATTGCTGATGCCGCTGAAGGCAAAGGCTCTGCCGTTAAGAAGCGTGAAGACGTTCACCGTATGGCTGAAGCGAACAAAGCGTTCTCGCATTACCGTTTCTAAAGACGGGCGCTTCTAAGCTAGCATTTTTTAGACGCTATCTATTAAGCGGCCTTCGGGCCGCTTTTTTGAATCTCAGAGGATACATCTGTGGCGCGTTCTACGCCGATCGACCGTTATCGTAATATTGGTATTTGTGCACACGTTGATGCGGGTAAAACCACAACAACTGAGCGCGTACTGTTCTACACCGGTCTTTCTCATAAGATCGGCGAAGTTCACGATGGTGCGGCAACCATGGATTGGATGGAGCAGGAGCAGGAGCGAGGTATTACCATTACCTCCGCTGCGACCACCTGTTTCTGGCAGGGCATGCAAGGTCAGTTCGAAAAGCATCGTATCAATATCATCGATACGCCGGGTCACGTTGATTTCACTATTGAAGTTGAGCGCTCGTTGCGTGTGTTAGATGGCGCGGTTGTTGTGTTGTGTGGCTCCTCTGGTGTACAGCCTCAGACAGAGACTGTATGGCGTCAGGCTAATCGCTACGAAGTGCCGCGCATGGTCTTCGTTAACAAGATGGATCGTACCGGCGCTGACTTCCAGATGGTGGTTGATCAGTTGGGCGAGCGTCTGGGTGCCGTTGCGGTGCCATTACAGATGACCATTGGTGCTGAGGACGAATTCAAGGGTGTTATTGATCTCGTTAAGATGAAAGCCATTGTCTGGAACGAAGAAGATCACGGTATGACCTTTGATTATGGTGAGGTTCCGGCTGAGCTGTTGTCGCGTTGTGAAGCGATGCGTGAGCATCTGGTTGAGGCTGCGGCAGAGGCGAATGAAGAGCTGATGGATAAATACCTTGAAGAAGGTGAGTTGTCCGAAGAAGAAATCAAGCAAGGTATCCGTATCCGCACGCTTGCCAATGAGATTGTGCCGGTGTTGGGTGGGTCAGCCTTTAAGAATAAAGGTGTTCAGGCGGTGCTGGATGCTGTTGTTGAATACCTGCCGTCGCCCACTGAGGTGAAGGCAATCGAAGGTGAGTTGAGCAACGGCAAGATTGATACCCGTTCGGCTGACGATAAGGCGCCGTTTGCTGCGCTGGCCTTTAAGATTGCAACGGACCCGTTCGTGGGCACGTTAACGTTCTTTCGTGTTTATTCCGGACACCTGAAAACGGGTGATACTGTGTTTAACCCGATTAAAGGTAAAAAAGAGCGTATTGGTCGTATGGTGCAGATGCACTCTAACGATCGGCAGGAAATTAAAGAAGTGTTGGCGGGTGATATTGCCGCTGCCATTGGTTTAAAAGATGTAACCACGGGCGATACTTTGTGTGACTCTAATGCTCATATTACGCTTGAGAGAATGGAGTTTCCCGAGCCGGTGATTTCGGTAGCGGTTGAGCCGAGAACGCAGGCTGATCAGGATAAAATGGGTGTTGCGCTGGGTAAATTGGCGCAGGAGGATCCCTCGTTCCGTGTTAAGACCAATGAAGAAACTGGGCAGACGATCATTTCCGGTATGGGTGAATTGCACCTGGATATCATCGTTGATCGCATGAAGCGTGAGTTTAGTGTTGATGCCAGAGTTGGTAAACCGCAAGTGGCTTATCGTGAAGCGATTCGTAATACCTGTAAGGTTGAAGGCAAATTTGTGCGTCAATCTGGCGGTCGTGGTCAATACGGTCATGTGGTTGTTAGGTTTGAGCCCGCAGAAGATCAAAACGCTGAAGGTCTTGAGTTTGTTAACGAGATTGCTGGTGGTACGGTTCCAAAGGAATATATTCCTGCGGTTGAAAAAGGTATTGCAGATCAGATTAAAAATGGTGTGCTGGCGGGTTATCCGCTATTGGGTGTCAAAGCCACGCTGGTTGATGGTTCTTTCCATGAGGTCGACTCTAATGAGATGGCTTTTAAGGTGGCGGGATCTTTGGCGGCAAGAGAGTTGGCCACCGAAGGTGGTGCGGTTTTGCTTGAGCCTGTGATGAAGGTTGAGGTGGTGACGCCTGAAGACTACATGGGTGACGTGATGGGCGATTTGAATCGTCGGCGCGGCATTGTTCATGGTATGGAAGATTCGCCAATGGGCAAGATTATTCGTGCAGAAGTGCCGTTGGGTGAGATGTTCGGTTATGCGACCGATGTGCGTTCAGCAACCCAGGGGCGTGCGACTTACACCATGGAATTTGAAAAGTATTCAGAAGCATCGTCCAATGTGGCGGATGCAATTATTAATAAAGTTAAATAGTTAGTTAAGAGGCACTCATGGCTAAGGAAAAGTTTGAACGTAATAAGCCGCATGTAAATGTGGGTACAATTGGTCACGTTGATCATGGTAAAACAACACTAACAGCTGCTATGACACGTGTATGTGCAGAGGTTTGGGGTGGTGAAGCAGTTGATTTCGCTGGTATCGATAATGCTCCTGAAGAGCGTGAGCGCGGTATCACTATCGCAA
>Ga0209395_1003282_pt1 | contig 20220 bp, 17 predicted proteins | sample GOMGulsemesocosm_3_FD_184635 | JGI IMG/M metagenome (GOLD analysis project Ga0209395, IMG submission 184635) | Methane-oxidizing microbial communities from mesocosms in the Gulf of Mexico - GOM9D Gulf of Mexico (SPAdes) (version 2) | ecosystem: Environmental > Aquatic > Marine > Cold seeps... | reverse complement strand
ACCTTTAGCCGATACTTTCGGTCCACCACTAACGGGTGATACTTTACCTGAGACTATATCCAGCAAAACGATGGATCCGCCGCGCTGGGTAATCAGCAGTTTGTTCTGAGCTATCCAAGTCATTCCCCAGGGGATTTTTATACCCGATGCTAACGTATCGATATTAAAAGGCGAAGGCTCAGCGACCAGTGATGTACTCAGTAATAAAACGTATATCAGGCAGATTTTCATCAGTTGCTCCATACATTAGAAACAGAGCGCAAATATTAGCACTAAAATGCTAGAAAAAAGCAGTAATTAATTAAGGAGGATTAGTAGTATAAGGAGAACCCGCCGAGAAAATAAGTACTCAACAGGTATTCATTTTAAAGGCGGGGAATAGCGCAACATTAAACCTTTGAAAATCTATGCTGCGCTTTATGCAGTTTTATTAAACCGTTTCTGCGATTGGCTTATCGGTGCGTTGTGATTCGCGTAACTGCTGCTTTTCTTGACGACGACGATTAATTGTTTCTACAGCATCGCCACCTAAGTGCACATCACCACGACTTTCAGCAAGTTGCATTTGCTTTTCACGTTGTTCAAAACGTGCGCGCTGCTCAGACGTTTGCTGATCAAAACAAAATTCACAACTAACGCCTTTGGCATATTTTTCATGCTGCATTTGTTCTTCTGTCAAAGGTAGGCGACAAGCGTGGCATTGATCGTACTTACCTTTTTCAAGATTGTGATCTACGGTAACGCGGTTATCAAAAACAAAGCATTCGCCTTCCCACATTGACTCTTCTTGAGGCACTTCTTCTAGGTATTTAAGAATACCGCCTTCCAAGTGATAAACTTCGTCAAAACCTTGCTCTTTTAAGTAAGCCGTCGACTTTTCACAACGAATACCGCCGGTGCAGTACATCGCTACTTTTTTGTTCTTTTCAGGATCTAGATTGTCTTTAACGTACTGCGGGAATTCTCTAAAATTGGTCGTTTCAGGATCAAGCGCGCCGGTAAAAGTCCCTACTTTTACTTCGTAATCATTACGGGTATCAACCAATACAACTTCAGGGTCGCTAATCAGCGCATTCCAGTCTTTAGGTTTTACATAAGTACCGACGACTTGGTTAGGATCTATGCCCTCAACACCCATGGTAACAATTTCTTTTTTAAGTTTTACTTTTGTACGATAAAAAGGATTGGCTTCATCGAAAGATTCTTTGGTAACAATGTTTGCTAGGCGCTCATCTGTTTCTAACCAAGCTAACAGTGCATCAATACCAGCGCGCGTACCCGCAACGGTACCGTTAATCCCCTCTTGAGCGAGTAGTAATGTGCCGCGTACTTCATTGGCAACCATAGTAGCGTGAAGTGGCTCACGCAGCACTTCAAAATTTTCTAGACGAACGAACTTATACATTGCACAGACGACAATATTTGACATGATTTTTCCTCGGCGAGCCGGATCGTAAATCCGGAGCATATTTATAAAGGAGCGCATTATAAATCAGTGGTTATATTTTTCAACCTAGATTTGGCTGTTGGACACCTTTTAATACGCCCCAAAATCACGGCGTAGTATGGCACGGATTGTAAAAAACCTTTGATGATTTAGTCCCTAAATCATCCTTAAAAATGGTTGTTCCCTTTACAACTTCCATAAAAAGAATATATAACGTCACTACGGTCTGATTTAACCAGCATAAAGAGGTGTAACGCCTTCACTGTATAGATGAAAATTGATTTAGTAGTATTTAACTAATAACGCATAAGTTTGATGCTAATTCACAGCGGCTAACAGTTGAATTTAGGTTAAATGGCCAGTCAATGACAGAGGGTATTGAGTGATAAAAAAACAGGATAACACTGAATAGCTATTTTTCGCTGTTGATGTGCTGCAATTCTCTATAAGAACCTAGACAGTATGATGTATTTTTTTTAAGCTACTTATCTCTTAATAGAAAAGACCTGCGTAGAAACCCAGCGATGTCCGACACTAAGCTCTGTCTAAAAAGTTATCAGCCCAGTGCTGACTCTCACTCCCATGATTTCCACCAATTGGTGTTACCTGTGCGTGGCTCATTAGAAATTGAAATAGGTCAGTCATCAGGGGAAGTGAGCGCGCAACAAGCCGCTGTGATATGCGCCAGTGAAAACCACGCATTTGAAGGGGTGGGCGATAACCAATTTATTGTTGCAGACATCCCGCTCGCACTAGCGCCTGCCTTTGCCGACTTACCAGTGTTTTTAACCCTTGATGAAAATATCAATCGCTACATTCATTTCTTACAAGGCCAACTAGATTCATCCAAAGGTAGTGATTCGCCATTAGTACAGCGTCAGATGCTGTTGTTATTAGTACAGTTATTGGATGAAACACATGCTAAGCACCGTCTAATAGACAAGCGTTTAGAGGTGGCCCGTGCCTATTTAGAACGCAATTTTGCCAACGCCCAAGTATTAAACAACTGCGCCTCTCACTCAGGACTTAGCCCCCGGCATTTAAGAGCTCTTTTTGCTCAGTACTACGCAATGTCCCCCTCCCAATATCTACTTGAGCTGCGTATGCAGGGAGCCTGGCAATTATTGAGTAACAGCGATTTAAGTGTACAGATGATCGCCGAGCGCTGTGGTTATGCCAGTCTAAGTGCCTTTAGCGATAGATTCCACAAACACTATTCACAATCCCCACTACAAGTTCGCCGCTACGACAAATAATTCAGCCGTTTAAGAAGAAAATTGAACGGCAGTTTTTTTTATAATGTGCTCTATCCAATCATCGATAGAGATCAAATAATGAAAAGCACCATCAATATTGCAACGGCTACCGGTTGCATCGCCATTTTTCTTTGGGGAATACTCGCACTACTATCAAAGCTAGCTGGGCAATTCCCGCCCTTTCAACTACTCGCTTTGTGTTTCACTATCGCCTTTGTTTTTATGTGCGTTAAATGGTTAATGACAGGTCAGTCAATGGGGGTGCTGGCAAAGCAGCCTGCTAAAGCTTGGATCATAGGCTGCAGTGGTTTATTCCTCTATCACGCCTGTTATTTTTTTGCGCTTAAATACGCCCCAGTATTAGAAGTCAGTTTAATTGCCTATCTTTGGCCCTTACTGATTGTCTTATTCTCAGCTTTTTTACCGGGTGAAAAACTTTATATTAAACACATTTTAGGGGCCATTATCTCTTTGATAGGTTGTTGGGTTTTATTAGGTGGAACTGAGAGTTCTTTTAATGCTCAGTACTTAACCGGTTATTTATTCGCCGCGGCCTGCTCAGTCATTTGGGCAAGCTACTCGGTCAGTTCGCGCTTGGTTAAAAAAGTACCTACCGATGCTGTGGGTTTATTTTGTGGTGTTTGCGCCGTACTGGGCTGGGGCTGTCACTTTTTATTAGAAGAGAGTTATATCCCGCAGCAAAGCAGCCAGTGGCTAGCGGTATTAGGCCTGGGTTTAGGGCCTTTAGGTTTGGCATTTTTCGCCTGGGATTTTGGCATCAAACAAGGCAACATCCAATTACTGGGGGTGCTTTCATATGCTACCCCTTTAATCAGCACTTGGATGCTCATCTCTTTTACTGATATTGAACCCAGCGCAACTATTTATACTGCCTGCACGGCGATTGTTTTAGGCGCGTTAGTCGCCAGTATGCAGTGGCGAAAAATATTTAAAGTGAGGCCTTTAACTTCTGAGCGCGTTTAAAACTCAACCGCTGCAATAGACGCCCGTCAATCGCAGCGAGCCCTACACTAATCAACGCCATGCCTATTACTTGATGCATAGAGATAACTTCATCAAGTAACATGACACCCAGCACCATCGCACTCACAGGCACCAATAAAGTAACCAGTACAGCATTAGTGGCACCTGCTCGGGCAATAAGTTTAAAAAACAATACGTATGCCAGCGCCGTACTTAGCACGCCTAAAGCGATCAGTGCTAAAACAGCAATACTACTAGGTGCAGATAATTGCCACGGCGTGTCTATCCACAAAACAGCCGGTAGTAACAGCAAACTAGAGGCCGTCACTTGCCCAAACGAGGTGCTGGCAGCATCCAGCTTTAAAGCAGCTAACTTACGCCCTACCATAGAGGCAATAGCATAACTCAACGCTGCGCCCAAACAAGCTAAAACAGCTAATACTGATCCATTCTCAAGCATCCCATTACCGCCTACTAATACACCGACACCGACCACACCCAGAAAAACACCTGACAATTTAGCAAGGGAAATTTTCTCATCATTGGTATACAGATGCGCCACAACAATGGTAAACAAAGGAGTGGTAGCATTTAAGATTGCCGCCAATGCACTTCCTATCTCACTTATCCCAAAAATGAGTAAACTAAAAGGCACTACGTTATTAAATAATCCTATATAAAAAAATAGCTTCCAGTATTTCCACTGCCCCGCAATACTGATTGCTCGTATTTTTATGTACGCATACAGACTCAATGCAGCTAAAAAAACTCGCACTAAAACGATGCTCAGCACCGGTAATTCAACACTCGCTATTTTCATAAAAAAGAAAGAGCCGCCCCATAATAACGAGAGCAGTATCAGCATTAACCACTCAACAGTGCCCATTGGTTTGATCGACACCTTTAATCCTCAAAAATAAATACCAGCACCTAGTGTAATTGTTAAAGAGAAGGGATAAAATCCACTTCTTGCTATCTTCACGTTTTTAGCATGCTAATCAATTACGCAACAGCCTCTTTTTAACAATTGCATCATTGAGTTTGATCTAAGGATCATGCGATTAAGTCCAGAATTTTCTCAGCGGTCTTAAAAACGGCTAATACCCATAAAGAGGGGCACGCAGATACGCGAAAGGTAGCGCAGTGGAATGACGAGTCCTTTCCAAGCTGCCTGACACAGTAGATGAAACAAGTTTCATCTCTGTTAGCCGTTTTTAAGCCCGCCCTTCGAGGCGTTTTGGACTTAATCGCATGTTCCCTAACCAATAAAAAGCTCAACGTCTGAATTTTAATTTAAGGTCACACAGTCATTAAGGTTATATTATGATCATTATCGCAGGCGCATTAATCCCTATATTATTCACCATTTTGCTGGGCTACGGCATTAAAAGACGCAACATGCTCTCGCAGGAATTTTGGCTTGGGGCTGAGAGTCTTACTTACTACATCCTCACGCCTGCACTGTTAATTAGTATTTTATCTAACCGCTCGCTGTCAGATCTGCCTTGGTTTAATTTCTTAAGTGCCGTGTTAGGCGTCGTTGTTTGCAGTGCGCTTGCCGTCATAGTTTATCAGCGCTTTGGTAAAGCATTTTCCCCTGCTACTTTTACTTCGGTCTTTCAAGGGGGGGTTAGATTCAATACGTTTATTGCACTTGCGTTAGTTAACTCTTTATATGGTGATGAAGGGTTAAGTTATGCCGCATTAGCCGCAACCGCTATGATCATTCTCATCAATATAATGTGTGTCTCTGTGTTTGCAGTATCCGTAGGAAAGCAAGGTATTAAACCACTTCCAGTGCTTAAACAAATAGTGACTAACCCACTGATTCTTGGCGCGGCAACTGGTATATTTTTAAACATTAGCTCGATAGGTTTACACCAAATTTTAGTCGACTCACTCGATTTATTTGGCCGTGCCGCCTTCCCCATGGGTTTAATGCTCGTTGGTAGTGCACTAAGTTTCAAAGGACTATTTCAGTATTGGGAAACCACTTTGGTGAGTTCTAGTGTGCAATTTGTATTAAAACCCGTTGCCGCCATTTGTGCTGTGAACTTATTGGGCATAGAAGGTGTTTCAGCGCTAGTGATTGTGGTTTTCTTTAGCGTACCGACGGCTCCCGCAGCTTATATATTAGCGCGAAAACTCGGTGGCGATGCACCCGCTATCGCCAGCATTATCACTAGCCAAACGCTGTTTGGATTTATCAGTTTGCCGATTACTTTATATCTGGCAAATATATTTATTAACGGATAAATAGCCAAGGCGTGCACACTTCACGCCGTTTCTTTTCTAATGCCTCCTTTTTGAGGTCCACCCCCAACCTTTGGTCACCTAATTTTTTATCATAGAAATAAAAACAGTACGGCCATATTGGATGCGCCGTGCTCGACGTTATCAGTATCATGAGAGGTCAACATTGAATCTAAAAACGGCAGTCTTTCATTTTAAACGGTCAACTGCCTTTTTTAGGTTGAAGGGTTAGCTTATAAATTTAGCGACCGACAAGTTCATTTGATTGGCAAAATCGAGTATGTTTGAACTTACTTGAACATTTTTACCGGCATTAGAGGCAGTCAACTCAGAGATATCCCTGATGTCTACGACGTTATCTTTCACTTCAATCGTCATTTGATTTTGCTGACCGATTGCTGTGGCAATATCGGTACTCATGCTCGTAATAACTTGAATATCCTCAGAAATCAGCAACAGTACTTCTCCTGCTTTATTGATTTGCTGAGTACTCGCCTCCCCTTGTAAATGACACTCTTCTATCAAGATCACTATTTCATTTGTTCTGTCTTGTAAAGTGCTGATGATGGAGGTGATCTCTTGGGTTGATTGTTGGGTGCGCATAGCGAGGTGTCGAACTTCGTCAGCCACAACAGCAAACCCTCGGCCATGTTCTCCGGCACGTGCAGCTTCTATCGATGCGTTCAACGCCAATAGATTGGTTTGATCAGCGATGCCTTTAATCACATCTAAAACAGATTCTATTGCTTTACTCTCTTGTACTAATACTTGAGCCGAATCTTTAGAGTCGTTAAGCTTTTTCGTTAAAACCGCTATTTTCTGCGTGGTTTCAGACACTCTTTCACAACCTTCTATCGCATGATCTGTTGCATTTTTGGCAAGCACTGATGCAGACTCTGTGTTTTTAGTAATGTCACCAATAGTATCGCCCATTTGCAAAGTCGCCTCAGCCACTTGGTCCGCTTTTTGCAGTTGGTTTTGCATACCTTTTCTATTACTAGATGCCTGAGTGGTTAAGTTCTCTGCCGAGTTCGTCAACGCAGAAGTGATGACATTGACATCCAATATAATCTGCTGGAAATTTTCCAGCATCTTATTTATTTGTAAGCTTAACAGGCTAATTTCATCGCTTTCACCTACTTCGATTCGGGCTGTTAAATTATTAGTGTTTGTAATGTCTAGCACTACATCATTTATGTTATTGATAGGCTTCAAGATACTACGGCTAATCAGTAAGTTAGCGATCAACATCAAAACAGATAGAAAAACAAATACCAGAAAAGCTAATAGCTTTATCTGCTGCTTACAACTCACTATCACTTGATCTAAATCCAATTTTAACGCTTTGAGTTCCTGATCCAGTTTTCCAACAGCAACAGCGATTAAATTCAATGAAGCAGGCTTAACATTAGTGACCGGTTGATCATTAAACAGCGAAGATAGAGACTGACTATAAGCATTCACAGCCTCCGCTACAGCTTGTATCGGCAGAACCTGGGCGTCTTGTGCTTGATAGAATGCGGTTAATTCGGCCAATACCGGTTCAATATTAGCGACTTTTTTGGTAAATGCAGTCGCATCGACTTTCAAGCCACCGGCGAGAAAGTTCTTTTCCAATAAACGCAGTGACATTATTTGGCTATTGAGTTGATTTATTGTGTTTTGTTGTTGATTAAACTGCGCAATTTTATCGAGTTGAATTTGGTAGACAAAAAATAATGTTGCTAAGCCAATGGCTACCAGAGCAGTACTGGCCCGCAACTTCTGCTTTATTAGCATATATGTTCCCTATATTTTTATAATTGTTTTCTTCAACAGCGAAAATTCCGCCATAGTCTTATGCATCGGTAAGAATTACTTAGCGACAGTATAGGGATTAAAGGCAAGGAAGGCATCACTTTTTAACCGTTTCAGGGTGTCTTAAAAAGCGAATACAGCCGGTTATAAACGTGACAATATCAACGTAGATTCAAAAAAAGGGGCACTCACATCAATGCCCCATTTTCTTATAGATTTGTGTAGGTATATGCGTGTCTAATACTATTGGTGCGCATTGCGCTCAGCCAAGACTCAAGCTAACGAGATGAATAAAGGGATAAATACAGGCACTAAAATGCTTAATACAAAACCGCTCGCGATGGCTGTAGGTATTACGGTAGATCCATGAAACTTACCTAGCATTGGTAGTGTAAAATCCATTGCGGTTGCACCAGATATGCCCACACTACAGTGATTACCCATTTTAGAGAGCAACGGAATAAGCATTAATGCAATAATTTCCCGACCAATATCTAATAGGAAAGAGGTTGTTCCTAACAGGGGAAAACCTAAGTCGGACAGTAATATCCCGGACAAGCTATACCAACCAAATCCTGACACTACGGCAAGCGCGTGAAACACGGGCATGTCTATCCACCAAGCGCCGACCAAAGCAGCAGCAAAAGTACTCACTAGTGTGGTGATGGCTATGATTAACCCTTGTACATTTAAAAATAGCGAACGCAGCCTATAGTTTGCCAAATACAGCTGTTGCCCAACGAGAAACAACAACAAATACAGCATCCATGTGACCAGCGCATCTGCATGTTTGAAATAGCCTTCGCTTACATAACCTAGCACTGCTCCACCAACGACCCAAAGCACAGTCTGAATAGAATCAGAAAAGGTATCCCAGGTTAATTTGATCACCATGTTTTCGCTGTTAGCGGCCTTTACTGCCGATTTTCCCGCTAAGAACCGCCCACTAATCACCAAGAATAGGGCATTAAACACGATGACTAAAGCAAATAGTAGCAGCGCAATTATCCCCGCTTCATAGAGCTTATTGGCAAGATCATCTAATGCTCCAATGGTATAGCCTATTAAGCCCAGCATTGAGAAGGTTAACCACTTTAGGGCGCTATCTATAATACTTGTATTTAGTTGCTTTATTTTCCAGTAGAAACCGAGGATCAAAGCGCCGAGTAAAGGCCCCAAGGTCATAAGAATGGTCATTGAATTATCTCTTAAATTGGTTGAACATTAATAAATTACGCTATCAGGGAGATAGCAAAACTTCATTATTCGCATTGATGCGTAATGTGATTTTATCAAAAAAGAAGAATACTACTTTTATATCTGCGCCAAGAATAAGCGATTTTGTGACAAATTCAATTCATATATGAATAAAAACAACGTGGTTGGTATTTACAGGGCGTTGGTTAATAAAACTAACGCGCTAATGGTTTTAAATCCGTGAGATTAAGCCCGGATATTGCACACAATATCCGGATTATAACTAGCGGGGCGCTAAATTCTATCGCGTCCTTAAATAGGGAATACTAAATATTGTATTGCGCGATATGGTTATTCAATACGACACAGACATCTGTTAGCGTGCTCGCCTCTTGCTTAGTATCGCCAATACGGGTTTGCGTGGTGATCAATTGAGCTTGCACTTGATCAATGCGCTGCTTTACTTCATCAACAGCATTCACTTGTTGCGCGGTTTGCTCTGACACTAATTGGTTAACTGAGTTTATTTCTTCAATGATAAGCTCAGCACTGCCTAGATAATCAACCACATCGTGAGTGCGAGCCACTGACTCTTTTGCTATATCGTTTTGCCTTTTCATAGAATCAGTCACTTGATCAGCTGATAGGCGCAGCGCGTTGAGCATATCTCCTATTTCGTTAGTAGACTGCCCTGTCGATTGCGCCAATAACCTGACTTCATTCGCAACAACAGCAAACCCTCTCCCACTCTCACCAGCTCTTGCGGCTTCGATAGCAGCATTAAGGGCTAAAAGGTTGGTTTGATCAGCAATATTACCTATGACGCTAAGCACTGATTCAATATTTTTAATGTCATTGTTCAGTTGTTCGATTTGCTTTTCCCCTGTACTGACTTCTTGAGACAAACCTTCAATACTACCTTTAAGCTTAGAAACTTCTATAACACCTCCATTAATCGCTAGCTGACCGCGAACTAAGCATTGCGTTGCAACATCGACACTTTCACGAACTTTTGAAAACGATGATAGTAAAGCCGTTGCCGAACTGACCACTTGATTCGTTTGCTGTCGCTGAACTTGAGTTTCAAATTCAGTCTTCTCGCAATGCCCATTGATTTGCATACTGGCCAATTGCACATTATCTGCTTCAAATTTAATCCCTTGAATGATTCCAACAAGAAATCCACGTAGCTGTTCAGTATTTTTCGCGAGTGATTTTAGTTCATTAAAGCTAATTGAAGCGTTGAGTTTCTCACTAAAATTACCTGCGCTTAATTTTTCAAGATGCGCTGCAATACGCTTTATACAGACCATTACTTTACGTTGAGCGACCACTAATAAAACGCCTGTCACGATTAATAACGATAGGAAAACACCCAGCATGATATACACTTGCATCTCAATCTTACGACGCTCGTCATCAATAAAGACTTTAGATTGAGCCACTTCATTGATTAGCTCTTGGATATTTTCAGACACTTTAATAGCGGCATTGTTAGCCGATTCGACCAAGAGCGAGGTGCGCACAATTTCACCAGAGTAGCGATTAAGCAAACTGCTAAGCTGTGCAACATATTCTTCCCCTACATCCCCGGCCTCTTCTTGTTGATCGTCTTCGCTTAGTTCCAGTCCCAACATGGCGGAAAAGTCATCTTCTTCCTTTTCTCCTTGAATATTTAAAAGCGGCAAACGCGATAATATCTCGAAATTTTCTTTAATTTGCTGATTCAAAAATTCTACATTTTCAAGCACTTTAGAAGATTGCTTATCAAAATATTTCTCACGTGCAATCATGCGCATAGAAACACCTTGTGCGATCAGCGAAAGCTGACGCCCTATATCATCAGCCCTTTGTACATTTTCGCTATTTCGCCCATTAAACACATAAGTATTTAACGACTCAATGGTATCCAAGGTTTCTCTTTCATTTTGCACAATCAAACCTTGTATATTTCCCGACAATTTACCTGCCGCTAACAGATCTTTATCGACAGTTGCCGATAGATTGCCGATGATCGGGTACAAAGCCTCTAGAAGAGTTTCAGGAAGACTGGCCATAGACAACGGCAGTTCTTCGTTAAGAAAAGCTTTAACCGCTGCTAAGTCTGCTAAATTGCCTGTTTTAAGATAGCGATCAATTAAATGGCGATTCTTAAGCGTAATATTTTCAACCAATGCAAAATATCGCTGATTAAGCTCAAACGGTTTTTTCAGCTGTTCAAGCCCCCAATAGACGCTGGCTCCCATTCCGATAATTGTGATTAATAGTAAGCTAGATATGATTTTATTCAAGAAAGTCAAACGCATGCCTGTCGCTCAATTAGAAATAATTGGCTTCAAAATAATACAGTTTCATGACATTTTAATGACATATGGTTTTATGTTGCTTTGAAAACATAAGAAACATGCCTACGAGGAAGCAAAAAATATCCTCGAGTAAAACCATCTGCTTGATTTCATGTTGGTAAACAGAATATGATCAGCAAAATTTATCAAAAGGTTTAACTATGACATTTATAGCTTGGCTATCGCTCGTTCTTATCTGCTGTCTTGGTGCAATGTCACCAGGGCCTAGTCTCGCGTTAGTATTAAAACAAACCGCTAACAATGGCAAAACTCATGCTATCGTTGCCAGCTGGTGCCATGCATTTGGCATAGGTTTATGGGCATTTGCCTGTATTTTCGGATTGGCACTTGTTATTGCTGAATCAAAATTGCTCTTTCAGATGATAACTTGGGCAGGCGCTGCATATCTGCTTTATATCGGTGTGCAGGCGATCAGGGCAACAGCGGGCAATGCGGAGGGCACAGCCCAGAAAACGCAACAGATTTCAGTTTTTCGCGCTGGCGTGGAAGGTGCGATGATTTCAGTCCTCAACCCTAAAACAGCGATTTTCTTTATCGCGATTTTCTCGCAGTTTATCTCTGCTGATGCAAGCGTTTTAGATCAAGCTATCATGGTGGCAACTCCCGTCGTTATAGACGGTTTATGGTATACGTTAGTAAGCTTAGTACTGGCAAAAGGCCCTATATTAAATTGGCTGAAAGAAAAAAGTCAGTGGGTTAATCGCATTAGCGGTACTATTTTTATCTTACTCGCAATTAGAGTGGTCACCTTTTAGGCTAGATTCGACAATTGAGCACAGCACACACTGCGCACAAAAAAATAGCGAACTGGCTTGCGCCAGTTCGCTATTTATTGATGACTATAATGTCTAAGTTATACGCTTATTACTCTGCCACTTCGGCGTTATGATAGATCTCTTGCACATCATCACAATCGTGTAGTAGTTCCATAAAATGCTCAAATTTCTCGACATCTTCTCCGCTAAGCTCAGAAATTGTTTGCGGCACAAAAGTCACTTCTTCTATTTCATACTCTAACGCTGGAAAGCTTTCATGCAATGCTGATTTTGCTTTAAAGAATTCTGTGTGCGGCGCAGATACAGTAATTGTACCTTCATCGTTTTCGATATCAGTGACATCGACATCAGCCATCATTAAAGCTTCTAAAATCTCTTCTTCATCTGCATGGTCAAAGACAAAAACCGCATTGTGATCAAACATGTGAGCGACAGTACCTTGCCCACCCAATTTTGCATGACCTTTATTAAAGCAAATACGGACATCACCAAAAGTACGATTGTTGTTGTCTGTCAAACAATCGACAATAACCATGCAACCACCAGGCCCAAATCCTTCATAGCGCATAGACTCATAATTCTCTCCACCGCCGCCTTTTGCTTTCTCTATCGCTTTATCGATCACATGCGCTGGAACTTGGTCTTTTTTCGCTCTATCAATAACGGCACGCAAGCTAGGATTCGCGCTGGGATCGCTGCTACCATTCTTAGCACTGACAAAAATTTCTTTTGCATATTTTGCGTACAGCTTAGATTTTGCGCCTTGCGTCTTTGCCATCGTGGCTTTACGCTTCTCAAACTTTCTGCCCATTTATTTTATCTCTTTTTAAAGTCGACATGGATGATTGCAGCCATATTAACCTAAAAGGGACAACTGGACACCCTATTAAGCCCAGAAAAGCCGCATAGTAGCGGGACTTAATACGCTGTAAACTGTTGTTCCTTTTGTAAAAATAATCCTGTTGCTAGCGTACATTTTTTGAAATCACCCATATTGCAGTGTCAGTGCATTTAGTAAGTCGTATTAAATACAATAATATCAGCCATATATCACTCTGTAAGCCCACTAACACTAGTACTCAATAAACGTTATTTAGCGCAGCGATAACAAAGAGCATGTCTTACGACAAGCGATAATAGAGTAGCTCTACTGCAATTAAAATATTTTCAACCTAGCAAAGTATAAAAATAACAAGACGAGCTGATGGGAAATAATCCTATATTGATAATTAATGGTTCAAGTAATAATCCCAATATTACAACGGCTCATCTGCTTTTATTACCTAAAAATAAAGCAATAAATATCATAAACCTAACACTAGTGGCAAAGTTCAACATGAGTAAAACAACGTTATAAATCATTGAAAAATAGATCATTACTGAATTTTAAGCCGTCTCCTATGAGAAATAAAAGCCACAGCACAAAGTTAACATGCACCAAGCAATCTAATGTAGTGCGAAACTCTTTGAATATTAACGTAATATTAACCTAATAGGCTCGTGTAAATATTGGAAATATCCTTATTGTTTTGTGCGAATGATTCTAAGAATATAATCTCAAATACAGCGTAAAAAGTACTCGTAAAGCATTTTAGGAGGATCTATGAACAGTAAAAGTATTGGCATCGAAAGTACGCCGACTAATATAATGACCGAGCATCCTGAAAAAGAGATAAAACAAAAAAAACAGCTTGAACGCGATCAAATACGTAGCCGTCGCCGTTACTTCGAACAACTTCGAGAGAAAAAAGAGTTAGATGATCTTATTCACGATTCTCTAGATGACTTTGATTTCTAGTTGACTCTCATCCAGAAACTGAACCCTAGCAATGTCGATTCATTGATTAGAGATGAGTGCGACTAGATTTAAGCGTTTAGTTATTCTAAATAACTATATCTAGTAGTGAACAGATCTAAGCAGTAGGCATCTGTTTCTGAATGGGGACTCGTTAAAACGATAACTAATAAGCACTTAGTTAATTGAATTTTAAGCGGCATAGCGCTTACAGATTTTGAGCGCTATGTTATAGTGAAGATATCTTAAATTCTACTAGGCACAATATTTCCCCATGGCTATTTCGTTACAAGACCAACTGCTAAAAGCAGGAGTCGCCAGCAAAAAACAAGCAAACAAAGCTAAAGCTGATAAAAGAAAAAAAAAGGGTAAACCTGCCCCTTCAAACGATGAAGTTCAGCAGCAAGCGCTAGCACAAAAACGTGAAAAAGATCGCCAGCTCAATTTAGAACGCGAGCAGCAAATGGCGATGAAAGCGAATCTTTCTCAAGCAAGACAAATCATAGAAAGTAATAAAATAAACATCCCCAAAGATGCTGAGATAAAGCACCAGTTTTCTCATCTGAAATTTGTCAAAACCATTCTTGTTAACAAAGAGCTTCAAGCCCAATTATTCCGCGGCCAACTAACGATCGTCTTTATGGATGATAAATATTGGTTAATTCCCACAGATCAAGCGTATAGATTACATGCGTTGCAAAGTGAGTGGGTGGTGGAACTTCCTAAACAAGAAAAGCCCGATGAAGATGACCCTTACGCAGATTATGAAATTCCCGATGACTTAATGTGGTAACTAATACCCACTTACACTGAACATATTTAAGGACATACAATGTTTAATCAGCTACAAGCTGTTGCGCCAGACGCACTGTTAAAATTAATCGTTCAATTCTCTCAAGACTCCAATCCTAACAAAGTAGATTTAGGTGTTGGCGTCTATAAAGATGAGTTAGGTAATACGCCTGTTATGCAAGCGGTGACAGCGGCTGAACACAAGATACTAGAGAACCAACAAACCAAGTCTTATATCGGGCCAGCAGGTTCTGCACTGTATTGCGAACTATCAGCTCAATTGCTATTTGGTAAAGACCACTGTGTCATTAAAGATAAACGTCTATCCATTGTGCAAACACCTGGCGGTTGTGGAGCGCTGAGAATGGCGGCAGAGTTTGTGAACTTTTGCACACCTGGCGCGAGTGTTTGGGTCAGTACCCCAACGTGGGTAAATCATATTCCGCTACTGAGTGAAGCGGGCCTAAACCTTAAAGAATATCCGTATTATGACAACCAAAGTCAGTCTGTCGATTTTGCGGCAATGCTGAGCACATTGGAGAATGCCGAAGAGGGAGATTTAGTCCTGCTACACGGTTGCTGTCACAATCCAAGCGGCGCTGATCTCAGCAATGAACAATGGCAAGCTCTGACAAAACTTATACTCTCTAAAAACCTTATCCCCTTCATTGACATTGCCTATCAAGGTTTAGGTGACGGATTAGATGAAGATGCATACGGTTTGCGATTAATGGCGCAAAGCGTACCTGAAATGATTGTTGCCAGCTCTTGCTCAAAAAATTTCGGTCTCTACCGTGAACGCACTGGCACACTGGTTATCGTATCCAGTAACGCCCAGCGCGCGGAAATTTCTACCAGCCAACTTTATAGTACCGTTCGAGGGCATTACTCTATGCCACCGGCTCACGGTGCTGCCATTGTTGAAACCATTTTAGATAGTAGTGAACTAAACCAATTATGGCTGGATGAGCTAGGCAATATGCGAAAGCGCCTTAGCGATAATAGAGCCGCCTTAGTAAACGCGATAACAGCGACGGGAACCGCGCGCAGTTTTGAGTTTATAAATTCGGAAAAAGGTATGTTCTCATTTTTAAGCATTTCGCCAGAACAAGTAATACGTCTTAAAAATGATTATTCTATTTATATGGCTGGCTCGTCGCGCATTAATATTGCAGGCATTGCTGAGCACAATGTTCAATATACAGCGAATGCCATAGCCGACGTTCTTAAGCAGTCTTGAGTTTAATAAAGTAAAGCTTAGCTTTACCATAAATAAGGGCATTATTGCCCTTATATTAGCTCGGATATCAAATGTAATGCCATGGTAAATATAGCGCTGACAATTATTTCAGAAGACTTTTTTCGATGCATGTAACATCGGTCGAGAGAGAAAACCTGTAGTAACTTGGCGTAAAATCGGACTAGATTTATCGATAGGCCATAGCGGCCAACATTAATACTCAGGAATCAATATGTTAGATTTTCCTAATTTAAAACTGATTGGCGTTACTTCTATTGACGACATCATGAAATATAGCCTCACTCGCGAAGCTAGAATCGACGTACTTAAGATTTATTATAAACGCGCTAAAGGCTCTTTTTTACCACATAGCAGAAAGTACCATTTTGCCCGTGGTCAAAATCATGTTGACAATAATGGATTCAATTCCCCAAATAAAGCGCAACACGTTGCCCCTCAATTATTATTAGTGATTGAAGAGCTGCGTACATTAATAGCGAATAGACCTATTCAAAAGCGTGCAGAGAGAAAAGCAGATATAGAGGAAAGACTAGACAGCCTTGAAGGCATGATTGAATCTAAATTGCACCATATGCGAGAGCAAATTAAAGCGCTTGACTAGCACTAAGCACAAGCACACGCTGTGTGCTTGCCTCTCTTTTTTAACTTTTATAGGGCTTTTAGCTTTTAGCTTTTAGCTTTTAGCTTTTAGCTTTTAGCTTTTAGCTTTTAGCTTTTAGCTTTTAGAATTTTTGAAAAATCGAGCATTCTCTGTAAAGGCCTTCTTGCATCAGTCATTAGCGCTGGATCAACAAAAACCTCGCCCGAGAGATTTTCCAAACTCTCAACGATATTTTGCAACCCATTCATCGCCATCCAAGGACAGTGAGCACAACTTCTACAGGTTGCTCCACTACCACCGGTTGGCGCAGCTATAAATTCTTTACCAGGCGCTGCCTGTTGCATTTTATAGAATATCCCGCGATCTGTAGCGACAATAAATTGCGGGTTGTGCATACGTGCTGCAGCATCAATAATTTGTGTCGTAGACCCTACTACATCAGCAATCGCAATAACTGATTCAGGCGATTCAGGATGAACTAAAATGCCGGCATCTGGAAACATTTTTTGCAGATCTAAAATGCCTTTAGCTTGGAATTCTTCGTGAACAATGCATGAGCCTTTCCACATCAGCATCTCAATGCCTGTTTGTTTTTGCACATAGTTACCTAAGTGCTGATCCGGCGCCCAGATAATTTTTTTACCTTGTTCCTCTAAGTGCTTAACTAAGTCAACGGCAATAGAGGAAGTCACTACCCAATCAGCACGCGCTTTTACCGCCGCGGAGGTGTTGGCATAAACCACCACTTCATGATCTGGGTGTTGATCACAGAAGGCATTAAATTCATCTATTGGGCAGCCAATATCTAATGAGCAGGTCGCATCTAACGACGGCATTAAAATGCGTTTTTCAGGGCTAAGAATTTTAGACGTCTCACCCATAAATTTAACACCGGCAACAATCAATGTTTGCTCATCTCTTTCACTACCAAAGCGCGCCATTTCTAAAGAGTCAGAAATACAGCCACCGGTTTCCTCGGTAATTTCTTGTACAATAGCATCGGTGTAATAATGTGAGACAAGGCAGGCATTTCGCTCTTTGAGCAAAATTTTAATGCGCGCTTTATAGCTATCAACTTCTGATTGGGTTAATTCACTTGGTAGATTCTCATGAGCAAAGTGCTCTTGAATCATAATGCGATCTTGTAACGTAGGAGCAATGGACATGACGTTTCTTATCAACTTGTTGCTAACAACAAGTAATACCTTATTATAAGTGGAAAATTATGAGCCGTACAAAATATTAATGTACTTAATTAGTCTTCGCTAAAATTTGATCCCATAAAAAGAGGCTAATTTTACGTTTAACCCCGAAAAAAGCAAGTTTAGCAGCCTCAAAAAACAAGGTTCACATCATCTTAGATTCGACAATTAAGCGTAGCAAAGAAACCCAACATATTAAAAACCAGAAAAATACGTATGTATCTTTTACGACACCCTCTTATTAGGGTTATCAGTTTTTCTGGTTTTGTGAGTGCATCAAGAGCTTGTATCTACTTTTGCGAATCAATGGCTATATGAGGGTCATTTTCAGCACTAAAAGTAGTTGGTTTGATCTGCTATTCCAGCTTGCTCAAATCCTTCTTTGCGCAATTTACAGCTGTCACAATTATCACATGCGTAGCCACGGGGGTCTGCCTGATAGCAAGAGACAGTCTCTTTGTAATCGATCCCTAAAGCGACACCACGTTGAATAATTTCACCTTTTGTCAAATTCATCAACGGTGTTTCAATCGTTAACTTATTACCTTCAACGCCAGCTCTTGTTGCAAGGTTAGCCATCACTTCAAAAGCTTTAATAAATTCTGGCCGACAATCTGGATAACCTGAATAATCAACAGAGTTTACGCCGATGAAAATGGCATTGGCTTCTAATACTTCAGCCCAACCTAATGCCAATGACAAGAAAACCGTATTGCGTGCAGGCACGTAAGTGACAGGGATCTCAGATTCGGCTTCATCACCTTCCTCTGGCATATCGATAGTGGTATCAGTTAACGCTGATCCTCCAAAGTCTTCTAATGGCATACGCAGTATTTTATGTTCCACCGCCTGTGCCGATTTAGCTAAAGCTTTAGCTGCATCTAGCTCGACAACCGAGCGCTGCCCGTAATCGAAGCTTAAAACATAGCAGTCATAACCTTGCTCTTTCGCCATTTCCAATACAGTAGCGGAATCTAATCCCCCTGAAAGAAGGATGACTGCTTTGCGATTTGTTCTATTCATTTTTCTAAACCTAGTTCATATTTTAATAATCGTTTTAAGTCTGTGCACTCTTTTCACACATTCTACGCATACGCTCTTTGGCGCGTTTACCGTGCATCCTGTACATATTCGCTCTTTGGCATTGCCTACACGGATGTAGTTACTTAGGATTTGTCAGGAACACATTCTGCCTTGCCATCGCGTTATACCGTACATCCTGTACATAAAAAAACAGGTTCAAGACCTGTTTTCAATGTATACAACTTTAATACGCATTATACAGTATTAGTTGAGCAACTGAGCTTTATTTTAACGCGTTTTTAGCCAGTGAAGCCGCCGCTGCATTAGGGTATGCATCCACCAGGTTCTGCCATGTATTAACAGCTTCACTCGCTTTGCCCATGCGCTGATAGACTCGGCCTAGCTTATACATTGCATCAGGAATTTTTGCCGATTTCGGGAAATCAGCTTTAAGCTGCTCAAAATAGCCACTTGCTTGTGCCAATTTCCCTTGAGCCAAATTGACTTCACCCAACCAATACAATGCGTTAGATACACGTTTTGCCTTTGGGTGACGCTTCATATACTCACTAAACGCAGCTTCAGCTTTAGCGAGCTCTTGCGATTTGATATAGGAAAAAGCAGCACTATAATCTTGTTGCTCATCTCCTGATAGGATAGCTGTAGCATTCACAGCTGAGGCCTTCTCACTTGTACTCACTGATTTAGGAGGCACATTAAAACTACTCCCTCCTAAACGCCCATCAAGATCAGCATACATTTCTTTTTGCTGCGCTTTTAAGCTATCGAGTTCATACTGTTGCGATTCAACCTTGCCGCGTAAAGACCTAACCTCAGACTGCAATTGCTGCACGATCAACACTAAATCATAATTTTGAGTTGCACTACTACCACCTTCGGTCACAGAGATAATTTCTATCTCATTCGCCGATGCTATGCCCGAGGGTAAAGAGGCTGCAAATAAAATCGCGCCCACGCTTAGGTATTTACTTATGCTCACTGCTATTCCCTATTTAATTCAAGCTCTCGTATGACACTTGAGGCTTAATTTAATTTCTTCGCTGCGTATTTAACACCGACAAAACAAGCGGCTCTTTGAAACTTTCTTATTGACTTGGTTGGGTATTTGACACCAACAACAAGCCGCTTTTGAATGACTTCGCCGTGCATTTAACATCGACGAAACAAGCGGCTCTTTGAAACTTTCTTATTGACTTGGTTGGGTATTTAACACCAACAACAAGCCGCTTTTGAATGACTTCGCCGTGCATTTAACATCGACGAAACAAGCGGCTCTTTGAGTTTTTTATTTATTTCGCTGTGTATTTAACTTCTACACGGCGGCTTTTTGACGCTAGACCTGAAACATCAGGCTTCTCTTCACCGTAGCTGATTGTATCAATTTGAGAGCCATTTACACCACGGCCAACAAAGAATTGCTCAATCGCTTGTGCACGGCGCTCGCCTAAA
>Ga0209395_1003281_pt1 | contig 20226 bp, 20 predicted proteins | sample GOMGulsemesocosm_3_FD_184635 | JGI IMG/M metagenome (GOLD analysis project Ga0209395, IMG submission 184635) | Methane-oxidizing microbial communities from mesocosms in the Gulf of Mexico - GOM9D Gulf of Mexico (SPAdes) (version 2) | ecosystem: Environmental > Aquatic > Marine > Cold seeps... | reverse complement strand
ATTCTCAACAAAACGGGGATCATTATTATGCATTCCATCTATATCTGTCCAAATTTGAACCTCATCGGCCTTAATAGCCGCACCAATTATGGTAGCCGTATAATCACTTCCTCCTCGTTGTAAATTAGAAACTTCACCATGTTCATCTATACAAATAAATCCTTGTGTTATATATATACTCGCCGCTGGCGCGTTGTTAAAAACTGTTTCAAAATTTTGTTTGATATAGAAAAAATCTGGCTCTTTAGTTTTATCAATTCTCATGAAATTCAACGCAGGAAGAATTGTAGAACTGATCCCTTCCTGCAACAAATAATTGTTGAAGATAAAAGTAGAAAGCAATTCTCCTTGAGACACTATTTTGTTTTCTAATAAAGTAGAATATGCTCCATATGTGTATTGTACTAAAACGTCAAACACTGTGTTTACATAGGCCTTTGTTTCTTTATTAAGGACTTTATTAGAAATCAGCGTATCAACGGTTTCAAAATATTTACCATGCAATTCATTGATAAGTTCAATCGCTATATTCGGTTCATTTTTAGCAATACAATGTGTTATCTCCACTAAAGTATTCGTTGTTCCAGACATAGCAGATAATACAATGATTTTCTGTTCGCCATCATTAATAATATTTTTTACATTATTAATATTTTCAACCGATCCTACAGAGGTACCACCAAATTTTAAAACTTTCATTTTCAATATTTAAGTGTACAAAAGTAAAGATGATTTATTCTTTTAAAGCATTTTTAAAAAAATTAGTTTAATTTTGTACATATTGTTAAATATTTAACAGATGAAAACCATAACTAGTTGCGTTGAAGACATTTTAATAACACAACCCTATTTAGAGGAAGCCTTATCAAGAGGGATTATTAATTTTAGTGCTTTAGCTGATGAGCTTCGAGAGCCCATAGGAATAATGTTAAAAAAGCCAGTAAAATCAGGAGCGATAATGATGGCTCTTAGGAGATATAGCTCTCCTATGATTCCTGGACACTCCTTGAAAATGAAAAAGATTATTCAAAATTTAGGAGATATTACGGTTAGGTCCAACTTGACTGATTTTACTGTAAAAAATTCACATTCCTTAATTCTTAATCACGCAAAAATTTTAGAGAAGGTTAAAGGACAGTCCAAATTGTTTTACACATTTACAAGGGGAATCCATGAAAGTAACATAATTATTTCAAGCAGCCTTAAACCGTTTATTGTAGAGTGTTTTAAAGATGAAATCTTTATTGCGATTCAAGACAATCTATCAGCAATTAGTATTAATTTACCTGAAGAGAATTCTAAAATAGCAGGATTATATTATCATTTTTTTAAACGATTAGCCTGGGAAGGCATTGTGTTATATGAAGTAATTTCAACCACAAACGAATTTACCATATTAGTTGAAGAGAACTTTGTAGACAAAGCCTTTTCGGCAATTAAAAGGGTTAAAGAGTAAGCTAACTACTGACTTTAACAGGGTACGTTTTAATCATATTTATAAGAATAAAGGTCAACAAAGCAGGAAATACCCAACCCAAACTATGTTGTGCCAATGGAATGAAGTTTTTAATAATCATAAGACTTTCTTCAGGAACAAAAAACCCAAGAAAATCAGGAATACTAAAGACAAATGCAACTAACACAACCCCTCTAAACACCAATTTAGAAGCGAACTTTTGTGGTATCACATTTAAAAAGATAAGTACTACGGTTATAGGATAAATAAACATCAAAACTGGTAAGGCCACATTAATAATATAACGAACATCCAGTTGTCCAACTAAAACACCTATTACACAAGATATAATTACTGTAGTTAGATATACCTTTTTCGAATCTTTAAATAATCCTTTAAAAAAATCTGCTGTACCAACTATTATACCAACAGCGGTAGTAAAACAAGCTAAAGCAACCAGCACACTCAAAAAGGTAGCCCCAACATTTCCTAAGGTTTTAATACTTAACCCTGAAAGTAATGCAGTTCGAGAAACTCCATCCTCAAATTGCGTATTAAAATTGGCACCAACCACAATAAGCCCTGCATATATTAAAAACAACCCCGCCATTGCAATAAATCCAGATTTAGCTATAATACTCTTCTTTTCAGCAAACGAGGTATATCCCTTTATATTTAAAGATATTATCACAATTCCACCAGTAAGTAAACCGGCAATAGCATCATAGGTTTGATATCCTTCTAAAAATCCACCAATTAACGGTGACTCAAATGTAGAGGCATTCATTACATCAACTGGAGAAAACACACCTACACCAATAATCGCTAATAATATGATACCTATTAACGGCGTTAAATACTTGCCAAGAATTTGAAGTACATTATTTCTATTCATAACAAACACAAAAACCAAAACAAAGTAAATTGAGCTTGTTAGCAACGAACTACTTCCAAAATAAGGCTCAATTGCCATTTCATGGGTCACGGCAGCAGTACGCGGACACGGTAGCGCAATTGCAATTGCATAGACACAAATGCAAAATATTAAACTAAATACTGGCGATACTTTATTTCCAAAATCCAACATAGTCCCTTGCAGTCTGGCATGCGCGAAGAGAGCAAAAAATGGTATTACTGTAGCTGAAACTATAAAACCAAGAGCGACAATCCACCAATCTGGTCCTGAATTAAATCCTAATAATGGTGGGAGAATTAAATTTCCTGCTCCAAAAAAAGCAGCAAATATTGCGAATCCAAAGATGAAGGTTTCTTTAGTTTTATTCATAATTCAAATTTATCTTTGTCCAAGATAGCAATTTAAATTGAAAATGAATGAGCAGTTTTATCATCTATAAAAACACAAGAATTTATTATAATGATATTGGAAAAGGAAAAGTTATTGTTTTATTACATGGTTTTTTAGAAAATTCAACAATGTGGTCCTCCTTAATTCCGAAGCTAACTAAACAACACAGAGTCATTACTTTAGACCTTTTAGGGCATGGTAAAACAGAATGCATAGGTTATGTACACACTATGGATCTTATGGCCGAAACTGTAAACTCTGTTCTGAAACATTTAAAAATAAGACGCTGTATTTTAATTGGACATTCTATGGGAGGCTATGTTGCATTAGCATACTCAGAAATGTTTCCAGATACCGTCAAAGGACTGTGTTTAATGAATTCTACAGCTATGGCAGATAGTAATGAACGCAAAAAAAACAGAGATCGAGCAATTAAGGTCGTTAAGCAAAACCATAAAAGCTTTATAAGAATGTCAATTTCTAATTTATTTCGTCCAAAAAATAGAAGTCTTTTTTCCAATGAAATTAAAACCATAAAACAAGAAGCCTTAAACACACCTTTACAAGGAATAATTGCGGCATTGGAAGGCATGAAATCTAGACCAGATAGAGAGGCTATTTTACATTTTGGCCCATTCAAAAAAATGATGATTATAAGTAAAAGAGATCCCGTTTTAGATTATATAACTACAATTGAACAGACTTTAAATACAGATGTTATTGTTGTAGAATTTCCTGATGGACATATGAGTCATATTGAAAATAAAGATGATTTATCTTACAATATAATGTCGTTTGTCGAAAAAATATGAGATTTTATCGTAAAACAGTTTTTTTTTATTAAGTTTACGAATCCCAAATCCTAACCTATCATGAAAACTTCTACTTCAATTGAAATAGCTGGCTCAAGATTGCACTGCAATATATTTGGTCATCAATATCAAGTTAGTAAAAACGTGACAAAATATATAAAAGAGTACACCTGTAACTGTTGTAAAAAACAACTTACCACCAAGGGAAACGGAAAACTTACCGAGCTCACTCCTAAATACAAGGAAATAAATAGAATTTTGGAACATATTTATAACAATAGAGCGTTACGTCTTCAACAGAGAATGTCACAATTACAACGTCTAAACTTAAATGGTATTCCTGTATAGTGTTAAGAATTAACGACATAAAACTAAGTGCTTATTTTTAGAAACTTATAGAATTTTATTCAAAAAAAATATTCTTATCTCCCCAATATGATCTTTCAGCAGGAATATTGGTCATTAAACGATTTCTCAACAATTCGTAATCAAATTTTCTAATGTTTTAATACTTTTAGTACCCTCCTAATCAACTAATTAAAAGTACTGTCATTTTGAAACACATTTATTGCTCATTATTTGGACACGATTACACCATAACAAAACATGTTACTTTACATGTTAAGGAATACATTTGTAATCAATGTAAAGAACAAGTTACTATAGGTGGAAATGGTGACTTAATCAAACTTACTACAAAACACAAAGAAATAAATATTGAATTGGAAAAAATTCATGCTAAACGGATTCGCAGAAAAATAAATTCAGCGACAAGCCTAGAGAATCATCCAATATGTCAATTTGCGGAATAACATTTCTACCAATTAGCCCTTCATATTTTGCATTACTTAGGACAATACACCGTAAAAACCAACAAATTTACAGTAGTAGTAATGCTAACTTTAATTATCGAGAGCATTCCAACCTTGAGCTTGGATTGGTATTTTAGTATCAGCTCTAGTAACCAAATGCATCCCTGCAGTCTTTTCAGTTACAAATCCAATTACGGTTAAACTTGGATTGGCTTTGATTTTAGGGAAATCTTCTTGAGAAATTGTCATTAGCAACTCATAATCCTCACCTCCATTAAGAGCAATGGTCGTACTATCTATATTAAACTCTTCACAAGTAGAAATAACCTCAGGATCCAAAGGTATTTTATTTTCATATAAATCACAGCCCACATTAGCTTGGGTACACAAATGCATTATTTCTGAGGATAAGCCATCACTAATATCTATCATTGAAGTAGGCTTTACTTCCAAATCCTTCAAAAGCTTTATAATATCTTTTCTAGCTTCAGGCCTTAATTGACGCTCTATGATATAAGTATATTTGTCTAAATCAGGCTGGTTATTGGGATTTACTTTAAACACCTCTTTTTCTCGCTCTAATACCTGAAGTCCCATATAGGCTCCTCCAATATCTCCTGTTACCACAAGTAAATCATTTGGCTTTGCTCCATTTCTATACACTACATTCTCCGGGTTAATTTCACCAATAGCAGTTACCGATATTAATAGCCCAGAACTTGAAGAGGTCGTATCTCCACCAACCACATCTATATCATAAACTTTAGCGGCAGTTTCAATTCCAGCATATAATTCTTCCAAAGCTTCTAAGGGGAATCTATTAGATACGGCTATTGAAACTGTAATTTGAGTAGCCTGTGCATTCATAGCATACACATCTGAAAGATTAACAACAACCGCCTTATACCCCAAGTGTTTTAAAGGCATATAACTAAGATCAAAATGAACCCCTTCAATCAACAGGTCCGTTGAAATAACAACATTTTTAGCTCCAAAATTTAATACTGCAGCATCATCGCCAATGCCCTTAATCGTGCTTTTTTTACTAATCTTAAAATTCTTAGTCAAATGATCTATTAGTCCAAATTCTCCTAATTCACTTAAAGGTGTGCGCTGTTGGTTTTTATCTTCTATCATGCTGCAAAGATATATCAAATCCTTTTAATTCTTTTACCAATTAAAAGTAAAAAAGCACCTCCCCTTGCAAATGCTTTTTTACTTTTAAATTGCATTTTATTCCCAAGAATCATCAAAAAGATCTCTTAACTTTGGATGCAATGGAAATGCAGCGTCTGTTGAATTTAACAACACTACCACTTGTATTCCATTTGGGTAATTCATAAACATACAATCCAATCCTTTTTTAGGAGCTGACCCATAGCGTAACCCACCACCTTTTGCTTGATAAAACCCATGTTCTCCATTATCTACTGATTCTGATAACCCTAACAAAGAAGTATTCATTTCGAACCTCATCTCTTTCGAGATTAAAGTTTCACTGTGCCATACATATGCAATTAAGTGTGCCAATTGAAATGCCGACATGTACCAACCACCTGCTCCTGAAATCAAGGTCCAGTCCCCTGGGTCTTTTCCTGTACTATTATCATAAGGAAAAGGATATAACAATGCATCAATCCCTTCTTGCTTTAAACTAGCTCCCGATATTCCAATGGGGTTTAATACTTGATTTTGGATGTAATTTTCATAAGCATTAGCGTAATCCAACTCGTCATTTAATCCTCCGGCATTAATCATTTTCGGAATTAATACTCTAAAAAATGCAAAGTTAATATTTACATAATCATAAGTTTTTGACCCCACAGCTGTGTTTTGAACAACCTCTTTCAAGTTTTCATATAACTGTCCATTTTCACCATCATTAACATTAATATGAAGTCCGCTTGTGTGGTTCAGCAATTGTCTAAAAGTGATGTCCTGAACATCATTTGAAGGATTCCAACTATTTGGAAGGAAAGGCCCAATTTCATCATCCAAATCAATTTGTGGATCTTCTTCAATAATTTTTAATGCCGCAACAGTAGTTACAAACTTACTAATACTAGCAATATTCATTCGTGTATTTGCAGTCATTTGGATATTTCTATCTACTGAAGTTTGAGCCATTCCCATGCCTCCTTTTCTTTTCCATTGACCATTTAAAGAAACTACATATGAAAACCCCACAGATAGCGTTCCTATTTCATTAATTATTTTTTCTTCAAACGTATTAATATTGAATTGTTTTGCTCCTGATTTAATATCAGTAATAGGATCGGGTGGCGTACAAGAAATAAAAATTAATATTACTAATACTTGCACCTTTAAATGTCTAAACGTTGTTTTTAAAGTTTTCATCTCATTATATTTTTAGCGTTTACAATAGATAAATGAGACCCCACAATTGTTACCCTTTAAAAACAAAAAAACCTAATGTCTTTTTTAAAAACATTAGGTTTGAATCTATGATAGTTTATATTTCTATTTTAGCTTATAATACTTAAATACAGGATAAGCAACCGGTTTATTATTTATTCCTTTTTCCTTAAAGTAGGTATCAAAAAAATTCCATGTTACTAATCCATCATCAGATTGTGGTTCTAACATATAAAAGATTAAGTTTGATAATGGTTGTGCCATATCGATCCAATAATCCCCCTTTTTAAAGGTCTTGGTCTTTGACGTGAATGCTCCTTCTAATGTTGCCATATGATGGCCTTCAAACTTGCGGTCAGAATTTTTCAAGGAGTTAACAACAAATTCCTCTCCAATAGCCCGCTTAGACTTTTTAAGTTCGGTTATTTCCACACCTTGTTTCTCTAGATGATCAACAATATACTTCATTGATTTTGGTATGAAATAACCTCTTGGCAGGGTACTACTCACCTTGGCTTCAAATTTGGAATAATTTTCTACATTAGGAATCTCAATAATCTTACCGGAACGCATATATTTTGTTTCTCCTGATTCGTTTTTATACGCTGTATAATCATAAGATCTTAGGTTAAATTTCTGCTCTAATGGCACCATTTTAAAGCGCACCCCTTTTTCAACTTTACCTGCATTATGAATTACATTAGCAATAGCATCCTGAGCTGCTTTAGCATTAATCTCTGCCATTTTTATGCCATTTTTATTTGTATAATCAAGAACTTCAGCAACAAAACCGTAGGTTCCATTCATGCGCTTATAAAAACGATCATGAGCAAATGCTTCACTCAAAATTCCAACTTTATTTCGTAACCCCATTTGATTTACAATATATCTGGGATGATGGTTATACGTATATATCGCTTTTGCTGGCCACCCTTGTCTTAAAGAATATCCGCCATAAGGGCCTAACTTTACACCGTAATTTTTATCTATAGATTTTACAATACTTGGCAACATTGTATTCCAAGTGAAATCATAAGGCGCTTTTTCTCCAGCATAATGATAACTTGGCGCATAAGTAACCCCATAACCATGCCATGTACCATTAGTAGTATGTAAATCCATCAACATTTCGGGATCCCATTTTAATAATACGTTTTGTATTAAGCCCTGAGTTTCAAGTCCTTCCATCTTTACGCCATCTCTATTTAAATCTAGACCCTGAGAGTTCGCTCTAATTCCAACTTTAACAGGGCTATCTTCTTGTGATGGTCGCCTTCCTTGCTCCATTTTATCATTGGAGTCCGTATTATAAATAGGTGCAAATATTATAATTTGATTTTCTAATAAATGAGCCTTATCTCCCAACAAAATATCACGCATTAGTTGCTGCAATATTTCCTTTCCTTCAACTTCACCAGAATGAATATTACCTTGAATATACATTACGGGTTTGCCTGATGCCTTTGCGTCTTCTGGCGTAGAAACTTTAGGGTTTGCCATTACCACAACAGGAATATCTTTCCCTTCTTTACTCGTCCCCATAAATTCTAAATGCACCATATTCGATTTAACTTGTATCGCATTTATGAAGGTCATAACCTCTGCATAAGTTGAGGTTTTTTGGTAATTTGATTTTTCCGGGGTTGTCATTAAACTCTCGGGCCATGGGGTATTTTGCGCTTGTAATTGAACACAGAAAACCAGGAGTATTGTTTTAAATATATATTTCATTTAGTCACAGATTGGTTAGCTTTTTCTTAACTGAGAATAAAATTAGTTTTTAGTTGATTAGCAGCTAACGATTACAAATAAAATTAACATAGAGTTAACTTTTATCAAAAGTTACCTGTTCTCAAGTATTATCTATTAATTTTAATCCTCATATTTTTGACTTATAATATTTATCTTTAAGGAATCGTTAATTTAATAGCTGCATCTTTAAAGACATCCTTATATTAAAATTGCATATCATGAAAGGTTTAAGAAAAATCCCAAAGCTATTCTTTATTCTTATTTTAGGTAGTTTTCTTGTAGTATCTCAGCAAAGTTGTTCCAGTGACGAATCAGATCAATCTCCAACATTAGTTGCAGATACTGATATTGATGGCATAAGTGACGACTTAGATAATTGCCCTACCTCCCCTAACAGAGATCAAGCCGATGGCGATCAGGATGGAATTGGCGATGTCTGTGATAATGATTTTGATAATGACGGTGTCCTCAACGAAAATGATAACTGTCCATTTATAGCCAACCCCAACCAAGTAGATATAGACAATGATGGGATTGGAGATGCCTGTGATGGCGATATAGTTACTGGAGAAAGAACACCATGCGAAAATGGCTTAGCCGGAATTTATCCTTGTAATGATTATGATCTCATGGCGCATATGACCTTGTCTGAGCTTGGAGCTTCAGGGCTATCTGGAAATGATTCTTGGGGCTGGACAGATCCTTCATCTGATAACGAATATGCCTTAGTTGGTCTTTCTTCTGGAATTGCTTTCGTAGATATTTCAAATCCACTAACACCTGTATTAGTTGGCACGCTCCCAACTGCAACCGTAAATAGTTCATGGCGAGATGTTAAAGTTTATAACAACCACGCCTTTATAGTTAGTGAAGCCTCCAATCATGGAATGCAGGTCTTTGATTTAACACGACTGAGAAATGTAACAAATACACCTCAGACCTTTTCAGCTGACACACATTACACAGGCTTTGGAAGTGCCCACAATATTGTTATTAATGAAACTTCCGGGTATGCTTATATTGTTGGAACAAATAGAAATGGAACCTATGCTGGAGGACCTCTTTTCATAAATATTCAAGATCCATTGAATCCAGTTGGAGAAGGTGGGTTTGGGGGCTATTCTCATGATGCACAAGTCGTAACTTATAATGGCCCTGATGCTGATTATACAGGAAAAGAGATTTTAGTGGGAAGTAATGAAGATGAAGTTGTTATTGTTGATGTTACCAATAAAGGAAATCCTATACAAATTGCAACATTAAGTTATAGTAATATAAAATATGCACATCAAGGTTGGTTTACTGAAGACCAAGTCTATTTTATTGTTGGTGACGAGCTCGACGAAATTAATTTTGGCAATAATACCAGAACCATTGTTTTCGATTTTACAGATCTTGACAACCCTGCACAGCATATGCAATATTTGGGATCAACACCAGCCATTGACCATAATGGCTATGTGAATGGTAATCTCTATTACCAAGCTAATTATAAAGCGGGCGTGAGAGTTTTAGACCTTACAAACATTGGCAGTAGTACAATAAGCGAAATTGGTTTTTTTGACACCTACCCTTCCAGTGACACTGTTGGTTTTAGTGGTGCATGGAACGTTTATCCTTATTTTCCTAGTGGAAACATTATTGTAAGTGATATGCAAAGTGGGTTATTCATTATCAGAAAGAGCGGCTCTTAATTAAATGGAAATGACAAATACAATTAAATCTTATTGCCTTATCGGAATTTGCATTTTATTATTCACATGTTCAGATGATGATAATTCCAGTAATAAAGTTCCTTTTACAGGGTCCTTGGAATGGACTAAAACATTTGGTGGCTCTCAAAACGACATTGCAAATTCCGTTATAGAAACACTGGACGGAAATCTTGCAGTATTTGGTCATACAGGCAGTATCGATGGAGATATTATTGATAAAACTAATGAAGTTCATGATTATTGGCTTATTAAATTAGATCTAGAAGGGCATCTTTTATGGAGCAAGACCTATGGTGGAAGCGGAGAAGACGTAGGAGAAAAAGTGATACAAACAAATGATGGTGGCTTTGCCATTGTAGGTTTTAGCAAGAGCTCTGATGGAGACGCTAGCAACAATGAAGGCTTTCACGACAATTGGATACTAAAACTTGATGCCTCCGGAAACATTCTTTGGGAAAAAAGTTTTGGCTTTACCGGTCATGATCATGCCTATTCAGTATTCGAAACTAATGATGGTGGTTTTTTTATGACTGGCTTTTTGGATGTAACAGCATCTAATGGAGAAGGAAACAGCCGATTACAAAACACAAAACACGGTGTTGGTGAATTTTGGTGTCATAAATTAGATGCTAATGGTAACATTGTTTGGCGTAAATATTTTGGTGGATCCAGTAATGACCGTTCTTTTGATGCTGTTCAAGCTAATGATGGAGGTTTTGTTATCACTGGCTTTTCAGAAAGTAATGATTTCGACATTTCAAACAGTAAAGGCTCTTATGATTATTGGGTCATTAAACTGGATGTTTCAGGTAATTTAATTTGGGAAAAGTCAATAGGCGGCACAGAAATAGATCAATCTAGAGGATTAGCAAAAACCGACGATAATGGATATATTATTGCTGGAAATTCCTTTAGCACTGATGGAGACATCTCTTCAAATATAGGTGGTTCAGATTTTTTTCTAGTTAAACTAAATGATACTGGAGAAATAATTTGGAAAAAAAATTATGGGGGCTCAAATTTTGATTACGCGACCTCAATTAACAAAATTAGAAAAGGATTTGTCGTTTCTGGATATTCTACAAGTTCAGATAATCATTTAACATCAAATTATGGCGAAAATGATTTTTGGGTAATTACCATCGACAATGACGGCAACTTAATTTGGCAAAAAAACTTTGGAGGATCAAATATAGATCTCGCCTTTGACACTATTGAGACCACAGAAGGCGCACTTATTATTGTTGGTGAAACTGAAAGTCATGACAATGACATCCTTGAAAACAAAGGGTTGAAAGATATTTTAGTAATAAAAATCAACTAATCATTAATTCTTTACTTCAAAAAATAATTGTGCTTCCATTAGCATCCCTTTTTATTACACCTAGTATAACAAAAATCAATCCTAGTATTGGCTAATATAATGTTAGGTTTTAATATAAAACACCACTTAAATTGTATATTTGTACTCTATTTAGAATAAATCTAATTGACGCTTATGATTAAAGTATCTGAAACAGCAAAGAAGAAAGTCATTGAACTCATGCAAGACGAAGGCTATAATACCACTACAGATTATGTTAGAGTTGGTGTTAAAAGTGGTGGCTGTTCAGGGTTATCCTATGACCTTAACTTTGATCGTAAACAACAAGATGATGATAAAATGTTTGAGGATAATGGTGTAAAAATTATTGTAGATAAAAAAAGCTTTTTATACCTCATAGGCACAACACTAGAGTATTCTGGAGGATTAAATGGAACTGGTTTTGTTTTTAATAATCCAAACGCCAATCGCACTTGTGGTTGTGGCGAAAGTTTCTCTTTATAAAATATTACAATGAACAAGTATACTGAAGACGATTTAAGAGAAGAGCTTAAAACCAAAGAATATGAATATGGTTTTTACACAGATATCGAATCTGACACATTTCCTATTGGTTTAAATGAAGCTATTGTTCGTGGAATTTCACAGAAGAAAGAAGAGCCCGAATGGATGACAGAATGGCGTCTTGAGGCTTTTCGTGCATGGAAAAAAATGGAAGAGCCAGAATGGGCAAATGTGAACTATGAAAAACCAGATTTTCAGGCCATTTCCTATTATTCTGCTCCAAACAAAAAGCCGAAATATGATAGTATTGATGAAGTTGATCCAGAGTTATTGGCAACTTTTGAAAAACTAGGAATCTCACTAGATGAGCAAAAGAAATTAGCTGGAGTTGCAATAGACATAGTGGTAGATTCTGTTTCGGTTGCAACAACTTTTAAGAAAACATTAGCTGAAAAAGGTATTATTTTTTGCTCCATAAGTGAAGCAATTAAGGAGCACCCTGAATTAGTAAAAAAATATATTGGAACTATAGTGCCTCAAAAGGACAACTTTTATGCTGCGTTAAATAGTGCAGTATTTAGTGACGGTAGTTTCTGTTACATTCCAAAAGGCGTACGTTGCCCAATGGAATTATCTACTTATTTCAGAATTAATCAAGCAGGAACTGGACAATTTGAACGCACATTGGTTATTGCTGATAAAGGCAGTTATGTTAGCTACCTTGAAGGTTGTACCGCGCCAAGTAGAGATGAAAACCAATTACATGCGGCCGTTGTAGAACTTATTGCTCTTGATGATGCCGAAATAAAATATAGCACCGTACAAAACTGGTATCCTGGAAACGCTGAAGGTGTTGGTGGTGTTTATAATTTCGTAACCAAACGAGGCTTATGCGAAACAAACGCAAAAATTTCTTGGACACAAGTAGAAACAGGAAGTGCAGTAACATGGAAATATCCATCTTGCATTTTGAAAGGCGATCATTCCATTGGTGAATTTTACTCAATTGCAGTAACAAATAATTACCAACAAGCTGATACTGGGACAAAAATGATTCATTTAGGAAAAAACACGAAATCAACTATTATCAGTAAAGGAATTTCAGCTGGAAAATCTCAAAACAGTTATCGTGGTTTAGTTCAAATAAATTCCCGTGCAGACAATGCTCGTAATTTTTCTCAATGTGATAGTTTATTAATGGGGAATGAATGTGGAGCACACACTTTTCCATACATAGAAGTTAAAAATAAATCGGCTCAAATTGAGCATGAAGCAACAACAAGTAAAATTGGTGAAGACCAAATATTTTATTGCAATCAAAGAGGTATAGATACTGAAAAAGCAATCGCTTTAATAGTAAATGGATTTAGTAAGGATGTATTAAACAAGCTCCCTATGGAGTTTGCTGTTGAAGCTCAAAAATTATTAGAAATAAGCTTGGAAGGAAGTGTAGGTTAAAAACAAAATCAATATGAAAAAAGTATTATTATTAGTATTCGCATTAATTGCTCTAAGTAGCTGCAAAAATGAAAAAAAAGCTGAAGACAAAAATAATTCTATTGACAATATAGAAAAGACAGAAACTGAAAACGAAGGACTTACTTTAATAAAAGGCGTATTTATATATCTTGATGACGCCGCTGTTTTACAAACTAAAAACGAAGTTTATTCAGTTATTATTGACGATAAAATGCACGAATTAAACGCACAAGTACAAAAATACAAAACGGAAACTACCGATATGGTTCCTGTGGAATTAAGAGGAAAAATCACTCCAAAACCTGAAAACGAAGAAGGATGGGCGTTTCGAGTGGAAATTAAAGAAATAATTACCGTTAGCAAACCAAATCCAGAAGACGGTGAAATGATAACAATTGGGAAAGAATAATATGTTAAAAATAGAAAACTTACACGCAAGTGTTGAAGACAAAAGTATTTTAAAAGGCATTAATTTAGAGATAAAGCCAGGAGAAGTACACGCTATTATGGGCCCAAATGGTTCTGGAAAAAGCACCTTAGCATCAGTTATAGCTGGAAAAGAAGATTATGAAGTAAGCAAAGGAGATATTTTTCTTGAAGAAGAAAATATAGACGAATTATCAGCAGAAGAGCGTGCTCATAAAGGCATCTTTTTATCGTTTCAATATCCGGTAGAAATCCCTGGGGTCTCGGTTACTAACTTTATGAAGACAGCCATAAACGAAACTAGAAAAGCAAGAGGTTTAGAAGATATGCCTGCAGGAGAAATGCTAAAATTGATTCGTGAAAAATCAGAACTTCTGGAAATAGACAGAAAATTTTTGTCCCGCTCATTAAACCAAGGCTTTTCTGGTGGTGAAAAAAAACGTAATGAAATTTTTCAAATGGCAATGTTAGAACCCAAACTAGCCATTCTTGATGAAACAGATTCCGGTCTTGATATTGATGCGCTTCGTATTGTTGCCAACGGTGTAAATAAATTAAAAAGCAAAGACAATGCTGTTATTGTAATCACCCATTATCAACGCTTATTAGACTACATTGTTCCTGATTTTGTACATGTAATATATAATGGTAAAATAGTAAAGTCAGGGACTAAAGAATTAGCCCATGAACTTGAAGAAAAGGGCTACGATTGGATTAAACAAGAAGTGAACGCATAAATATTAGTTCCAGTTTTCAGACAACAGTATCCAGTGGTGATAAATTAACTGAATCCTGACTTCTGGAGACTAAATAATGAAGACTGAAAAACATGGATTTAAAAGAAAAACTCATCTCATCATTTCTTGCATTCGAAAATCAAGTGGATGTCGATGCTTATGTGCATGACATTAGAAGTGAAGCCATAAAAACATTTGAAAACAAAGGGTTTCCTTCAAAAAAAGAAGAAGCATGGAAGTACACTTCATTAAATGCTGTGTTAAAACATGATTATAGCGTATTCCCTAAACAAGAAAATGCTCTAGATTATGGGGATATAAAAAAATATTTCATCCACGACATAGATGCCTATAAAATAATCTTTATAGATGGTAAATATTCTTCACACCTATCACAGACCACTCATGATGGGATGGACATTTGTCTAATGTCTGCAGCATTATCTAAACCAAAATATCGTTTAGTAATTGAAAACTACTTTAACAAAGCAGCGACGAAAGACAGTCTAACATCATTAAATACTGCATTTTCAAATGAAGGTGCATTTATCCATATTCCAAAAAATAAATTGGTAGAAAAACCAATTCAGATCATACATTTTTCAACAGGAAATGAATCAGCAGTCATGTTACAACCACGTAATTTGATTGTTGTTGAAGAGAATTCACATGTTCAAATTATAGAACGTCATCAAAGCTTAACCAAAAACCCTGTATTAACGAATTGTGTCACTGAAGTTTTTGCTAAAAAGAGAGCTATTATCGATTATTATAAAATACAAAATGATAATTCAAATGCTTCCTTAATTGATAACACCTTTATTAATCAAAGGCAGGAAAGTCATTGCTCTGTACACACCTTTTCTTTCGGAGGGAAGTTAACACGAAACAATCTTAATTTCTACCAAAAAGGTGAACGCATAAATTCTACCCTTAAAGGAATTACAATAATTGGAGACAAACAACATGTAGATCACAATACACTTGTACATCATATAGAGCCTAATTGTGAAAGTCATCAAGATTATAAAGGGATTTTTGCTGATAGCTCAACGGGTGTATTTAACGGTAAAGTTGTTGTTGATAAAGAGGCACAAAAAACCAATGCCTTTCAAGCAAATAATAATGTTTTACTTAGTGATAAATCAAGTATAAACACAAAGCCTCAACTTGAAATTTTCGCCGATGATGTTAAATGTTCTCATGGATGTACTATTGGTCAATTAGATGACGATGCAATGTTTTACTTACGCTCAAGAGGAATTCCTGAAAAGGAAGCCAAAGCTTTACTTATGTATGCTTTTAGTAATAATGTATTAGATTCGGTAAAAATCACAGAACTCAAAAATCGTATCAACAGATTAATTGCCAAAAAATTAGGCGTAAATATCGGGTTCGATTTATAAATGAAAAACGCCACCGAACATAACACATTTGATGTTGAAAATATTCGCAATGATTTCCCAATACTTTCACGTAAGGTTAACGGAAAGCATCTCGTTTATCTTGACAATGCTGCAACATCGCAAACACCACAAATAGTGATTGATGCCATTGTTGATTATTATTCTAACTACAATGCTAATATACACCGTGGTGTACATACTTTAAGTCAAGAAGCAACTGATAAGTACGAGGTTGCCAGACAAAAAATACAGATACATTTTAATGCTAAAAAGGCGCATGAAATCATCTTAACTTCAGGAACAACACATAGCATTAATTTAGTTGCAAATGGGTTTGCTTCATTTTTAAAACCAGAGGACGAGATAATTGTTTCGGCTTTAGAACACCATAGTAATATTGTGCCCTGGCAAATGCTTTGTGAAAAAACTGGAGCTATTCTTAAAGTCATCCCAATGAACCAAGAAGGAGAATTAGAGATGACTGCATTTGATGAGATTCTTTCTACTAAAACAAAACTTGTTTTTGTAAACCATATCTCTAACGCATTAGGAACTATAAACCCCATTGAAACCATTATTAAAAAGACACATCAAGTTGGTGCAGCAATTTTAATTGATGGCGCACAAGCATGTCCACATCTAAAGCCTGATGTTCAAGATTTGGATGTTGATTTTTACGTTGCATCTGCTCACAAAATGTGTGGCCCTACAGGTGTTGGAATGTTATATGGAAAAGAAGAATGGCTTAACAAACTTCCGCCATATCAAGGTGGTGGTGAAATGATTGCTGAAGTTTCATTTGAAAAAACAACATACGCCGGTTTACCTCATAAATTTGAAGCAGGAACTCCAAATATTTGCGGGGGAATTGCTTTTGGTGCTGCCATAGATTACATGAATTCTATTGGTTTTGATACTATAGCAAATTATGAAAGTGAATTATTAGCATATGCCACACAGAAATTACTGGAAATTGAAGGTTTAAGAATTTACGGTACATCAAAACAAAAAACCTCTGTAATATCATTTAATATTGGAAATATACATCCATATGACATTGGAACCATAGTGGATAAATTGGGGGTTGCAGTAAGAACTGGACATCATTGTACACAACCTATTATGGATTTTTATAACATTCCAGGAACAGTAAGAGCTTCTTTTTCATTTTACAATACCAAGGAAGAAATAGATGTTTTTGTCGCTGCTATTAAACGGGCTGCAAAAATGTTAGCCTAGAAAACTATTCCCTCTGATTTGTTTTCTTTCATTAATGGTGATATTTACATTTTAGCATAGCGAAATCAGATATTCTGCCAATATTGCTTTGGCCTTGTTTTTGCATAATAAACTATACAAGCTCAAACACATCATATTATGAAATTTTTATTAGTCTTAATAACAATCGTTTCTCTTGCAAAAGAATGCAAAGACAAAAATGTTTCAGAAATTCGAGCTGCCCAAAAAAATCAGGAAAAATTAACTATAGTTTACCGCGCTTCTTCTAGAGGTTTTTTTGAAGAAATCACATTATCTAATAACACCCTTACGATCTGCAATGACCGAGCTAGAGAACAAATTAAATACTATAAAAACAATGCAAATAATTGGGATGAATATTTAAAATTGTTAGCACAAATAGACCTTAATAATTTACCAAATATTAAAGCTCCAACAGCGATGAGGGATTATGATGGTGCCGCTCATGCTACACTAATCATAAAAGATAAATCTAAAGAAATAAAGTCAAGCACCTTTGATCATGAGTACCCCCCATCTGAAATTAAAGCACTCGTAGAAAAGCTCTTATCTTTCAAAAAAAACACCTTAAAACAATAAAGGAATTGTATTTTTGTACAAAATAAATGACTGTGATTATTCAAGATATACAAAACGAAATTATAGATGAGTTCTCCATGTTTGACGACTGGATGGATCGTTATGAATATATGATTGATCTTGGAAAGTCCATGCCATTAATTAACGACCAATACAAAACTGATGACAATCTTATAAAAGGCTGTCAAAGTAAAGTTTGGGTTCATGCAGAGATGACGGATAACACGATTGTTTTTACGGCTGATAGTGATGCTATTATTACTAAAGGAATCATTGCTATATTAATCCGCGTATTTTCAAACCAACATCCAAAAGCAATCATTGAAGCTAATACAAACTTTATAGATGAAATTGGACTAAAAGAACACTTATCGCCAACAAGAGCAAACGGGCTTGTGAGCATGATAAAACAATTAAAAATGTATGCATTAGCATACCAAACACAATTAAACTAATGAGTACAGCAGAAATAGACACAAATGCACTTGGAGAAAAAATAGTACGTGTTATAAAAACGATATTTGATCCAGAAATCCCCGTAGACATTTATGAACTCGGGTTGATTTATGATGTTTTTGTAAACGAAGATTTTGATGTTAAAGTTTTAATGACCTTAACAACCCCAAACTGTCCTGTTGCAGAAACATTACCGATGGAAGTTGAAGAAAAAGTTAGATCTATAGACGAAGTTAAAAGTGCTGAAGTTGAAATCACATTCGATCCGCCTTGGACTCAAGATCTAATGAGTGAAGAAGCAAAACTAGAACTTGGTATGCTCTAACAATGCCAGCTCTTTTATGCAAATATTAATTACCTAAAACTTCCACATGGCAGACGAAATCATCAATAGAGTTGCAAATAGTGCCTTAATCACTATTAATCTTGAAGATTTTTATCCTGAAGGAGAACGTGTATTGTTTGATATTAAACAATGGCTATATGAAGGCTTAATCCTTAAAGAAAAAGATTTTAGACTGGCGGTAAACACGCATAACTGGTCTCAATACCAAGATACCCATGTAGCCCTTAATTGTTCAACAGATGCTATAATTCCTGCTTGGGCTTTTATGTTGCTCAGTACACATTTAGAACCTTATGCAAACAATGTCGTCATTGGTAATCTGGAAGTATTAGAAACTTCTATATACCAAAATATCATCGAAACACTAGATGCTTCAAAATTTAGAGATGCATCTGTAATAATTAAAGGCTGTTCTAACAAACCTATCCCGCCTAACGCATATGTTATGCTAACCAGCAAACTAAGGCCCTTTGTAAAATCTATGATGTATGGAGAAGCCTGTTCTGCAGTTCCTTTATACAAAAAGGCAAAAAAATAGTATTTAAATTTCAATCTAAATTGTGACCTAGTCCTCTCGAAGGGGTCCTAGGAGTAAATAAAATTTAGAAAATGAAAAAAACATTATTTTTATTCACACTTGTTATTGGTATCAATGTTACTCTAGCACAAGAGAACTCAGAAGACACTCCAAAAGAAGGCTGGACTAAAACCGGAAACATATCTTTATTACTCAATCAATCTTCATTTACCAATTGGCTTGCTGGTGGACAAAATAACCTTGCAGGAAATTTAGGTGTAAATTATGATCTCAATTATACAAAAGGAGATTGGACCTGGGATAATAAATTTATTGCAGCTTATGGAATAACAAAAATTAAAGGTCAGGATACTCAAAAGACTGATGACAGATTAGAATTAAATTCAATTTTAGGTAAAAAAGCGAGAAACTTCTGGTATTATTCAGCATTCATTAATTTTAAAACTCAACTGGAGTCAGGTTTTGACGTAGATTCCGGTATTAAAACCACTCATTTTTTTTCTCCTGCCTATTTACAATTTGGCCTTGGGTTCCTTTGGAAAAAAAGCAACAATTTAAAAATTAATATTGCACCTACTACGGCCAGATATATTTTTGTTCATAAACACTTTACAGCCTTAGGTGAATCATTTGGTGTAGAACAAGGAGAAACATCTAGGTTTGAATTTGGAGCTGGAATTGGAGCATATTACAAACTCAACATCATGGAAAATGTCTCTATGGAAAATATATTAAATTTATATACAAATTATTTAGAAGACATTCAAAATGTTGATCTCGATTACACCATGAATCTGGTAATGAGAATCAATAAATACCTTTCTGCCAATTTATCATTCCAAACAATTTATGATGATAATGCTTTCCAAGGCTTTCAAATCAGAGAAGTATTTGGCTTAGGTCTTAACTATGGTTTCTAATACCAATAAAAAGTAATAAAAA
>Ga0209395_1003279_pt1 | contig 20234 bp, 17 predicted proteins | sample GOMGulsemesocosm_3_FD_184635 | JGI IMG/M metagenome (GOLD analysis project Ga0209395, IMG submission 184635) | Methane-oxidizing microbial communities from mesocosms in the Gulf of Mexico - GOM9D Gulf of Mexico (SPAdes) (version 2) | ecosystem: Environmental > Aquatic > Marine > Cold seeps... | reverse complement strand
AAACTGCGTAATGAAAAGATTGGCTTCATTTTTCAAAACTATAATCTCATTCCGGACTTTAACCTTTTCGATAATATTGATATGCCATTACGTTATCGCGGTTTTGATGCTAAAGAGCGAAAGCGCCGTATTGATAATGCCCTAGAACAAGTGGGATTAGCGAGTCGTGCCAATTATTTGCCAAGCCAACTCTCTGGTGGTCAGCAACAACGCGTGGCTATAGCGCGAGCACTTGCTGGTGAACCTAAAATATTATTGGCGGATGAGCCAACCGGTAATCTCGACTCACTCATGGCACGCCAAGTGATGGAGTTATTGCATAAGCTCAACGAGCAAGGTAGCACCATCATTATGGTGACGCATGATCCAGACCAAGCACGCTCGATTGGTCGTAATATTCAGGTTGTCGATGGCCAAATTACCGATCACACCATCTATGCCCCAATTAACGATGCTATCGAAGTTAACGCGTAAAGGAATGACCATGGAAATGTTTAGTTATTATCTCTCTCTCAGCCTGCGTAATTTAAATAAGCACCGCTTGTTTTTCTCGTTGTTGATCGTCAGTTTGGCGGTGGGTGTTGGGGTCTTTGTCGCCAACATTGCGATTATTAAGACCATGGCTAACGATCCGCTACCACACAAAAGCGATAAGGTATTTAATGTCTCGCTTAACATTTGGCCCAATGATAACCCAAACGATAAGCTGCTCAATATCATGCGCTATGACGATGCGATGCACCTACTGGCCAATGATATTGCAACCCACACCATGATTCACTATCAATCACAAGTGTACCTGCGCGCCGTTGATGCGAAAGATTTGACCCGCACACAGGCTAAAGTGAGAGCGACCACGCCTGGTTTTTTCCCATTAACCGATGCGCCTTTTGCGTTTGGCGGCGTATGGCAACATGATCGAGCGCACCAAGTTGTGCTCAGTGACACGCTAAACCGTCAGCTATTTGCTGGCGCCAATAGTGTCGGACAACATATCGAAGTGGATGGAAAACCACTAGAAATCGTTGGTGTGTTAGCACCTTGGCAGCTAAAGCCAAAGTTTTATCAAGCGCAACGTGATGCCTTTGGCACTGCCGACGAGCTTTTTGTGCCGCTAGAAATCGCCATGGATAATGAATGGAGCGTTCAAATACAAAACATGGCGACCGAGCATATCAGCAGTGTCTCGGACAATCGTGGTAAAAACGGTTTCTTCCTCCAAGCATTTGTGCAGCTTGATAGCACGACCCAAAAGATGGAATTTAGCAATTACATCAACAATTACTCGCAAATGCGCCAAGCCGCCGGTGAATATTTACGCGCCAACCCAAACCGCTTACTCGACATTACCCAATGGCTAACATTTAATAAGGTCGTCGACCAGCAAATGCAGGCATTCGCCTTGGCAACCTCGCTATTTCTAGCGGTGTGTATCTTTAATGCCAGCAGCTTGTTGTTGGCGCGTTATCACAGTGCGCGTTTTGAGAGTGGCTTACGCCGTGCACTCGGCGCGCGGATCAAAGATTTGTTCTATCAAGGGTTGGTTGAAAGCACGCTACTTGGTTCGCTGTGCGCGGTATTAGCGCTGATATGCTCGTGGGGATTTTTGCAGATATCCATCTCGCTGTTTCCTCAACTCGAAAACACCAGCGATATCGATCTCAGTTTAATCTTGATAGCCATTGCGATAACGCTAGTTGCCTCATTTGTCAGCATGCTTTATCCGCTGCTTAGCTCATGTCGTCAATCACTATCAACTGTTTTAAAATAAGGCCTAATCATGAACATTAAAGCATTAATAAAATCGCTGCGTCTTAGAAAGTTCGCCACCACCTTATTGCTACTACAATTGAGTCTGACTATCGGTTTAATGGTCAATACGGTTATTTTAACGATGTCGGCGATTGAAAAACTCGAGCGTCCACTCGGGTTTGATGTCGCGCAGTTAATCACGGTTGATCTACTCCCTACCTCAGGCGCATTTAGAGATACCGATTACTTTCGCTCAATCACGTCGCAAGACATCGCTAAAATCAGTGAGATCGATGGCGTGATAAGCGCGGCGTATTACAATCAAATTCCGATTCAACGCGGTGGTTGGAATGGCAATTTGCAAGCAGCAGACTTTCCAGAAGATAAAGTGTTACCTAAATACCTTAATTACGTACCGCAGTTTTATACCAGCGACATAGGGCTAGACAACCTTGGTGTTGAAATCGTTGAAGGGCGCGGCCTCAATCAACAAGATGATATTACCGATGCATTCTACACGCCCGGTGAGCGTGACAACATCGAGCAAAGTATCGTGGTAACACAATCCCTCGCCGACGCTGTATTTCCTAATAAATCAGCGCTGGGTGAATTAACCAATAATGGCCGGATTGTCGGTATTGCCAAAGACTTTGTGGTCAGCCCAAGCCACCCAGAACACGCTAAACATTATGCATTGTTCGGTAACTTTATGTATTCGATGGCCGATTACACTCAGCATTATATCGTGCGCGTAGAACCTGGGCATTTAGATAAAGTCCAGGCACAGCTCAAAGAGACTATTTTGGCGGTGCAACCTGAGCGAGATATCTTAAAAATTGAAAGCATGAGCCAGCGTCTTAGTCATTTCTTTAGCCAAGATACTGGACTGGCGAGTCTTTTTGCGATGTTATCGGTGTTGATGATTGTCGTTACTGTCGTCAGTAGCTTTGCCCATGCCCATTTTCATGTTACTCAACAACGAAAATTCATTGGTATTCGCCGTGCACTTGGCGCTCGCAAGAAAGATATTCTGTTGTATGTATTTAGTGAAAACTGGCTAATGAGCCTGCTCGCCAGCCTTTTAGGCATCGGTGTGATGATCGGTCTAAACATTGCGTTATCGCAGGTGATCACTATCGACAAACCTAACATCCTGTTATATTGCTTATCAGTATTAATTATCTTTGTTTCTGGTAGCTTAGCCACTTGGTTCCCTGCCTACAAGACAACAAAAATATCACCATTAACAGCAACCCGAACGCTGTAGTAACAAGGAAAAGATGAGCATGAAGCAGGTTTTAGTGATTGATGACAATCCAGATATATTAGATGCGCTGGATTTATTGCTAAGCCTGCATGATTATAAGGTGATCACGGTTACCACCATTAAGGACGCATTGTTTGCGCTCAATCATCAAGCGATCGATTTGGTGATTCAGGATATGAACTTTAGCCAAGGCACTACTTCCGGCCTTGAAGGTAAAAACCTGTTCTATCAAATTCAAGCGCTCGCGCCTCAGTTACCGGTCGTCATTATTACCGCCTGGAGTCAGCTTGAAAGTGCGGTTGAATTAGTCAAAGCAGGCGCTATCGATTACCTACCCAAACCGTGGGATGACGCCAAGTTATTAACCACCATTGCCAAATACACCGCTACCAGCAGCAATGAAAGTACGGACTCGTTAATTTATCGCAGCCAGCCGATGACCAAATTGGTCGCGATGGCCAGCAAAGTGGCTGTCAGTGATATCAGCGTGCTAATTACCGGCGCGAATGGCTGCGGCAAAGAGAGAATCGCCGACTTTATTCACCAACAATCACAGCGCAGCGCGCAACCTTTTGTTAAGGTCAACATGGGCGCCCTCCCCAGCGACTTGATTGAAGCCGAGCTTTTTGGCGCCGAAAAAGGTGCATTCACCGGCGCCATCAATGCGCGTCAAGGACGCTTTGACGCGGCAGACGGTGGCACAATCTTTCTCGATGAAATTGGTAACTTGTCGCTCGCTGGACAAATGAAACTGTTGCGCGTGCTCCAAACCGGGGAGTTTGAACGAGTAGGTTCAAGTGATACACGCCGCGTCGATGTCCGCGTTATTAGCGCCACCAACGCCAACTTAAACGATGCCATTAGTCGTGGCGACTTTCGTGAAGACTTGTATTATCGCCTCAACATGGTCGAACTCAATCTTCTACCATTAGCGAAGCGCCGTGACGATATCATGCCATTGGCACAACACTTTGTCGGTAGCGATTATCACATTACCAATGATGCCCAGCATCAACTATTGAGCCATTCATGGCCGGGCAATGTTCGCGAGCTGGAAAATAGTTGTAAACGCGCGATGGTGTTTGCCACTGATAACAAACTCACCGCCGCCGACTTTTTTAACGAGGCTGTTGAGTTAAAAGATGCCCTGCAAACAATCGACCAAGCAAAGCATCTCGAACAAATCCTAGAGCGTCATAATTGGGTGATATCGCGCGCCGCGAGCGAACTTGGCCTGAGTCGTCAGGCGCTATATCGCCGGATCGAAAAACATCAACTAGCCCCTAAGGATTAAGCCAATGAAAACCACGTTGGCATTAACCTTGTGTAACGTCAGTGTATTGCTGGTGTGTTATTTTTTCGCGGTTAGCTACCCGTTCGAAGTGGCTTGTTACGCGATAGTTATCGCCTTATTGAGCATTAAATTACTCAGTAAAAAACAGCATCGTCATCATCAACTTCTGCAATCACTCACACACGGTTTACAAAGCCTGCGCGACAATGATTTCTCGATTGGCCTCAACGATAAATTACATCATCAAGACCACAAAATTATCGATGCGTTCAATCAGACCAGTGAGAAGCTCCGTAGTGAGCGCCAACATATTTATCAACGCGAAATGCTGCTCGACAAAGTGCTAAACGCCTCACCGATGGTGATGGTATTAGTGGATCAGCGCGGTAAAATCGTCTTTAGCAATCAACAAGCGCAGCACACATTTAAGGTATCTGGCTCACTTAACGGCCGAGACTGGCCAAATTTGGTTGACTCGCTAGCCCCCGAATTTAAAAACTCGTTATCGAGCCAAGGAGAGTCTATTTTCACCCTGAGCGATAACAACGGCCAACAACAAGCGTGGCATGTTTCATCATCGAGCCTGCAGGTACATCAAGCGAAGCATCACCTTTACTTACTTAAAACCATCACCCAAGAGCTCTCGAAACAAGAAGTGGCAACGTGGAAAAAAGTGATCAGTGTGATTAGCCACGAGCTCAACAACTCAATTGCCCCCATTAGTTCAATGTGTCACAGCGGCGAGTTGCTCGCCAACAAGCTTGATGAGCCGCGACTAAACCGGGTGTTCAACACTATTAGCGGCCGTGTTAACCACCTCAACGAATTCATCAAAGGCTATGCAAGCTTGACTAAAATTAAGTTGCCTCAAAAATCTGAGATTCAATGGCCTGCGCTCATTGAGCAATTACAAAATCTCTATCCATTTACCCTGAGCACCGACCTACCAATAACACCCGTGACCGGTGATACAGCTCAACTTGAACAAGTGCTAATCAACCTGCTTAAAAATGCGCATGAAGCAAATATTGACGGTCCTATAAGCCTCGGTTTTAAGGCACTACCGTCGCACCTCTCAATTGACATTAACGACAACGGCCCTGGCATGTCGCAAGAAGTGATTCAAAACGCATTGTTGCCGTTTTATTCCACCAAGCATTCTGGCACCGGCCTTGGCCTAGCATTGGCCAGAGAAATTGTTGAAGCGCACCAAGGTAAGCTTATCTTTAGTAACCGTGAGCAAGGCGGTTTATCGGTCAGTTTGCTGCTGCCATATTAATCCCTTATACTGCGCCGGTTTCCCATTATTGAGTCATGCTATGCGCCTATTAAGAACGACCACTCATCCCGATGTTATTGCCAATGGCAGCTCATTCCACCGCCAAGCAGCGCGTGCAATCGTGCTTAAAGGTGAAAACATCTTAATGCTCTACACCCAGCGCTATCATGATTACACCCTACCCGGTGGCGGTGTCGATGAAGGCGAAGATCTCATCCAAGGCCTCAGCCGTGAACTGCGCGAAGAAACCGGCGCACGCGACATTTCAAACATCAAAGAATTTGGTCGTTATGAGGAATTCAGGCCATGGTACAAAGGTGACTTTGATATTATGCACATGGAATCGTTTTGCTACACCTGCGACATTCATAGCGAATTAGGTGACACCGAGTTAGAAGATTACGAAATTCATAACGGTATGCGCCCTGTGTGGATTAATATTCATGAGGCTATTGCACATAATCACACCACCATGAAAAACGCCAATAAGAAAGGCCTCTCGATTGAGCGGGAAACGTTTTTATTGGAACTGATTGTGAAAGAGCTGATTTTGATAAAGAGCTAATTAAGATAAAGAGTTAATTTTAAGAAAGGGTGAATGACTTGACGCCATCCCTGTTTGCTCAAACGAGATGATGTCACGTCACACCAACTAATCAAATTAGTTCACAATATATTGCCAATTACTTATTCAAATAAAGAATAACATATAACCTAGATACACCCACTTACTTGCACTGCATCACACAAAACCAGCAATCGAGACAAAAAAGTATCATTAATAGCACAAAATAGTATCCCAATACGCTATTTGCATTGACAGTGTCTTTCAGCTCCACAATTAATCCGCTTTCTCTTTTTATCAATTCTGATAATATGCCGCCCACAAAGATAAATACAATTAACAATCGTTCGCATTAAGATTAATAACGGGAATTAAAATGAACTTTAAACGTAAATCGACTTGGCAACTTTCATTGATCATTTCGATGATATTGGCACCTAGTGCTGTTTATGCCAATGAAGCTGACAAGAAAGCAGAAGAAAGCGTCAAATCAGCAATTGCAGATAACGAGATTGAAAAAATCACAGTCTACGGTCGTCATAACCAATTGATTTTGGAGTCAGGAACGGCAACAAAATCTAATATGAGTTTAATGGAAACCCCCGCCGCCATTGTTGTGATCGATAGTGCATTAATCAATAGCCAAGGCTATGATTCGCTACAAGAAAGTATCCGAAACATTAGTGGTTTGTCACAAGACGGTAACAACTATGGCGTGGGCGATAACCTCGCTATTCGTGGCCTTGGTGTCAATTATACTTATGATGGTATTTATGGTGGTTCTGATTTAGGCAATAGCTATAACCCGACTCGCTCGATGACAAATATCGACAGCATGGAAGTGCTAAAAGGACCTGCGACAGGTCTATATGGTATGGGGGCAGCTGGCGGCATCATTAACTTAATTGAAAAGAAACCATTATTTGAAGAGCGCTATCAAGTCAAAGCAAGCCTTGGTCAGTGGAATGCCCATTCATTGATGCTTGATGCAACAGCCCCCTTAAGTGAAGACACCGCTTATCGATTCGTGGCAAGTTATGAATCAACCGACGGTTACCGAGGGGTTAGTGAAGAACGTGCAGAGGTCTATGCGTCGCTACGTCACAATTTATCTGCGGACAATTATCTAACGTTTTCTGCCGCTTACATAGATGATGCAGTTCAGGTCGATTCAGTAGGTCATCCTGTTCGATTGATCGATTTAAGTCTTTTTGATGTCGAGCCGGGTAACATTACCAGCAGCGAACTTGTTAATGGTGCGGCAGCAGATGGTGGCGTTCAGCTAACCGATGCACAGCGCGAAGAATTAGCAGCAAGCTTATCAGCAACAGATGGCTGGCAACCAACCGATTTAGGCGATACCAGTTTAATTTCGCCACTGTCAACACCAAATGAAGGTGAAGAGTTTCGCGTAAAAGTACGTCAGGATTTACAAATCAATCAGGATTGGTCACTGGTTCAACAATTGCAATATCGCAGTTACGAGTCTGATTATATTCGCCAAACCGCCGCATTGAACTATATTTACCATGACCGTAACGGTGTCATCAACTTAGACCCTCGTGCACCGTTGGTTATTGATGATGTGCTTTATCCATATGCCGCACGTCGCCAAGAGTATCGTCACATCACAGCGGATGAAACGGTATGGCAGTATTTTATCGATCTCACAAACACGTGGAGCAGTGGCAGTATCGAAGGTGAGCATTTATTTAGTGCAAACTATGAATCGCATGATATGAACTATCAGCAATATTCAGCATGGGATGCGGATGACGGTCGCAGCGATGCAGTGCCTTATATATTAGATATTCGTAACCCCAACTGGCCGACGGGAGAATTTGATGATTATAATCCTGCACTGCGCAGTAAATATAACAAGCAAGTGACGTCATGGGGGATCAGCGCGCAAGAAGTGTTGTACTTTAGCGATGCACTCACGGCCCGTATTGGTGGTGCATATACTGGTATTAAGCAAACTTATCATAATCAGTTTAGCGATGGCACTCCTGAATATGATGTAGATGATAGCGGTTTTTCATACAACCTTGGTCTTAGTTATCGCGTCAATGAGCAATTATCTACCTTTGTAAACCATTCGATGGGCCGGACAGCCTATAGCATCCTCGGCAGCATTAACGGCGAATCAGATCGACCTGACTCTGAGTCTGAGTCTTTCGATTTAGGGCTGCGTTTTACGGCATTTGATGAAGACTTATTAGGCTCATTAGTATTCTTTAAAACTAGCAGAACCAACTTAAGGTACAGCAACCCTGCTTATGAAGATGATCCAGCGGATCTAGCCTATAACATTGATGTCCCTGAATACTATTACGATGAGTCGGATGAAACTCAAGGGGTAGAATTTGATCTGAATTTGGCCCTTAACGATGTTTGGTCAATGAACTTTAATGCCACTTATCAAGATCCGATCACCAAGCCTGGCACCCACGACCTAAACCAAGACGAAGATCAAACCAAAGGTATCGCGAAGCGTTTTGCCAGTGTGTGGACAAGTTACGACGTTGCAGTAAATGGGTTGAATGGTCCGCTAACACTTAGCACAGGTGTGACATATGAAGATGAACGTTCTATTGCAGCATCTGCATTTGGTATCGATTATGCGATTGTAGAAGCTTACACAGTATGGGATGCAGCGGTTAGTTACAAAGGACAAGATTGGGACATCCAATTAAATCTCCGTAACCTTGCAGACACAACTTACTATAGCAAGGCAATGTATTTAGGTGGTCTTCCTGGTGAATCTCGTAATGTGAAGTTAACAGCTAGCTATAACTTTTAGTTAATATTGCGTATCACTTCAAATGACATATAAAACACATGTCTTGTTACGCTGCATAACCGCCATCGTTGGCGGCTATGCAGTGGCAAGTTTTTTTAGTATTGCGCTGGTGCCTGGTTTAGTTTATCTATTTGACTATCACCTAAGCTACAGCGTGATGCTAGCAACAATGTTTAGTTACGTTGTCTTTTTTGGCATTATTATTATTAGCTTCTGTCATGTACCACTCACCAAGCTCTGGATTGGGCTCACCTGCTCTACAGGCCTACTATTTATTCTATTTAGCGTATTTCCGACACCATGAAACCAGATTTTAGAAAGTGCATGATTTGGTTGCACACATACGCAGGACTCGTTCTCGGTTGGTTGCTTTTTGCTATTTTTGTAACAGGCACGTTAAGTTACTTCACGCCCGAAATAAGCCAATGGATGAAACCAGAATATAGCGCTAAACCACCGATCCATCATCAAGTAGGTCAATCGCTAAAAAAACTGCAACAAATCGCACCAAGCCAACAACGTTGGCAAATTATTCTGCCGACCGCGCGTACGCCCCACTGGCAATTACGCTGGAACACTGGGCGTAAACGTGGCAGCACACTCTTAGATGAGACCGGCAACAACGAGCTCAATATCAGAGACTCCCACGGTGGAAATTTCTTTCGAACATTTCATTACACCCTACACCTTCGCCAATATGGCGGTCGTTATCTTGCAGGCATTGCAGCGATGTTCATGCTTGTGGCGACGTTTAGCGGTATTTTTACCCACCGACGATTCTTTCGTGATTTTTTCAGTTTACGAGCCAAGAGAATCGGGCAATTACTCAGTGATTCACACGCATTGCTCGGGATAATTACCATTCCATTTTCGCTGATGATATGCATTAGTGCTTTGATGATATATGTCACTATGTATATCCCTTGGAGCGCTCAATATTTCTATCAAGGAGGTGAAAAACAGCTCAACAAGCACACAATACCATCATTAACTAAATTATCTGCCGCCAGCAATATAACCTCAAACTCAATTGAGTTTTCGAAAATACAACAACAACTCAATCAAATTTGGGATGGCGAAAATCAAATTTCGCGTATTATTGTCGAGCAACCAAATAAAAGTAATGCTCGGTTAATCGTTGAGCGTATTAAAGACGCAACGGTATCGCGAAATCCAACACGCTTGGTATTTTCGGCACATAGTGGCGAGCGCTTGAGCGACTATCCGGACTATATTATGCCCGCAAAAGTACGAGGCGTATTATGGGGATTACACGAAGCTAAATTCGCTAATGCGTTCTTTAGATGGCTGCTGTTCCTATTAGGCTGTGCAGCGAGTGGGCTTATCGCAACAGGTCTTATTATGTGGCTGAATAAGCGACGATTACGGATAAAGCAACCGCATTTAGGTCATCTCATCGTGGAGAAATTAAATGTCGCCGCTATTAGTGGTTTAGGGCTTGCCGTCATTGGCTATTTTATCAGTAACCGCATTATTCCAATCGCAATAGAGTCACGTGCGGACGCTGAAGTTAGCGTCTTTTTTATTACCTGGTTGCTAGCACTGATTCACAGTGTCATTAGACCGACTCACAAAGCATGGCTTGAGCAAATATCCCTCACCAGTTTAGGCTGCTTTACTTTGTTTATCATCGACCTTGTGCAAGAGCCGCAACGCTTGTTACGCGCCATAGAATATAAGAACATGGCGTACTGTGGCTTCTCGATAATGTTAATTGTGTGTGGCTCAATGCTATTTTCTATTGCATTGAAGCTGATAAAAAGGAGAACGTGATGTTGATAGCGTTGGCGTTACAACTGTTAGCTATTTTCTTGTTGGCACTAGCAACCGATAAACACTACAAAGTGCTTTTTAAGGGACGTCCCAATACATTTACGGTTTACTCACTAAGAACAATAGGTTGGTGTTTACTGTTTTGCTCAATGCTAAGCATTAGCGAGAATAGCTTAGCGATTGGTGCGGTATACTGGATCGCAGGCGCGTCTTTAAACATAGCGATTACATCACTATCGCTCTATCGTCTATCCCGTAAACATTCACGGTAATTTATCCATCCTTGGATAAATGCCTTGCTCGACTTGCTGCATCCTTGCTAAGTAGAAAATACTAAGGCCACTAACGTTAAGCCGCTATCTTCCAACGAGCATCAACTTCTTCTAGGCGAATTTTTTCCGCCGCTGCTTCTGCTTCGACATCAGCCAACAATTCAAGAAAGTAACCGACAGGGTTATTTTGATCCAAACTTTCCATATAAAGCGATCTTAAAGAAGCATCGGTCGTTCTTGGAATTTTAGTTTTATTTTTTTCGTAACGCGCAATAGTCTGCTCATCGACGCCGAAGCTAACCGCCAAAGACTTTTGAGACAAATTAAGCGCAACACGAAGAAACTTAAACTGTTCATTCGTCAAAGTGCTATTGCTGTCGACAATGGCCTGCGCAATAATATTATGTAAGCCATTCATATCATCAATGCTGGTGTATTCTTCACCATTAATAACTTCAATATTGAAGCCGTTCACCAAATAAACATTTGATAGACCACTTTCTGTGTAGTGATACATGATTTTTCTCCTATTTTATCCAAACTGTTACTAGTGTTGAGCTTGGATCATCATGATGATTTATTAATGCAACAACGAGTTCAATAATGTCCCCAGCGACTTTACCCTTTAAGTTAAACTTCCAATCTCCATTAGGCTCAGGATAAGGCCCTTCTCGAAAGACAGCATGACGATTCTTAAGCAATGTTAATATTTGACTAGAGGTAACACCTTGCGCCATCATCCTATCTTTAACATGGCGGCTCCAACGAATCCTGTTGGTATGGTTTTCGGCTAATGGAAACTCTGCAATAGTCTTTGGTTTGTTATCACTCATTCATCCACCAGCGAACTGACTACCTATCACTTTGATAGGTAGCCATGCGTCTGTCAACATTAAATAGGTAACGAAGCGAATACAGCATAAAAATGTGATAGATGGGGTAAAGAGCAGTCCTAATAAGTACTTCTGGTGGTTTAGCTAACTCGCTTTCGCACAAAATCGAGATATGGCGTGCTTGAACTGCCGGCTTTTGTTTATTGAGTTCACGATACTATTTCTAACACTTAAAGTCGTAGGTTTCCGCAATATTCAGCATCAACTAATCAACAATTTAACATCGTTGCGAGATTCGCCCTTTGGCGCTAAATTAATTCACTAAAATGAATCATTGAATTTGACCAACTTAGAGATTGAGGGCACGTTATTGGGTTAGAACTTTACACATTTCGACCGCTGGAAGCAGGCTATATGTAAAATGATAACTACAACCTGCTGAGCCACAGCTATGAATAGACTCAAGTGAAGAATTATTATCAATACTATATATCGTTGACCCTGAAGAAACCATCCCATGTTTACAGATTGGATTACCTTTTAAAAGTTGGTTGGGTACTTCAAGATAATATTGACCACCCGGAATTTCCATATAGAACCCATCTTTTGCTTTCAAAGCCTTTGCATCTAAACTGGTCAAGATTATTGGTTCTCCCCCACCAATGGCATTTAGTTTCAGGTTTGTTGCTATGCTCACAACATCCGATAGCTCAAAAACTCTCATTAAATTCTTTTGGTCGTATGAAAAGATATCTTCAAGAGCGTATTGGTTAGAGCAAGCTAATGCATAACTTGAAAAAAAAGCTCCAATAAGAAGCGCAAAACCCTTTGTAATCATAATAATAAACACCCTTAAAAACATATGTTTATATTATATCGATACAACTTAAAGTCAATTTTTATCTTAGCCCTTCCTTCTTCCAGAACTCAAGTAGCACTGCAATTTCTATTACTTCTAAAAGCCTAATTGCTCAGAAATCCTTGGCGACAAATATATATGAGGTAGCTTAAATTTAAGCAGTGCTAGCACTTCATGTAATGATAGCTTGATCGAACATCAATTATCTTTACGAGTCACCCTCTCTGGCAGACTAGTTTGACAACACCGGTAGCGCTTTACCGCATTACAAATGTCCGCGGTATTCCCCTTACTATCATTAACAGCTTTAAAGTAGACCGATGGGACTTTAAATCCTAGACCCACATATTTTAATAAGTGCTTCAGGTGGCTTAGCTTACTCACTTTCGCTCAAAAGTGAATTATAGAATCGCTGTTGGGCTTACTGAGTTTTGAGTTATTTAGATATATTATTTATGAAATAAACAATAACTAAGCTATTTAGGTGACAAGTAATATATCAATAACTCTGACGCTTTTGATTTCCACTAAAGAAGCGTTCATCGTATGGTTCAATCCTTATATTAAATGTTTCTTTACAGACAATAGCAACTTGGCACTTTGAAGTTAAGCCTAGGGAATCAACGACCTTTAACAGTTCTTTTCTATTTGGTTTTGACATTCTTTGGCCGATAGTAATAGATTTGATACAGTCATGAGAATAGCTCATCTTCTGCGTTTTTTCTGACATAAACCTTAACTCTTTTTCATACTCCCATTCTTTACATTTTTTACGGAGAATACTACTAATGTTATTATCACTGCTACTACTGGGTCGGCTATTACTCAGTAGAACTAAAGGATCCTCTGTAGTTAACCCTGAATAATCCATTTCACCATATTGAAGTTTCTGATTGTTCTTTTCATTTAGACTTGTCACTAAGTTATCAGCATCAAACTCAAGAATCATGCCTCTAAGGCCATTACCATAATGACCCCACATTAATTTATTCTCGATAGCTTTAATATCGCTATTTTGATTAAAGCAACAAAATCGACTATTGGTTATAGTATCAGAGAACGTGATAGATAGACTGCTTTTTGCACTGTTACGAGTAATCCCTTTTTTTATGAAAAGCTCAACTTCAGAACGAGGCTTTTGACATTTTTTAATTACATTATAGTGACTATTTGATTCGACATCATGCCATAGTTTCTCCCATGCTTCTTGCTGAATATCATCTACAGGCCTATGAGTTAGTTGGCTTAAATATTCCCCCTCAAAAGGGTCATTAAAATCTGAAAGTTTTGCAAACCATAAATAGCCTTCCTTTAAAGCAGATATATCACGGATTTCATTGCAGCCAAAAAATCGGTAAATTGTAATCATAAAACTCCCTGTGTGTATCAAATTATCAGCTTATTATTTTAACAGAATTTGCCATTTTATTGCTTGTAATCAACAAACTCTATCAAATTCTTATGACTGTCCCGAATCAAGTGGCATCAATAATTCGAGACACGTATTCAAAGGGGTCTAGATTGGTTAGCCTGATATTTCTCATGCCCAATCGAAAGGTGCTTCGTACCCACCGTGAGTGATGGGGATATCATAAAATAACTTCATAAACGAAGTAACCACGTTTAGGAGTAATATCTTGTGCCTATTTGAATCAAGGGAATTTATTATTCCTAGATTTAAAATCTAATACCCCAACTTAACATCAACGATATTATTCAACGGTTGGCCTTGTTGCATGGCGCGGTAGTTGGCGGCGATTTGCTCGCAAGCAGTGTCGACGCTGGTGACGGCTGATACGTGTGGCGTTAATAAGATGTTTGGCTGTTGCCAGAAAGGGTGCTCGGCTGGCAGTGGTTCTTGACTAAAGACATCGAGGGCGGCGCCGCTTAGTTGCTCACTCGCTAATGCATTAAGGAAATCGTCCTCGTTGAGATGCTCGCCGCGCGCGACATTGATTAATACAGCGCCCTTTGGCATCGCGTCAAACAGCGGCTTGTTTAAAATGCCACGCGTATCATCGGTAAGCGGCAACAAACACACGAGGTAATCTGATCAAAGGTGATCATAGGGGTCAGATCAACTTGATCCCGTTCCATACGAAATCTAATTACAAACCCAACATTGACACGATAAATCCTAAGACGCCGGTGCACCACCGTGAGTGATGGGATATCATACAATGAATTTCACACACGAAATAACACAGATTTATATGACTGTCCAAAATTTCTCCACGTAAAAATTCGCTACCAAGTTAAAACGCCCTTTCGTGATGGCACCACACACATCTTGTTTGAGCCACTAGATTTTGTCGCCCGCTTGGCCGCTTTAGTCCCTAAACCTAGAGTGAATCTAACGAGATTTTTTGGCATTTTTGCCCCAAATAGTAAAAACAGATCAGAGCTAACACCTAGAAAAACAAAGCAACACAAGGCCGTTGCATTGACAGGGCAAACAGAAAAAGCGAAACGTAAAGCCATGACCTGGGCGCAACGATTGAAGCGGTTTTTTGGGATAGATATAGAAACCTGTCAGCAATGCGGTGGCGTCGTTAAGGTGCTTGCAAGCATTAAAAATCCGGTGGTGATTGCAAAAATTCTTAGCCACTTAACCCAAAAATACACAAAAACAGATAGAGAGCATCTGCCGGAAAACCGTGCTTCGCCACAATATAAGTTATTTGATTGAACATCATTGCATAATAAAAAATAACTTAATTATGGCATGTATCACAAGCAGTATTGTGTTTTTTCCGGTGTATGAGTTTGTTTACGCGATTTTTATAGTAGGATGGATTATCTCTTACAAAAGAAAAGTGGTGTCTTTGATGATTCGCACTAACTTATTGGCATTATTACTTTTACCCGTTGTAGCGTTAAGTGCGCCAACAATGGTACTTAATAGCCCGTTATTGAAAAGTCACAAAACACCAGAAGTAAAGCGCGGTTTAGCCACCTTGAATGACGCGTTTGCAACCTTAGGGTTTGAAGTTAAGTTTCAGTACCGCCCCGACAAACGCTCTATTATGGAAGCGAACAATGGTCAGGTTGACGGTGAATTTGTGCGTATTGCTGATGTCGCCAATCAGTATCAAAATTTGGTTGTCGTGCCTGAGTGGCTAGCCAAAATGGATTTGGTGGCGTTTGCGACTAACCCCAACATTGATTTGTCGCACTATCAAATCAGTCAGCATCAATACAAGGTTGGTTATCTTACTGGTTGGTCTAATGTGGCGACGTTACTTGAAGGTTACGATAATAAAGTAGCGGTTGCGGAATTTGACGTGTTATTTCGCTTGCTCGCTCATCAGCGAGTCGATGTCGTGTTGTTTAATCAAGCGGCGGGTGAACAGATACTACAAAGCCAGCAGATAGCGAATTATCAATTATCGCCATCATTATTGTCTTACACAACTTATTTGGTGATGAACAAAAAGCATCAGGCGTTAGTGCCGAAATTAGCGGAAGCGATTAAAGAAGCTAAAGTTCGAATGTTTAAAAACAACTAAGGATGTGGTTTTTCGTGTGCTGATGGAATAAGTTGATCAAAGGTGATCAAAGGGGTCAGATCAACTTGATCCCGTTCCATACGAAATCTAATTACAAACCCAACATTGACACGATAAATCCTAAGACGCCGGTGCACCACCGTGAGTGATGAGGATATCATACAATAAATTTCACACACGAAATAACTACGTTTGAGAGTAATATCTCGTGCCTATTTGAATCGGGGGAATTTATTATACCTAGATTTAAAATCTAATACCCCAATTTAACATCAACGACATTATTTAACGGTTGGCCTTGTTGCATGGCGCGATAGTTGGCGGCGATTTGCTCGCAAGCAGTGTCGACGCTCGTGACAGCTGATACGTGTGGCGTTAATAAGATGTTTGGCTGTTGCCAGAAAGGATGCTCGGCTGGCAGTGGTTCTTGGCTAAAGACATCGAGGGCGGCGCCGCTGAGTTGTTCGCTCGCCAGCGCCTCTAATAAATCTTGTTCATTTAAATGATTGCCCCTAGCTACATTAATTAGCACGCTTCCTTGCGGCATCGCGTCAAACAGCGACTTGTTTAAAATGCCACGCGTATCATCGGTAAGCGGCAACAAACACACAAGATAATCAACATCGCTTACCATGGCGCCCAGCTGCTCTTTACCGTTAAAACAAGCAATGTTGTTAATGTCTTTGGGATTACGGCTCCAGCCACTGACTTGATAGCCAAGATTTGATAAATGCTGAGCCACCGCGACGCCAAGTTGACCAAGCCCTAACACCCCTACTCTTTTTTGGGATTTAGCACGGCGCGGTTTATAGGTTTGGGTCTGTTTGTTATTGAGGTATTGGTTAAACCGCAACTTAAAATAACCAATCGCATGTTGAACATATTCACTCATGCTAACCGCTAAGTTCGGATCGACAATTCTCGCTATCGGAACATTAGGTAAGTTTGATTGTGTCAATAGTGAGTCTACTCCGGCACCATAAGACGAGATTGCTTTTAGGTGAGGTATTTTATGCCAGATATCAGGGGACGGGTTCCAAGCAAGCACAAATTCAACAGTGTTATACACGCTGTCATTATCACCACGCGGCTCTTCGCTCGTGACGGTTTCAACGATATTGGCGTCTGGTAATAGATTGGATAACTTGGCGATTAATTTGCGGTTGTTACGGCCACTGACGGCGACTAATAAACTCATTGTTAATTCCCGTGATAACTCAATGGCGACATTGTATCAATTTAGCGCTTTAAACGCTGCAATTTGATTGCTATGGTAGGGAACATATTCAGCATTGTTTTTGCTAAAAACAGCACAATATAATAATCATTATAAAATTGAAGGAATCAGGATATGAACTTTGAGAACCTATTAAATAACTTTGACATGGGTGTTTGTGTTGACCAATTACAACGAGAGTCGTTGGTTGACCTTGTCTTACTATTCATCGAAATGGATGGTGTGGTTGAAGACAGTGAAATGGAATATGCGTTTGATTGGGTGAGTTCGTTAAAATGGGACAGTGAAACACTGCCTGTTGATTACGTAAAACAAAACCTTGTGAGTGCACGAGCTGCTATCGAAGCAGGCACAGAGCAAGACTTTATTCGTCATTGCAGCAAGAATTTAATTGATACGCCGGCGAAAGCGTTAGCGGTAGAGTTAGCCACCGGCGTATCACTTGCCGATGGCCATTTGGATGACAAAGAAGCCGCTGCGATTAAATTCTTACAGCAATGTGTCGCTTAAGGACGCGCTAAATAATCCCCTACTCCAATCCATTTGTAGGTGGTTAATTCTTTAAGTCCCATCGGTCCGCGAGCATGCAGCTTTTGTGTGCTCACCGCCACTTCTGCGCCAAGACCAAACTGGCTACCATCGGTAAAACGCGTGCTTGCATTGACGTAGACTGCCGCAGAATTCACCTCATTCACAAATTGATTAGCAGCACGTTGTGAATCAGTTAAGATGCCATCAGAATGTTGGCTCGAATGCTGACGAATATGTGCAATGGCTGAATCGGTATTGTCAACAACCGCGACAGATAACGTTAGTGATAACCACTCAGTATCAAAATCACCATCAATGGCCGCTTCACTGCGAACATCACAATTAGCTAGTATCGCCATCGCCTGTTCGTCCGCTTTAAATAACACATCTTTGCTCGCTAGTTTACTCGCGAGCGCTGGAATAAAGGTTGCTGCAATATCTTTAGCAACAAGCACCGTATCGAGTGCATTACATACTGAGGTGCGCTGGGTCTTCGCATTTTCAACAATCGTGACCGCCTTATCAAGATCAGCACTTTGCTCAACAAATAAATGACAAATACCAATGCCACCGGTGATCACCGGGATAGTGCTTTGGTCAATACACAGACGATGTAGCCCTGCGCCGCCACGTGGAATGATCATGTCGACGTATTGATCAAGCTTAAGTAGTTCACTAACCAGCTCGCGATTAGTGTCTTCAATATACTGAATTGAATGGGCAGGTAAGCCTCCAGTAATTAGCGCATGTTGGATCACTTTAAGTAATTCAAGATTCGAGTTAATGGTTTCTTTACCGCCACGTAAAATCGCGGCATTACCCGTTTTTAGGGCCAAGGCGGCGATATCAATAGTCACGTTAGGGCGTGCTTCGTAAATAACTCCCATCACGCCAATTGGTACACGGCGTTTAGTTAACCGTAAACCGTTTTCTAGCACTTTTGATTCAGTCTCTTCACCAACGGGATCGTCAAGTTGACATAAACGTTGCACATCATCAGCCATCGCATTTAAGCGCTCACTATTAAGCAGCAAGCGGTCGATTAATGACTCGTCTAAGCCTGCTTGTTGTGCGGCCAAAATATCAATCGCGTTTGCAGCTAAGACGCCAGACTGTTGTTCGCGTAACCCTGTTGCAATTAGCGTTAGTAAATTATTTTTTTGTGCGGTGTCAGCTTGAGCTAATGTGTAGCTCGCTTGTTGCGCCTGTTGGCCAATTTTATTCATATCTGTCATGTCTAGTTCTCTAATCTACAGCTAAATTCTCGATCTGTTACGAGGTTTTCGTCATCATGTTCTAGCTTAAGTTATCGCCATTGTGGTGAAACATCGTAACGCTAAAATGTATTATTGGTGATTGATTGCCATCAGGCCATTAATCAACGTTATGGCAAGCATAGGCAGCTTCAAGAGGTTCATCAGGCACACTAAATTGAGTACCTATTGATTGACCTTCGGCGATATTGACAATGACATTGGGCGCCATGCCAGCCGCAATGACGACGATTGCGCCACTTCGTCTTGCTATTTCTGCCGCCTGAATCTTAGTGGCCATACCACCAGTCCCTAAACTGGTTCCGCTATCACCGGCCATCGCTTTTAAGCCATCATCAATAATATCAACGTTACTAATTAACTGAGCTTGTGGGTTCGTGCGAGGATTATCATCGTAGAGCCCGCTTTGGTCCGTTAATAGCATTAATAAATTAGCATCAGCAAGACCAACCATCAGTGCCGATAAATTGTCGTTATCACCCACCTTTATTTCGGTGGTTGCAACCGCATCGTTCTCGTTAATGATAGGAATAACTTTATGTTGCAGCAGCGCTTCTAACGTATCGCGGGCATTTAAATAACGCTCACGATCGTCTAGATCGGCCCGAGTAAGTAGCATTTGACCTACGTGCAAATTGTAAATGTTAAACAGTTTTTCCCAGGCTTGAATCAATTGACTTTGACCAACCGCTGCCAACATTTGCTTAGTCGCCATATTGTCAGTTAAGGATGGAAAGCCAAGCCGTTCACGGCCAGCGGCAATTGCGCCAGAAGTACAAAGAATAATTTCGCAACCTTGCCGGTGAAGCACAGCCATTTGTCGTACTAATTCAACCATATGAGAATGGTCAAGACGTTTACCGCCCGAGGTCAATACACTTGTTCCTAGTTTCACTACAATTCTTTGATATTTTATTGTCACGACCAGCCCATAAATGCATTTTACATGCGTTTTATATTTGTTT
>Ga0209395_1003274_pt1 | contig 20260 bp, 24 predicted proteins | sample GOMGulsemesocosm_3_FD_184635 | JGI IMG/M metagenome (GOLD analysis project Ga0209395, IMG submission 184635) | Methane-oxidizing microbial communities from mesocosms in the Gulf of Mexico - GOM9D Gulf of Mexico (SPAdes) (version 2) | ecosystem: Environmental > Aquatic > Marine > Cold seeps... | reverse complement strand
TAGAAGTGCTAGTTTTAATTTTGACACGGAAGTAAGAGTTAGTCCCCTCCTTCATCACATGATGTCTCCTTTGTAGCGATCAGTTGACCTTACGAATAACCGATATCTAACTTCCGCACTGCGCACTGAAAAGACCTTTCAAAATATTTAGTGAAATGTTGAAATCATTAACTTTTGAAAATCAAACTCTAAGGGCAGTAGCTGCCACATTGAAGACATTAGCATTTGAGTATTGATGCTTAAAATTTTTGTATGTTTTGATCTATAGAGCGGACATGGCTGAACAACCACATTACGTTAACAGCTTCCTAGATAGCGGACGTTCCACTATAGATTAAAATATAAGCCTTTTGATGATGACTTTTTGGCAATGAGTCGTTCAGCTTGAATGTGAAAAAAGACACCACAGCGGTCATAGAGACTTTAAGTCACATAGGCAGTTCTTCAAGACAAACCAGACGTTCGATGAGAAAATATGGAGGGTAAAACTGAAGAACTAGACTCAAGTAGTGGAAATATTTAAGGAGAAAAACGAGAAGTGGCTACCCGTATGAAAAACAAAGGATACTTAATCCTATGGTGATGGATTAGTGGTGAAATAACCTCATTCACCAATTACCAGAAAAAAACATCAATCATTACAATTGATGTTTTCTAGAATCTAATATTAAGAAACCATATTAAGATTGTTTCTTAAAACGACGTGATGCTAAACCAATCATTCCTAATGCAAAAATAGCAAGTGTTGATGGTTCTGGAACGCTTACACTATCAAATGTTATATTACCACTCGTCAATGCATAAGGACTTGTACAACAATCAACCCCAGAAGAAAAATTAAAAGTAATATTAACCGTCCCATCGGCGATGATGGTCGCCCAATCGGTTTGGGCTATTACAGCCACTCCTGTCATATTAACCCTATTATTATGATGTCCAATATAATCGTCATTGGAAAAATCAAATAAATCATTAACAGTATTGTTATCAAATATTCGACCAAGAGAAAAACCATCGACAGTAATTAAAACGCTCTCTGAACTATCATTATTATCAAGATCTCCTGATATATTTAACGTGAAAATTGCATCTGAAAAAGTAGTAGTCGGTGAGATTAGTCCAGTGTAAGTAATACTTCCTCCAGCTGTGGTAAGCGAATCAGGATCTAGAGTTATTAATCCTGCATTAGCAACACTACTGAGCGCAATAATCAGAGTCGAAAAAGTCATTTTTAAAAATTTAAATTTCATTTTAATTTCCTCTAATATCCCTTTCCATTAATTTTGGTAGAGAATCGTTAAATAATAAGTTACTAAAATTTATACAAAAAACACGCCAAACTTAAAATATCGAATTATTTCAATATGTTGATAATTTATACAATTTTAATTATGTAACACTGTAAAATAACCTGACATCAACCACATAAATTTACTACATAATATTAATAAACTTAAATTAATAAACTTAAATTAATAATGCAATGACAATAATACACAATTAGGTGATTGAATATTACTGGCAACTAGATATAAATTATCAGAACAGTCTGTTCTAACTACCTGAAATACGTACTTCATAAGTGCTATTGATTAAACCTTAGTAGTGCTAATTATTGTTATTCACCGTTTAAATAACTCTTAGAGTCGATATAAATAATACATTATCAATACCAAGCCGCTACCTTGTAATCAGTTGACTTGATATGTCATCCGTTGATATCAATACAGACTCAAGCTATTATTTTAAATGACCAACCATATTTACTAGTATTTATGAATTTCGAATAAAATAAGATGATAAAATTTAATATCTGCGTACTAACGGAATTCTATCCGTTGTTTAGTGAAAGTCGGACATTGGCAAAGCAACCTTTAATTTTTCATTTCGTTAACGGTAATCTCAGCTTCATTGTAACATCTAATAATAGAAATCCACTGTCGGCTTTGAGTCTAATATTTTAAAGTTAGTTATCTGGTCTGTTTAGGTCAACTAACGGGTGTACAGTCGTCTTCGATCTACACAAATAATTTCAAACTTTTTATTCCGCTTTGCGCACATAAAAGACATTAGTATTGACTAACTAGGATTGAATTAGTATTAGATTTTGTATCGATAACACGCATTAAGAGGCAAATAAGTTGGCTAAAATAAGCGACGAAGGAGAAAATAGCCAGCTGATATTTGTCCTGATTGAATGGCTTATAGAGTAAACTACTTAAATTCTAAAGCTCTAAAAGTTATCATTTTAATAACTCTCTCTTTACTCAGGATTAAACGTGATTCCAGTTCGGGGTACTTAATGAGGTATTTCAACAATGCTTTGGCATATGAGTCTTTATCCTCTGAAACCCACGTTCCCTTGGCATGATAATAAGCGTGACAAGCCTCATTTAATAGGAAATATAACTCTTTATCTTCGTCTCCCTTCAAGCCAAAATCATATTCTATGTCTTCAAATTTATCGTTACGTTGTGTTTTACCGAAAACACCGAACCAAAATGTAAGTTCCAAGGTCCCTCCCAAAACAACAAAGATAACAGCACCTTGAGAAAAACCATAACCATATGAAATGAAAGCAGCTAATAATAAACCAGCCAAAATTATCCATTTGTATAATATTTTCATAATTCCTTCTTATTAAAGGATCAAATTCCAATAAAATATATACTAGGTACGTTCTTCGAGCAACATCCAGTTCATAATATTATATAATCTCTATAGTGCGATAAAAAAGCTAACGTTAAATTAAGCTGCACTTCAGTATTATTCTGAGATAACCGTCTTCAATTCTCTTGTATGGATAATATATGGCTAAAAGTTTTAGCCATATATCAGCAATGCGCACATTCGAGACCGTTTTGAAAAACATGGACGCGGGTTCGGTTCCCTATTTAGCAATCGAACTGTGTATTAATTATGTGATATGCTTTTTACATGAGAACATTATAATATTTAGATAATTTGGTTAAATCCAAACTATATATGAATCATGAATAAGTACCACATTGGTACCACACACCTTTAACAAACATAGATAAAGACTAACACCACGTAACAGTAACTACTTGATATTGTTATAAGTTACTGTTTTTACTAGGTCGTTAACAGGGTCGATTCCCCCCCGCTCCACCAAATAAAGACCTTTTTAATCCATTAATTATACCTAGTAACTTTTAGATTTGGCCATAGACAAGCAGTTGTTTATGTTAAATAAACCGCTTAATTGCGGTTTTTTTATGCCTGATATTTACGCTAGTATTCAGTCCCCCCTCTATAAACATATTGTTAAGGCCCTTTAATAGTTAAAATACAAATTAATTAAGATAAGAGCATGTTTGGACCTTTCGTAATACTTTTACTCAGCATAAATTAATAACAGAGTATAAAAAACACCAACTTTATCGACTATAATTGATTAGACCTTTTTTTTACGACAACTCATACCACAAACAGGAAGTTAGCATGAGAAGGTAAAAATCTGATTCGGATAAGATTTTATATCGATAACACCCGCAGAAGGCGCGCCACCTTTCGGCGTAGCTCTTGCTGAGGTTGTTATATAATTCATCATTTGGGCCTAAGTGTCTCAATAATTTGTGCATCCACCCAGAATACATTTCCTTTTCCTGTGCTAGCAGGGCCATTAAAGAAAAGATATTTTCCATCTGGCGTTACGTATCCTCCACCTTGTGAGGTACTTGTGTTTATCTTATCTCCGAAGTTAATGGCAGCCCCCCAAGTACCGCCTTCCTGTCGAAAACTAATATACATATCAAGACCACCATAACCATCATCTCTTTTACTATCCCACAAAATATAGGACTCATCAGGTGCAATGAAGGGGTGGACGTTCGGTGTTCCAGTATTTATCTCTTTACTAAGTGGTTTCGGGGCTTCACGTTCACCATTTATCAGTCGAGAATATCGAATTTTAGCCTTTCCATCTTTATATCCATCATCAAAAACATAAGTGCCTTTGAACGAACTCGTAAGGCGCATTATGTCAATGTCTTCAAACGCAGAACCAAGACTTTTCCACTCTGACCATCCATCATCGGTTCTCTCCCTATATTGGTTTGTATAAAACATAGTTTTACCATCAGGAGAGATCTCACCTATCCCAGATTCCACTTCTGACTCGTGCCATCGATTATTTTTGGATTTAAGAACAAAATGCGAATCTTTTCCGCTTTTGTTGTTTCTCCTACTAAAGTAGAACTCTTTCATGTCGGGTGTGAAGAAAGGGCCCCATTCATGATGCTCTGTCGAAACAATACCGGGAGCGAAAACTTCGGGAGTTAAACCTGGAGGCTTTTGCCCAAGATAAGGACCTTCCAATACTGGAAACTCATTTTGACCATAACTATCGCTATTAAAAGCTAGAATAGAAAACAGCGCAACAATTGAAATAAAAATGTACTTCATAATTTACCTTTATTTTGAAATCAACGGATTATGTAACCTCGCTAAATGTGATTGAACAGGCATCAGTTTAATCAAGTCGTCTCTAAAACACCTGAAGTCCTTATGAATTTTTGCTGATTCTTTCTTACGGCTATAATCAACTTATTAAATGTATATAACGATTTTTATGGTGGCGTCTCAGTAGCATGGCTCGAGTAATTAATTAGAAAATAGATGGCAAAAATTTAAAGGTTAACGTCAACAACACGCACAATTTTGAACATTAGCTCTCAATCATGCTTATAGTTCCATTAACTAAAGAACCATTGTCATGTACAACATTATTCCCTCCCCAAAAAAATCAAGTTGAAATAAGGGAAAACTCGTTGGTAAAAAATGCCCTCTCAAACATAAGGAAGTATGGTCTATTTTAACGAGGTTTTATTTGGCACTAGATTGTAAATGACTTAACGCTTTGTCAACAATTCACAAAGAGTAAGGTGAGCAATAAAAGGTTTCCATCGAACTTATAATGAATCCACTTAAATTTTTACACCCTGTATCAAATGTTTGTTGCATTTGCTGTATTACAAGCTGAGAGGGTGTTTTTCCATTGCGCTAATATTTAGAAGATAACATTCGGGCTTTAAACCAATGAACTTCTTCTTCGCTTCAGTATCATGTTGCTTAATAGCACTAACATAACAGGCGATTAATTTTACTATTTGTGGGTCTAAAATGAATAGGCAACAACACTGTAATCAAATATTGCTATATTTGTCATCAAAATTGAATTGAACACAGTTATTTTCTCCTCGACCCAATACTATTTTCCTAGCTTAGATATAGATTATCTGTACCAAGATTAATTAAAGTCGAAAAGAATAACAATCAAAGGTAATTCATAAGATTGTTAACGTGTTATTTCTCTCATCAAGTTTGATTCTTCAAAATCATTCCAATCATCGAGTAGCTCATTAAATTCTTTTAAATCATCGAGAGACGCGGTGTGATTAATAGCCTTTTCAGATAGAGTATTTATACGTTCATATTGATCAGGAGTCATCGTTAAGATCCCTTACAGTTGCTTATTTAATTATGGTTAATAAACAAACTAAGTCAAAAATATTTTGAAGTGTATTACCGAACATTACAAGAAGGTTTTACAGGGCGAGTGTACAACTTCCTAAGTGACAATCAACTGATATATTAAACGTACATTTGCTCGTAATTTTATGATCAATGGGAGGGAGTATTTTAGTTATACAACGAATTTTAGGTCTTGTAGGTATCAAAGATGCATTGAAATACTTACACTTTAGTAATACACATTTAGAAGATGTTATTAGGTTTAATCCTTTATACCAATCACAGTAAAGAGCTCGATATCAAAAATATCATAACTATTGGATTGGATTGGATTGGATTGGATTGGATTGGATTGGATTAAGTTAGGATAACGCCCTGTTAACAGGAAAACATAGTTTATTAAAATCAGCGACGAAGGAGAAAAACACACTATTTATACCTTTGCTTATCTGATTGTTAGGTGGATTTACCAAACCGTATATTGATAATCTATATAACCAGAAAGTTTACTAACTTTACAAATCCCTAGGGTATCGCCAACAATAAACCTTTCATAAAAACTATATTCATAGTCCAATTGATATTCTGGGTTTTGTTCTAAGTCTGAAAGAATTACCGATGCTTGTTCAGAACTAACTTGTATAATTCCTGATTCAGAGTAGCTAAACCCTTGTGGCACGAATGAATTAACTGGCTCACGCTTTATGATAACGGCTCGTACGGGCAACTCGCTTCCACAAGCTTTTTTGAAAACCGAATGCATTGGTTCACTTGGGCTAGCAGGAATAAACAATGCAATTAAAATTAAACTAACAAAGCCAACGGCAATAAGTATCACTATATACGCAAAAATTTTAAGTATGCTCATGAATTGCTATTCACCTATAGCCCCATTAAGAGGCTTTTAATTGTTGGAAAAATATGAAACAAAGCGGAACCTAACCAACTGCTTTTGTTCCGATTGAAGCCATCGTTAAATTTTTCATGTATATAGGTAGCATTTCATCCAATTTTTGAGATTACAGGCGGTCGTATATTTTCTAAATCAGAACCATAATGAACAGCTACTGTAAAAAAATTAGTATTTTACGAGACAAATCGGACAACCAATTAAACTCACCATTCGACAACATAACAACGGTTATACCTGTACTCTGCTGCTTTATGATAAGTGTTTGAAAGCCGGATAGGCCACCAGAATGTTGAATTAATCGTTCATTGTTAAAAGTGGTTATAAACCAGCCATAACCATAATCATTTCGGTATGGGGTAATTGCAGATTCAAAAATATTTTGATCTACAATTGAAAAATTATCAATAGCACTACTCCATAAAAGCAAATCTTCAACAGTAGAAAATATGCCACCGTCTCCCGTTGTCAAAATATTATAATCAAATAGATTTCCACCAGTGGAATAACCAATCGCCCGGTCAGGTATATCAGGTTTAGTTTCGTCATATATCAGTGTATTACTCATTCCAGCAGCAGCAAAAATATTGTTCTCCATAAATACTTTGATTGGCGTTTGAGATACCCGCTCAATTAGCATGGATAAAATTATATAACCGGTATTGCTATAACTAAATTTTGAGCCTGGAGTAAAATCCAAACTTCTCTGTACGGCCCATTCAAGCACTTGTGCATTGGTAATATCGGTCAAGTCATCACCAGCTAGGTATCCAAAATAATCTGGCAGCCCAGATTGATGAGAGAGTAACTGATGAATTGTTATGTTTTCCCAGCTACTCGGAAATTCAGAGAAATACTGGCTTACATTATCATCAAAAGAAAGAAGCCCTTGATGTTCTAATATGATGATCGCCATAGAAAAAAACTGCTTACTTACAGATGCAAGATAAAAGGGGCTAGTGGTAGAAATAGAGGTTTGTTTTTCTACATTAGCCAAGCCATACCCCTTACTTAGTAGCAGTCCATTCTGGTTAATCACACCAATTGCAATACCTGGTGAATTGCTGCTTACTAAAGCATTGATATAGTTATCAACATTTTCTTCCAGAGATACTCCCTCATCAAATTGTTGTGTTTTTTCATCATTACCACCACACGCAACTATCAAACTTATAATAGATAATAATCCAAGTAACTTAATTATATTGATCTTAAATAAAAAACACTTATTCGACATTTTAGTTTCCAAAGGTAAGAACATAACGCCCCATTGATAGGCAGTAATTGTTGGCAATAATGTGTAGAAAAGCGGAAACTATTTAGCGTCCGTTTTAGCAACGTATTAGCTTTTGGCTGATTGATCATTATCCAGTTTCACTAAACAATTACCATTCTTCTGTTTATTGACTGAATAACCATCCGCAAATAACTTGCGTTCAAAAAACTTATTTCAAACTTACTTTCTGAGTTAAAATAAGCCTGTAAATTGCAGTTCTTTAATAAAAGTTCTGATATGTAATTATTTTTTGATACGAGATTACCGTTAATATCGGTATTTTCACTGATGACAGCTTTACCTGCCAGCACTTTGTTATTCTCGGCATAAGAGCCAAACGATAAAACTAATAATACTAAGATTGAATATTTCACATAAATCCTTATTTGTGATTAAAAAGCTAACGCCCCGTCAATGGGTAAATTGTAGCGGTTAAAATAAGCGACGAAGAAGTAAATAGCCAACTATTATTTGTCCCGCTTGAATAGCTTATTACGTACTTAAATTACTCATCTAAAATTGTATTAAAGCCGCCATAAATTAAACGTTTACCATCAAAAGGCATTGGGTTGTTATCAGGATGCATTCGAGGATCTTCCATCAATGTTTTCCAACCTGCATCACGAGCCTTTTTACAAGGCCATGTAACCCAAGAAAAAACTACTGATTCATTTTTTTCTCGCTGTACGGACATTGGAAATGAAGTTATTTCTCCTTCGGGAACATCGTCTTCCCAAGTTTCTACTATTTTCAATGCTCCATGTTCTTTGAATACTACGGCAGAAACTTTTGCATGTTCAATGTACTTTTCTTTATTCATGGTAGGTACAGCTGCAACAAATCCATCTACATAATTCATTTTAATATCCTTAATTAGTTATAAAAAACTATAAACAACCATATTTTCATATAAAACACATAACGCCCATTTAATGGGCTGATAACAGTTCGCTAAAATGCGAAACGAAGTGGAACAGAACTGTTATATATCACTATTTAAATGCTTGTTATAAAGAATTGTAAGTTTCAAGCATCGATTTGGAAGTTGAACTTATTGCATTTGAAATTTCTTCATTTTTTGACTTAGTTGAAAGATCAGCCTCGTAAGTAATAATTAATACCGTTCTAGATGATGATTTAAGCCCATCACTTTTCCAATGCAAACTTATCCCTTCGACAGCTTCATTTGAACCATCAAATAAAAGACTTAATTGACGTTCAAAACCATTATCAACTAAATAATCATGGAAGTTTATTGCTTCAATTTTTGAATCAAATCCATATTGCGCAGAATATTTATAGCTAGAGACACTCTCATATGTCATTGAACACCCTGACAGTAAAAGAGCGGTTACAAAAATTATATTTAAATACTTCAAATGATTTCCTTATGCTTTATAACAACTTATTATGTACACTTATCAGTAACTTTCGTCCCATAAAATTACTGATTCGTATTAATATCCCATAATTTCAAATAATTAGAAACCACAAATTTATAACGATTATCAAACCTAAGGTTTTCTGAGACCTCTCATTAATATCCAGCTATAAAAGCAACGTTAATTCTCGTATTTTCATCGGGTTAACTTAATAAATAAACTGATTGGAATGTATTACTGAGGCGCATCAGTAGTTTAACAGAAAGAATACCTTAGAAAATACAGTCCAAAGTTGGAAGTTTTTTTATCTCGATTGATATATTAAAAAAACATGGATATGGGTTAGGGTCCCTAATTAGTAATAGAATTGTATATTAATTATTTAGATAAAAATTTTATAAGATTTAGAGATTTTAATTAAATCAAACACTCATGAATCATAAATAAGTGCAGCATTAGTGCCACACGCCTTTAACAAGCACAGATAAAGACTAATTTCACATAACAGCAACCACATGATACTGCTATATATTATTTTTCACTTGGTCGCTTACAGCGGTCAATCCCCCTTCCGAAGCACCAATTTAATAATTAAAACCACTTTTAGTGGCTTTTTATTATTTTCAATAACATTTCTACTGGCATAAATAAAATCCTAAGCACTATTTCAGCGTTGAATCTATTGCTTTACTAAAATTGCTTAATTTTCATTGTAAAGAGCGAATTGGTAGCTCAATTAATTCATCTTTGTTTTTTATCGATAGTTCAGTAAAATAGTTAATTTTTAATAGCTCTGTAAAGGTTAATGATGAAACGCGTTGTTTTGTATATTTCAGATAAATGCCCCCACTGTCGTGAAGCTCAAAAATACTTGGATGCTAACGGTATTAAATACAGGTTAACAAATGCAAAAATGCAGCGCGGTAGAAAAGAACTTGATGCGATTGGAGCTCGCTCCGTGCCAGCACTTAAAATTGGAAATGAAGTAATGATTGGCTGGAATCCAAAAAACTTTAAGAAACTCTATGCTGAAGAATAAAAACAGAATTACCTGATCAGATATTTAAGTAACTAATTTACACTGAGTTTTTGCTAGCCCACTTAGAATGGCTAAAGAAATAGTGAATATAGTGCCCAAATATCCACTTATAACGTTCAATAAGCTTGAAGCGGGGTAAGCAAACTATTTATCATTCGTTTAAACAGTTTTTCATTTACGGACGTTTACAAAAGTTTCTTTAGACCTTTTTGAATAAATTAAATATGGTGACCAAATTAACAAGCTTACAAGGCTACGCCCTAACTCCTTTATAGTCTCAACATCAAATACTTCCATACTCGGAATAACCAATGTTACTAAATAAGCGTCAATAATTATAAATACACTAGAAAAGAGTGCTAGACCGAAATACCAAATAGGCACTCCCTTCTTTCGAGTGAAAAAAAGGTAAGCTAAATATAAGCCGAATAGTACCATTATTAAATTAACAATAATCTCACTGATTAAAAGTGGCCCCCATACAGGCGAATATGCTTCACTTCCAGGAGTCGTTAATGCTTCCCAAGTGCCGTCAGTAAAAATAGGCGGAAAAGTAGTCCCTAAAAGGTGCAACACTCTAATTGGTGATATAACAATCCCAAGAGCGACAATAATTAGCCATCCACCAATTCTAATGGGCTCTCTACTTTCTGCTACTTCCAATGTTTCCATTTGATACTCCTTACTATATAACGCCCCGTTAAGAGGCAAATAAAAGTTGGCTAGATAGGCGACGAAAGAGTAAATAGCCAACAGGTATTCGCTCTGCTTGAATGCCTTGTAAATTTTTAGTTTATAATTTGACTAAAGTAATTATTAAGAGATATAGAAGAATGCCTTGTTTCAGGTGTTTCCCCAAGGTTTGAACCAATATCTTGACCAAAATATAATTTTTCACTATTAATATAAATTAATGTGTAATTTGGAGGGGAACCGCTACTTTCTGAATTATAAATAAAACTCTCATTTAAAGCGTAAACCTCAATACCTTCTTCACTTATCACTTTACCTGTAATTTCAAATTTCGAAACAACAAGAGCATCAAACAACATTGAATCACATGAAGTATCAGTTGGGCGAAAATACTCTTTTTTATAAGTAGATTTCAACGAAGAATCTATACTTAACCTAATATTGACGTTCCATAAAACAATTGAGTCGTCAGTGGAGGATTTTTTATAAGGAAAACATTCTTTTACCCAAGACGTATTTGTTAAATTTGCTATAACATCTTTCTTTGGTGTTTCTGCAGCCGTACCTTCTTCAGAACCACCGCAAGAAAACAAGACTATTGATGAAAATGTTGTAGCAATCCATATATTTTTCATTTGCACTCCATGCTCTGATTAAAACCTAGCGCCCTATGCAAGAGGCTTTAATAGTTGGCCATAATGTGTAGAGAAACGAAAGCAACCAACTGTTCTTTGGTGAACTTCAAGTTTCAACTAAGCTCTTGTATTTAAAAGCACAACCGAAGCAATAAGTTACCATGTTCATTTGATATTGCAACAGCGAAAGGCGAGAACAGGAATGGGCAAAACACAACTTAACTTAAAAAAGCACTTTCATTGCCAAACCAAAGATAGAGCAAGACTCAAGACATATTGTTCAACGATGAACTAGAAAGCATATTGAACTGACTTAGTGCGTGAAATCACCTACTTTTCATGGAAGAATTCCAGTAACATTTCCCAATAAAAATTTATTTAATTGCTATTAATATCACATTATTTTCAACATCAGATTCAATTTTATTGGCAATAATATCAAACGGTAGCAGTGACATTGGCTATTTTTAATGTTACTGAAACATAGCTCTACTATGACTAAATAAATTCATCAGCTGGTATATGAATTTTCTCTGATATTTATTTTTTATGGCTCAATAAGCTGAAGATGTAATTACTTCAAAAGGTTAGATGCTCTGTAGTCTAAATTAAACTCTATTGAAGTATTCCAATCTTCAAGTAGCTCTTTAAATTCTTTGAGCTCATTTCTAGAGGCTGTTTCTTGCATAGCTTTTTCAGAAAGGGAGTTTAGGCGAGCGAATTCATCAGCAGTCATAATCAACATTCCTTGTTTGCATATAAATAAATTATGACCAAAAACCAAGCAAAGTCAAAAATCCATGTTTATTGATGCCAGCTACTTAAGAGAAACAAGTTATTACCCCCTGTCACTGGTTAATCACTAGCCTGCTAAATAGCTAATAAAAATGAGAATAGCCAACGGCTTGATGCCACTTAGCGAACTTTATGGGTAATACATCAATATGTTTATTTTAAATCTATGCCGGCTTTTCTTGGCGAATAAGCATATCCATGAATTTTACAAATCGCCTTTGCCTGGTTTCGGCTTTCTTCGGGCTTGTCAAACCATAAGCGATAACATAACGGTTAGTTTTAGTGAGCGTTTCATAAAATAGCTTTGCCTTTGGTTCGCTCTCTAGTGCTAATATAAAATCCGCCGGCACTTTCATTTCACTTGCAACATAAGCGTTCTGCCACCGCCCATCAGCTTTAGCTGCACGAACATGTACAATGCCAGACTCGGTCATTCTGCCCTCCTTTATCAAACGTTCCACATGCTCTCTGTTCCTTTTCGACCAATTACTTCCAGCTTTTCTTGGCGTTACACGCTGAAGGTAGGCTTGGTCATCGATTGATTTTTTAATGCCGTCAATCCACCCCCAACACAGAATTTCAATTACGACATCATCCCAAGACACGCTAGGGATCCCTGTATTTTTCTTAAATATTTTAACCCACAGCTCAGTTTCAATGCCGTGATTTATTTTAAGCCATCTACCTAGGTCTTCTGGCGACGAAAAGCTTTTGATTTTTTCAGGATTAGCTTCAGGCATAAAGGTTCATTCTCTTAGGAGTAACGCCTCATTAAGAGGCTAAAAATAGTCTTATGAAATGGTAGCAAGCAATTAACTCGTTGCTTTGTTGGCTGGCTGTATATTTTACCACTCTCGCCATTCTTCGGTAATATCACCTTCAAATTTTACATTAGCGGTAGACAATACTTTTTGAATAAAATCGCAGATCTCTTCTCGCTGATCAGTTTCTATTAAACATTGAGCGCAATCATCATTTAACTCGTTCAAAGATGTAACTAAGTCTTTGATATGATTTTTAGCACTATTAAGGGTTTGAGTTTCTTCTTCCATCAATGACATAAAGTCTAAAAGAAGTATGATGCAGGCCGTGACATCTTCATTTGTATAATCAGCTTCATCTTCTCCGTCAATAAAGTCTAACATTCCGTATTGAATACTCTTCAGTATACTTTTCACATAACTCTCCGTAATACCTTGCCGCTTTAATAAGCGGATTTTAATAATTAATTTAAATTGTAAGCGAGGCGAAATCACATAAACAATTGACAGCTCCACATAAAATTTAAATTATAAATTTTTATGAACCAAGAGGAGTGCAATGCGGAGATTTGCTGATAGTTTATATTTCGTTTAAATCTTGTCTATACGCTACCTTCTGATTCAACCACTAATATTCGCGCTTCTCCACGAGGATGTGCAACATGCTCAGTTCCAATGGACGCATAAAAAATATCACCAGCTTCTAAGACAGTTGACTTCTCAACTCCGTTATCTATAAACAGCATTTCAACAACACCATCTAACACAACAAAAACCTCTTCACCATCATTTACATGCCATTTATACGGTTGGTCAGTCCAATGCAATCGTGTCGTAATACCATTCATATTTGCGATGCTTTTTGCACCCCATGCTTTTTCAGACTTAAATTTCTTGCTTCTGATTATTTTCATGATAATTCCGAGTTATAAATAGTGTACACGCTCGCTAAAGGGCAAAATACTTGATTAGAGTTAACGATACAAGCGTAAAATTAGCTTGCTCTGTTTAGTGGTGGATTATCTGCACTTATTTGATATTCTGATATATAGGGCGATTTAATTGCTAAGACGTTTTAACTGTATATATCGACTTATCGGCCGGCGTTTATTCAAATTTTGTAAAAATATCATCCCAAAGTTTTGGACAACCTCAATAATCTAAAACTTCGTAAATGCTTTTGGTTTATAACTTCTACTACTGCACATTAAATTCATCACAGCTAAAATAATTAAGCAGTAGCTTTTCACCTAGCTCAATTCCACATAATCATTCAAACGATCGAGCAGATCATTAAATTCCTTTAATTCATCAACAGATGCGGTTTTGTTACAGGCTTTTTCAGATAAGATATTTAAACGTTCGTATTCATGAGATGTCATCATTAACTTCCTTGTCTTTTGTTTTTAAATTATGGCAAAGAAGTTAAGTAAGTCAAAAGTTACGATGAGCATTGTTAGCTCTTAATTAAATATCAAAAGCTTTATTCCGAGTATTTAAATAATAACAGTCATTGACAAAAGACCACCAGTCTCTTAATATTACAAATAAGAGACCACTAGGCACTTAAGTGATAAGTATGAATTGGCAACGAGCAAGAACAGACGAAAAGAAAAATGAACGAAAGGAAGCGATTTATCAGGCTGCCTTTACACTATTTAAAAAGAACGGTTACGACAAAGTAAGCTTCAATAGCATTGCAGTTGAAGCGGGGTTTACCAAGTCTAATATGTATCGATACTTTAGCTCTAAAGATGATATATTTTTAAATGTTTTTTCTGAACTATTTAAAAATTGGGTAGATGAATGTAGTAAACAATTGCAAAGCCTAGAACAAGGTGTGCAGGCAAGTACTTTTGCACAAGCTTGGTTAAAGTCATTGTTATTACACACAAAGCTGCTTGATTTAATGCCAATTTTGTTTACCTCTCTCGAAAGAAATAGTTCATTTGATCAGCTACTTGAATTTAAACGTTTAGCTATGAATTTACTTTATAGCATCACCCTTGATATCAGCAGAGTATACCCAGACATAGCAGGCGAAAATGCGTTTAGGTTTCTAACACTAAGTTATGCTGCAACAGCTAATTATTGGGCGGCTACGATGCAAAGTGATGCGTTAAAAAAAATATATCAGCTAGATGAATTCAAATCACTAAAACCAGACTTTGAAAAAGACTTAACAACATCAATTGAAATAATCATTCAAGGCTTAAGAAACCAGTAAACCAACAAGCTCCAATAACATAGTTAGCTAACAACAAATGGTTAGCTTGCAAAAACTAATTTAAATGAGGAAGAATCATGGCACATCACACTGAAAACAAAATTAAGGTTAATGTTCCCGCAGAAAAAATTTGGCAAATACTAGAAGATTTTAGTCGCGTTGAAAAATTTGCTACAACAATAAAATCATCACCAATAATTAATGGTATAAATTCAGGTTTAGGTGCCAAAAGGTTATGTACATTTAATGATGGCTCAAGTTTGGTGGAAGAAATTATCGAATACCAAGAAGGACAAGGTTATAAAATGGTGCTTTCTGAATATTCAATACCGCTAAAGAGTATGTATGCTGAAATGAAAGTAACAGCAATTGATGAAAAAAGTAGCGAAATCTACATGTCTGCAGATTTTGTAGTGAAAGCTGGTCCACTAGGTTGGTTGATGGGACAGTTGTTAATGCGTCCGGTAATGAAAGGTGTTTTCAAAAAGCTAATGACTGGTTTGGCATACCACTGTGTAACAGGTGAATCCGTTGCAGAAAAATTGCCGTCAAATGAAGAATTAGCAGATATAATTCTAGTTTAAATTAATAATTTCGCATGAAAAATTTTAGTTGGCTATCTATTCGGAGAACGAATTAATAGCCAACTGAGTAACGTGCATGTAGGTAATTTATTGTTTTTCTGCCGCTTTAGTTCCAGGAAGCCAGCCCATTATTGACCCAGCTACAGATATTAATAAAGACGAAAGAAAGATAATACCTGTATAGCTTTTGCCAAAGGCTTCACCTGCGGCTTGTCCCGCAGCTTCTGCATTGGCTGGGTCATTCGCTCCTGCAATTCCCCCTGCTACCATGCCACCTATTAATAAAACGCCCATAGAAAGAGCTAAAAACCAAAGTATACCAAAACCTATTTTTTTCATCATTTTTCCCTTGATGTAAGTGATAACCTCCCCTGATGATAGGGCTAAGTTATCGTTGACTGAAATGTATGATAAACAGAGTAAGTAACAGCTATTAGTTACTCTGCCTTAATATCCGTAAACCACCAGCTGTACCAGCTTCGTTTACAACCTTTGTTAGCAAGATACTAATCATTACTATTTTGATTTTCTAATAATTCAGCTCTTTGAGAATAATTAGGAATACTGATCCAAAGAACAAAATAAAAAATAAAGCCAATGCCCATACAGCCTAAAACTGCGAATACAAATCGTAAACGTGCTCGGCTAATGCCAAAGTGCTCAGCTAAACCAGATAAGGTCCCAGATACAACGCCATGCTTACTTTTGCTTAAAACTTTACTCTTATGATTCATTTCAATTCTCTAAATGGCTTAAGCCTAGTATTTGGATAGATGCTCGGCTCAAAACTCTCTGCCTTTTCTAAAGACTCTCTCAATCGTACAATTATCCGAACAGAACGACAAATCGTCTTTTCATTACTAAATTACTAAATTACTAAATTACTAAATAATTTTCAATACTATCATAAGCTTTCTATCAGAGTTAACTTTTAAAAACAGAAATACTTATTAATACAACCTTTCTATATCTTAGCATTACCATTGTCCCAATTAGGATAATAATCCCAAATGAACCACCACTATTAGTGCTCATCGATTTTTCTTCTTGTGCTATTTCTGAATATAATGGCCCAGCATAACTACCTTGATAATCAGTCGCCATGACTTCAGCTAACCAATTAAGTTCTTTACTCACCCTTGTATAGTTGTCAAATTCATTATATTTCCTCGAGCCAAATGAACTAACACCGGCAACATAACGACCATTATCAGTTTCAACAAACACAGGCCCACCACTGTCACCACCAGCACCAACGCCCTCTAAAGGTAAGCTATTGCCTCCACCAGGAGAATCGAAGCGAAATCTCAATTGGTAATCATTTACTTCTTCTACAATATTATCTGCACCTCTTAGTTCGCAAGGGAAACAGCGGTCATAAATACCCTGTACACCATCAGCCACAACACCATAACCAGCCAATTTCATTTGTTGACCGAGCTCGTCTTCTTTTTCATATATAGGCGTAGGTAAAATGCTTAAACTTGAATCGATTAACTCAATTAAAGCGATATCATGTTTAAGTATGCCCTCTTGAGTATGTTCTGGATGAGAGTAAACGCCAGCAACCGTAATATCTTGGTCTAACAGAGTTATTTTATCGCCCGCTTTATTTCCTTCTGCATTGCTTGGGTAAACACAATGCGCAGCTGTCAAAATCCAACGTGGAGCAATGAGCGTAGCCGTACAACCAGAGATAATGATGGTTGATTGATATTCTTGGGTATCTAATAAATATTCCGCGGGATCTACATCATGACGCATAACGATTGTCCAAGCATTATGCGACTGTAATAGTAGTAATAAAAAGATACACAATGAAATTATTTGTCGATAGTTTGTTGTTAAATTTAGCAATTCATTCTCTTTTTTATTTTTGTTAAAGTTTAGCTAACGAGTAGCAAATGGGGTTTATTACTCTTTAAACTATATCGTCGTTGGGCTAAATAAAAGCAGCTAAATTAGTTTGGTATCTACATAAAATAACTAGATACCACTATCAACAATAATTAAAAGTCAAAATGAACAAGTGAACACTAATTGAAGAAATATTAACTATGGCACAACTTGTTAAGTAATTGACGCTACTTTATTGTGTCTATTGAAGAGATTCGACCATGCTTAGAAGGCTGTACTAAATTAAGTAACCAATATTCAATTAGTTATAACAATCGCTGTTTTTTTGAATTGAGTTGGAGTTACGCCAGTCAACTTTTTAAAAGCTTGATTAAAAGTGCTTTTCGCATTAAAACCAGAGTCCATGGCTACGGCCATTACAGTCTTTTTAGGCTCGGCGGTTAACAAAACTTTCGCATATTCAATACGATAAAGTGCAATTAATTCGTAGAAGTTAATTGACCGGTATTGGTTTATTGCTTGTGATAAATATTGCATGGGAGTATTAATTTCTGACGCAAGCTTTTCGATATTTAATTCGCTATCTAAAAAAAGTTTTTCTTGCGCCATTGCTTGATCTACCAAAGCTAAAATTTCTTGAGCATGGGATTCAGATAAAGCAGATTTCTCATACTTATCACAAATACCTGCCAGTTGAATGGCTGTTTTTTCTGGTGGTTTTTTACAATATAACGCAGTAAAAATTGTTAGGCCAAAAAGCACTATTATATCGACTAGACTAGAAACCATATCAACTTTATCCGTTGACAAACTAATTAGCTCCCAAGGGATTTCAATGACACCTGAAATCATATTAATAAGTAATAATAACCATAATAATGTCATTGAAAAACACACCCCTTTTAGCCATTGATAGGTGTTTTCTTCATATCCTATGGCATAGAGTGAGCCACAAGAAAACTTATAGAACATTCGAATAAAATGAATACTGCTCGTCACAACAAACAATAAAACAAAAACCTTAACACCTATCGACAATAATAACGGCTGTTCATCTGCTGGAAGTTGCGTAACAGCATGGGGATAGAATAAATACGGGCCGATAATCACAAGGCCTATAATAAATAAAAGCAGCGATTTTTTATCTAGCAACGATTCTTTTTGCATTCGTAATGTTGATTGAATAAAACCTGTCACCAAAGGCCCGATTAATAAAATGCTCGGTAGTAATACAACATAAAGCCGAAAAGAAATATTGATATTAATAATTAAAAACGAAAATGCGACTAGTTTAAATGTAAGAAAAAGTAGCAGGAAAAATGTCATTTTATTACGCGAAGGTAACCATTTTAGCCCGATATTAATAAGTGCGATTAAAGTAATGAGTAAAATAACGGAAGAAAAGTCTAAAGCCAGTTCTAAAAAGTCAATCCAATTTGTCATAACAGATTAATGTCTCAGCTTTGTAACATCAAAATAAAAAATTTAGTTTACCGTACTAAAAACTGACAGTAAATTGTCCTGTTTTATCTTAGTTAATCTAGATATCAAACATAAAGATTAATCAAAAAATGGCAACGAACTTAGTTTGTTTTATCTAGCATTCGTAAGATTCGCACGACACGACCATAAACAACGTTTGCAAGTATTAATGTATCATCACCAACGGTGTTTACAAATTGAATCACTACTGTGTCTATATCTTTGTGATAGCGTGCAATACTGTAATAACCTAATACCCACCCCGTATGTTCAAATTCATAAATGCCTCTGTATATTTCCTGCTCTTGTTCATTAAATAATGTGCCATCATTTAAAGCTCTCAGGAATATACCAACATCTTCTGCGGTTGCAATGTAGCCTTGATCAAGAGCTTTAAAGTCAACATCATACCCAATGTGATAGCCGCTCATCAGTTCTTTCATATCAATATCATTTACCGAAAAATAAGTTCGTTTAAGGCCTAGCGGCGCTAATATTTCATTATTAATAAATTCTCGATGATCATAACCAAGTGCTCGAGTCATTATTTTTCCAAGTAGTAGATAATTAGTATTCGAATAGCCATAATCGCTGCCGGGCTTAAAGTCTGCAGGATTATTTAAAACTAATTTTAAATTACTATCGCTACCAATACTGCTCTGTGACCAAGAGAAGCCATCATGATCAGTGTAATTTGGAATGCCGCTTCGATGCTGTACCATCATACGTAATGTGATATTTTCAGCATGCTCGATATGGTCTACCAGCGAAGGTAAATAATCTGCGAGGGTTTTATCCAGTGACAGATTGCCGCTTGCCACAAGTTTTGCTACCGCTGACGCGTTATATAATTTTCCGATACTAGCAATCTTAAAGAGTGCTTTTGGGTTAGCAGGAATTTTTTTATCTCGGTTGTGCCAGCCACTGGCATAAAACTCGCCTTCTTCCCCTTCCTTTTGTGCATAAACAATGATGCCGTCCACGCCTAAGTTAACTGTGTCATCAACTTGTTCTTGTACCGTTGAATGAAGTGGATAAAAATAATAAATCCCAGCCTTCCACGGCGCGAAAAGATATATACAAGTGACAGATACAACTGCTGCTGCCACTCTCATTATTAGTT
>Ga0209395_1003270_pt1 | contig 20279 bp, 17 predicted proteins | sample GOMGulsemesocosm_3_FD_184635 | JGI IMG/M metagenome (GOLD analysis project Ga0209395, IMG submission 184635) | Methane-oxidizing microbial communities from mesocosms in the Gulf of Mexico - GOM9D Gulf of Mexico (SPAdes) (version 2) | ecosystem: Environmental > Aquatic > Marine > Cold seeps... | reverse complement strand
TCAGCTTTTTCTACTACTGCTGTTTTAAATCCTAATTGTGATGCTCTAATGGCAGTCACATACCCTCCGGGTCCACTTCCTAAAACTATTATATCGTAACTCATGTCTTTTAATTTTGAATTGCGAATTTAAGTATTTTATTGGGATTTTGAAAGGTAGTGTCTTAATAATTTGTATTTCTAATTTAATCTAAACTTTATTGGTAAGATCCTATTAGAGTTGATACTCTTAGTTTGTTTGTATCTATATATGAGATTTATATAAATAAAAAATCCAATTACAAGTGAGAGTTGCAATTGGATTTTAAAAATACTAGGCTTAATATTAAAACCCTAAAAAGGTCATCATGTCCTCAATAGTGCTTATGCCTTTGTCTTTATTGTACCAAAGTTGTAAATCTTTCTTGAATTCATCAGTAACACTACCGTTTTTTGCTTTGAAATCTGCAACCATTTTTGTGGCAACAGAAGGTCTAGGTCCCCAAGATTCGATTTTCGAATAATTATTTTCAATATGAATTAACTTTGGAATAGCTCTTCCTCCATTTGTTAGAAATTTATCCATTAATTCTGGGTGCTCATCTCTCAATACAATTCTGAGATTAATATTTTTATTTAAATCGGCTATTTTATTTATAATAGGTAGGTTTTGAGCCGCGTCACCGCACCAGCCTTCAGCTAAGACAATCCATTGAGTTGACGTGGAAATTGATTCTACTTTCTCTATAATTTCTTTTGGTAATTGTATAGTTTTATCTAGCCTTTTCATTCGGCTATGATTTAATTTACTGTAATTAACCAATGCTTCTGAGTCTTCTTTTGATGTGGATTTTCCTAATTTCAATAAATTTTCAACTAATGCTCGGTATTCTTGGTATGTGTAGCTGTTTTGTAAGCTTTTTGTTATTGTTTTTTTCATTGTCGTGTCTTGTTATGTATATGTAATTGTGTAGTGCAAAGGTAATTGAAGAGGAGGGTATTCTAGTTGACTAAATTTCCTTATGTGTTATCATTTTTCCCTTTTATTAAGCTTTGCATTGTTTTGTATTGCAAATTTAGTTCAAATTATAGTGTTAAAATATGACTTATTACCAGATTTAAGAAAAATATGAGTTGTAGAATTTCGTAAATTTGATGTAAATGAAAAAAGCACATAATAATAAAATTATGTGCTTTTAATATGTTTGTTTAAGTATGAAATTTACATTTTTTCCATCATCTTTTTACACATAGTGTCTTTCCATGCACTAAAAGTACCTTCTTCAATTTTAGTTCTAGCTTCAGTTACTAGCCATAAATAAAAGGCAAGGTTGTGAATTGATGCAATCTGTCTTCCTAAAGCTTCATTAGAGCTAAATAAATGACGCACATAAGCTTTAGTGTAAGCAGTGTCTACATAGGAAGTACCGTCTACATCAAGATTAGAGAAATCATCAGCCCATTTTAAGTTTTTAATGTTTATTACGCCGTTTTTTGTATAAAGTGTTCCGTGTCTTGCGTTTCTAGTTGGTAATACGCAATCAAACATGTCAACTCCTAAAGCTATACACTCTAAAATGTTCCAAGGCGTACCAACCCCCATTAAGTATCTTGGTTTGTCTTTTGGTAAGATATCACAAACTAAATCAGTCATTGCATATAATTCTTCAGCAGGTTCACCTACCGATAGTCCTCCAATTGCATTTGCTGGTTGATCAAATGAGGCTATAGCTTCAGCTGATTGTTTTCTTAAGTCTTTATAAGTTGAACCTTGAACAATAGGTAATAAAGTTTGCTCAAAACCATATAATGGTTCAGTTTCGTTGACTCTATCAATACATCTTTTTAACCAACGGTGGGTCATTTGCATTGAGCGTTTAGCGTAATTGTATTCACAAGGATAAGGCGTGCATTCATCAAAGGCCATTATTAAATCAGCTCCGATTACACGTTGAATATCCATGGCGTATTCTGGTGTGAAATTGTGGTAACTCCCATCAATGTGAGATTGGAATTTAACACCTTCTTCTTTAATTTTACGTGTTCCAGCTAAAGAGTATACTTGATAACCTCCACTATCTGTTAAAATTGGACCATCCCAATTCATGAATTTATGTAGACCACCAGCTTTTTCTAAAATATCTAAACCAGGTCTTAAATACAAGTGATAAGTGTTACCCAAAATGATTTGAGCTTTAATGTCGTCCTTTACTTCATGTTGATGGATTCCTTTAACAGTTCCAACAGTTCCAACGGGCATAAAAATAGGTGTTTTTATTTTACCGTGAGCTGTAGTCACAGTTCCAGTTCTTGCTCTTGATTTTGGGTCTGTTTTTTCAAGTTTGAAATCCATATTTGTAAATTTGTTTAGATTGCAAATATAGGGTTTTGAGTTTACTTATTGTAATTAACTGAATAGTTTTGAAGTGAGTATTTTAATTAAATTTATAAATGAGTGTGCTGAAAATAGGTGATGATAATGCTGTACATAAAATTTCATATGTTATCTAGGTCAACTAATGAACTTATGAAAGTGAATAAGTATTGTTGTATTGTGATTTTCTTAGCCTAAAAATGCTAATTTTTGTAAGATAAATTATGATGAAATATATACCAAACATTACTTATGACTTTTTAGGAATTACAATGATTGTATTTCTAAGTATTGTTGTTATTCAGTTTTTATATTTATTAATATTTCAATTAAGACTTTTACTCCATAAGCAAAAAGACTTAATTAAGTCAGATTTACCTAGTGTTAGTGTTGTTATTTGCGCAAGAAATGAAGAAGATAATTTGTTTAAAAACCTGCCTTTAATTTTAAATCAAAATTATCCAAATTTTGAAGTTGTTGTTGTAAATGATCAATCGCAAGATGGGTCTATGCATATTATAAAAGCTTACAAAAATGATTTTCCCTTTATAAAGTATATTGAATTGGAAAAAAATAAGCACAGACAATTTGGAAAAAAATTACCTTTAACGGTTGGTATAAATGGGGCGTCAAATGAATTAATTGTAGTTACTGATGCGGATTGTATGCCTAATTCAGAGTTTTGGCTTCAGCATATTGCTAAAAATTACCAAGGCGATAAAGAGATTGTTTTGGGGTATAGTCCATACTCTAAAGGGAAAGGGCTTTTAAATAAAATTATAAGATTTGACACGTCTATTATAGCTATTACATATATGAGTTTTGCTAAAACGGCACTTTCTTATATGGGGGTAGGAAGAAATATGGGGTACTCTAAAGCTAAGTTTTTAAGTGTGGAAGGATTTAAAAAGCATTACCATATTGCATCTGGTGATGATGATCTATTTATTAAAGATGCTGCAAATAGAAAGAATGTTGCTATAGAGTTAAATCCAGATAGTTTTGTGGTGACAACACCGGAAAAAACATGGGCTAAATGGATTAATCAAAAACAAAGACATTTTACGACATCACCTGAGTATAAATTTATTAACAAATTATTTTTAGGAATATTACCTTTTAGTATGTTAATCTTGTACATATCTTTCTTTATTTTACTGTTTAATACAGAGTGGGTTTATTTTGTGCTTGCAATTTTTGGCATACGACTTCTATTATATTGGCTTGTCAACGGATTACTATTAAAGAAAATGCAAATGAATGATTTAATTTGGTGGTTTCCAGTATTTGAAATTCTTCATAATATACTTATTCCATTCATATTTTATTCAAACTCTAGAACACAACGCAAAAAATGGTAGCAGGAGAAAAATTATCAGATAAAGGGAAAAGGGATTTAATCTTAATTGAACGTGCTTTAAATGGAGATCAATTGGCGTATGCCAAATTGATGGAAATGTATAGAGAGTCTATCTATTATATGATGCTGAAAATGGTTCGTAAAGAAGATGATGCTGAAGATTTAACTATTGAAGCATTTGGAAAAGCATTTAATCGTTTACATCAATATTCTCCTTCTTATGCGTTTAGTACTTGGTTGTTCAAAATAGCATCAAATAATTGTATTGACTTTATTCGAAAAAAAAGAATCAAAGTAACCTCAATGGATTCAGCATACACAAACAGTAATGGTGAAAGTGTATCAATTGATGTTGAAAGTTCAGAAAAAGACCCAGAAGAAGTAGCTATTCATTTGGAGAAAGTTAAAACTATGCGTGAAGTTGTTAAGACTTTAAAACCGCGTTACAAAGATTTGATAGAAAAGCGTTATTTTCAGGAGTTGTCTTATGAAGAAATAGCACTGGATATGGATTTGCCTTTAGGGACTGTTAAGGCACAATTATTTAGGGCAAGAGCATTTTTAGCGGATTTAATGAAAAAAACTAAAGAGTCTATTTAATTAAAGTTTGTTTTAAGAGCGTTAACAGGTAACTAATTTCCTCTTTTGTATTATAACTATGAATGCAAAATCTAATTCTCTCTTCATTATTTGGTACAGTGGGGTGTAGAATTGCTTTGACATTAAACCCCTCTTCAATAATTTTATTCGCAACTAGCTTTACTGTATTGTTGTCTTTTATAATACAAGATTGAATTGCTGAATTACTTGGCGTAAACAAATAATCTATATTTAAAGACTTGCAAATTACTTTGAAGTATGAAATGTTACTTTTTAGTGAGTTAAGAGCGGTTGAATTAGATAGTAATTCATTATAAGCGAGTCTTATGGTTGCAACAGAATGAGCAGGTAGGGCAGTTGTATAGATGAAAGAACGAGAAAAGTTAATTAAATAATTTTTTAATTCAAAACTACCTAGGACTACTGCGCCGTGACAACCTAAACCTTTTCCAAAAGTGATGATTCTAGCAAAAACATCATTTTCCAATTGCTGCTCTTGAATTATTCCTAGTTTAAACACACCTAAGGCATGGGCTTCATCAATTATTAACTTACAATTGTATTGTTTTGATAGATTGATTAATTGTTGAAGCTTTGGAGTGTCTCCATCCATAGAGAATACACTTTCAGTAACAATGTAAATCTCTTCTATGTTTTCTAATTTACTTATTTTATGAGCTAAATTTTCGAAATCATTATGTTTAAAAGAAAATGATTTTGAATTTGAGAGTCTTATGCCATCTCTTATTGAGGCATGAATAAGTTCATCATAAAATACAATGTCATGACGTTGTGGAACACAGCTAAAAAAGCCAAGGTTTGCATCATAACCTGAATTGAATAGTAGAGCCGATTCAGATTTATGAATAGTAGTCAAATCTGATTCTAATTCAGTATGTATAGAGTGGTTTCCAGAAATTAATCTAGAACCAGTTGAGCCATTTTTAATTTGATTTATATTTAAAATTAAAGAATGAGTGGCGTCAAAAATTTTTTCTGATCTAGCAAGTCCTAAATAATCATTCGAGAAAAAATCTACTCCATTTTCAGTTAGTTCTAGCGTTCTTAAACTGTTAGTTTCTTTTCTTTTTTCTAATTTAGATATTAATTTATTAGGTAACTTCATTAGATAAAATTATAAGTTATTTTGAGATTAATATACTAACTGCATTACCCCCAAATCCAACAGAGTTTATTAAAATTTTCTTAATTTTTTTTGGTTCTACATAATCAAGATATGGAACTGGTATAAATTTTTGATGTTGTAGCATCATAACTCCTAACTGTAAACTTAATAAGCCGCTTGATGCAAAAGTATGCCCCACTTTCCATTTATTACATGTGAGGTGTGGTTTGTTAGGACCAAAAATTGTATCAATTGCGTTTAATTCTGACTCATCTCCTTTAATAGTTCCAGGAGTATGTGTGACAATAATATCAATTTCAGATGGATGTATATTTTTTAATGCCATTTTCATGGAGTCTTGAATACAGTCTGCATTTGTAGAAATAGATACATTATGTTCTAAAGGTTCGGTAGAAAAACCAACTCCAATTATATGTGCTATAGCATTTTTTGATTCTCCTTTTTCAATGCATACAGCTGAAGCTGCTGTGCCTAAAATCATTGAGTTTTTTAATTTACTAAGGTTCAAAGCTTGACATGGGAAATCTTGATTTCTTAACCCGTATATTTTTAAGGCCTTCATCTGAGCTATTGTAAACCCAGTTAATGGTGATTCACTAGCGCCAATCATAAACTTATCACTCATGCCAGAGTTTAACCAGGCTATTCCGTTTAGTAAACTATGCAAACCTGTAGAACAGGTTATGGAGTGGCTTAAGTTGGGGCCTTTAGTTTGTAAATCGTGGGCTACCCATGAGGATATGTTTCCAAGAGTTGTTGTTGGAGAAGCTAATGTACTTATTTTTCCATTTTCTAAATAGGTTTTATGGAAGTCCTCAAATAATTTAGATGCACCTCTAGAAGATCCAATATTAACACCAACTGTATCATCTTCAGTCCAATTCGTTTTTGAAATGGCCTGCCTAGAAGTAATAATTGCTAACAATACAGTGTCATCCAAATTTTTATATTTTGGATGAGATAGGCGTAGTTCTGAAATTAAAGTTTCTTCCTTCTTGTCAAGTGGAGCTACTAGAGTGGGGGTGTTGTCAAATATTTCTTCTGTAATGTAATGACCTGAATTTAAATAATTAGTCCAAATACTATCATAGTCAACACCGAGTGGTGAGATAGATTCTATTGATAAAATTGAGATTTTAGTATTCATTTTATTACAATTCTTCTAAAACTTCTTCAATTGAAGCATAAATTTTTGATAGATGTACTTCTGAAATTACATAAGGGGGTAACATGTAAATAGTTTTTCCTAAAGGACGTAAGTATATTCCTTTTTTCATCAACGATTTTTGAATGTCATCTCTTTTGCTTCCGTATCTATCCATGTCTATATTGAGATCTAAAGCAAAAATAACTCCTAATTGGCGTGTAGATTCAATTTTAGGATGAGTTTTAATTTTCTCATTGAAGGTTTGATGAGAAGTGATAATGGTTTGAATATTTGCCTTTATTTCTTTAGATTTCAATAATTCAATACCAGCAATTGCGGCTGAACATGCAATTGGATTCGCTGTGTAAGTATGCGCATGAAAAAAGGCATTATCAACACTGTCGGATAAAAAAGCATTATATATGTCAACTGAACAAGAAGTGGCAGCCATAGGGACTACACCTGCTGTTAACGCTTTAGATAATGATATGATGTCGGGTTTAGTTTCAATATAGTCAGAAGCGAAATTTGTTCCTAATTTTCCAAATCCAGTCATCACTTCATCAGCAATACAAATAACATGGTTTGATTTACACACTTGCAGAATCTGTTCAAGATATTCTGCTTTATACATGTGCATTGAATTTGCACCTTGAACAAGTGGTTCGTATATAAAACAGCTGACTTTATTGTGGGCTATTAGATCTTTAAGCTTCTGAAGTGTATTTTCAAAGTTGGTTTTGTTTGGGGTTGGAATACGTTCCACTTTTAACAAATGTTCTTTAAAAGGTCCATTATAAACAGCTAATCCTGAAGCGGACATTGCTCCAAATGTATCACCATGAAAGCCATTTTCAAACGCAATTATTGTATCTTTCTTAATTCCTTTATTGTAATGGTACTGTAAAGACATTTTAATCGCAATTTCATTTGCAGTAGACCCATTATCTGAGAAAAATATTTTTTCTTGATTCTCTGGTAAAATTTCAATAAGTAGTTCTGATAATTGAATGGCAGGTTCATGAGTAAGTCCAGCGAAAATAATCTGATCTAAAGTCTTTAATTGATTTGTTACCTTTTCTATAATGTAGTCGTTACAGTGGCCAAACATTGCTGTGTACCAAGATGAAATACCATCAATGTATTCATTACCATTTTCATCAAATAATAAAGCTCCTTTAGCTTTTGAAATAGGCAAAAAGGTAGCGTTAATTTGATGTTGAGTAAGTGGGTGCCAAATGTGTTTTTGATCTCTTTCGATTAAGCTCATTTTAAATCAAATATTTTGTAAAGATTCTTTAAAAAGGGTAGCGTATTTTGTAATGGTTTGTTTATTTAAATTCAGCTCTTCATCTATTCTACCAATAACTGTAACGTCCGTCATTTTAGTGATAATTTCTTCAGTGGTTTTGTTTTCAGAACCATTAAAAATAACACTCACATGATGACCTTTGTCTAAAAGGATTTTCAAACTCATTAAGGTATGATTGATACTACCTAAATAATGACGAGAAACAAGTATTACTTTGTAATTAATGTCAATTGTATCCAAGATAGTTTCAGTGTCGTTTAGCGGGACTAATAAACCACCTGCGCCTTCAATGACAAGGTTGTTGTCAGTTTGTGGTACATGGATAGTACTTAAGTCAATAATAATATTGTCTATTTCAGCAGCAGCATGCGGGCTCATTGGTGTATTAAGTAGGTAGGCATTTGGATAAAATTGAGAAGTTGAGTTTGAAATCAACTCCTTAACTTTATCCGTATCTCCAAATGTAGTATCTCCTGCTTGAATAGGTTTCCAATAGTCGGCATTAAGTGCTTCTGTTACAATAGCAGAGACAACAGTTTTACCCACATCAGTACCAATACCAGTAACATATATTTTTTTACACATTATGAAATAGGTTTATAAACTCTATAATAAACTAAACTTTAATTGAAAATTGTATTACTTATTCAGAAATTACTTTTCTAGGTTCAAAAGATGAAGCCTTAGTTTTGTTTTCAGTTTTCTTTCTAGCTAATTTTTCTTCTCTTACTTTTTTTGCACTTTCAACTTTTTCGTCCAATTTCGTTTCTGGTTGTTCACCATCTTGAAAAGGTTTTTTAGTTTCTAAACCTAACAATTTAAATAAAGCTTGATCTGAATTAAATTCAGGATTTGGAGTTGTTAATAATTTATCTCCTGCAAATACAGAGTTTGCACCTACAAAGAAACATAAAGCTTGTGCTTCTTGACTCATTTCTGCTCTACCTGCAGATAATCTTACGATAGTTTCAGGAAATAATATTCTTGAAGTGGCAATCATTCTAACCATATCCCAAATTGGAACAGGTGTTTGGTCTTCTAAAGGTGTACCTTTTACAGCAACTAAAGCATTAATTGGCAAAGATTCAGGTGGTTGTTCCATATGAACATAAGTCATCAGCATTCCTATTCTGTCTTCAACTTTTTCTCCCATTCCAATAATACCACCAGAACAAACAGATATCCCTGCTTGACGTGCGTTATTAATCGTTTCTAATCTTTGGTCGTATTCACGTGTTGAAATAATGTCTTTGTAAAATTCCTTTGAAGAATCTAAGTTATGGTTGTAGGCATATAATCCTGCATTTTTTAATCTGTCAGCTTGTGCTTGGTTAATCATACCTAATGTTGCACATACTTCCATGTCCATTCCGTTAATTTCTTGAACCATTTCAACTACTTTGTCGAAATCTCTGTTGTCCCTTACTTCACGCCAAGCAGCACCCATACAAACTCTTGCTGAACCGTTTTCTTTAGCATCTTTTGCTAAACTAACGACTTCATTTACTGACATCATTGGTTTAACTTCTAATTCAGTATTGTATCTAGCCGCTTGAGGACAGTACCCACAATCTTCTGAACATCCACCAGTTTTGATAGATATTAATGAACTCATTTGAATTTCATTAGGATTATGATTCTCTCTATGAACAGTTGCTGCTTGATACATTAAATCCATTACTGGAGTGTTGTAAAGTTCAACTAATTTATCAATATTTGCGTATGCTGTATTTACTTTCATCTTGTTATATTGTATAATTTCAAGCGTAAAGATAATATGTTTTTTCCAAAATATATTTAATTCTGGGTTATAATCGAAAAAAGAGAGTTATTCATATAAATAACTCTCTTTTTATTTAAACAAAGAAACAAAGTCGTTAACCGACTTTGTAGTTAAAGGAAACCACTCCTTTAATGTTTTAGTATTAGAATGAAGGACATGAAATTGTTCTAAATTTTGGGATAGATTTTTTACAATTAAAGTTGATTCCTAGAGATAATTCATGAGAACCGCCACTACCATTTGTAAGTCTTGATGTTGTGATGTCATAGCTATAACCAAACCTAAATGTTCCACTGTCCATTCCTATAGATAAAATAAATGCATCTCCTTCACGCCACCAAGCACCTGCAGTAAAGGCTCCGTATTTTACTAGCATACCTAAGTTTAATTGCATAAAGCCATCTTGATATGAATAGATTACATTTGGTGAAAGTGATGTTTCTGTTGAATACTTAGATTTTTTTCCTAACGTAATATTTGAACCAATGTGACCTGTAATTCTCATTGGTAATTCAGAAGGGTTGTCTGATAAAATTAATGATTGATCTGGAGTAGTTAAGTGTTTTACAGCTACACCGAAATAGAATGATTTTGAAAAACCTATAATCCCTGCACTCGCATCAAAGAATCCCTTAGTTCCCCATCCGTTGTCTAGTAATTTTTGACTTCTTGGTTGATCTCCAGTTTTGTATATGAATCCACTATGCGGATCAATTTGATCACCAAATGTTAATTTGTTCCAGTCTAAAAACTTTTGATTCCAACCAGCTTGTGCTCCCATTAAGATGGTGAACTTTCTATTTACTGCTAAGTGATATGAGTATGCAACATTTGCCGAATTCCAGTTTATTGTGTTTTGACCAGCCATATCATTCATGAAAGAAACCGAAATTCCACCATTGATGGCAGGAACGTATTGATCATAAGAAACTGTGTTCGTAACATAGGCTCCCGTAATGTTAGGCCATTGATTTCTATAGTTTAAATTAACTCTAGGACAACCGTGTGAACCAGAGAATGCAGGGTTTAAATATATAGGGTTCGCGTAGAATTGCGTGAACTCAGGATCTTGTGAAAATGCTGAACTTGAAGTTAACAAAAGTAATAGTAGCGTAATCGCTTTAAATCGTTTCATATAAGTTGATTTGTCTTATTGTGTTCTTGTTGTGTTTATTCTTAAACCAATACTATGTGATCCCATTTTTTGAGAAGATAGAATTGATGTTGTCATATCATACTGATATAACAGTTTAAAGTTACTTGTTTTGATGCCCAATGAAGCAGAAAAGTCGTTTTTCGTTGAATATCCACCTCCCAAAGTTAACAAATGATATTTAAAATTGACTCCAGTCCATAATTCATTTTTAAAAGAATTATTTTGATAAGTAATAAATGGGCTAAGAATCATGTTTTTATTTTTTGATTGATAATCCATACCTAGTATTACTGTATAGTTGATTTCAGTATGATTATTTTCGCCATAGATGCTTTGTTTGTGCTTAGCCAAGTTGTCAGCGTTAAAGCCAAAGTAAAAAATCTCACTATTTAAAACAAACCCTAAGCCATAGTCTTTATACCATAAGTTGTTAGCGGTAAATATATCATTTGAGTGGAACGTTTTAATCAATTGCCCTCTTTGAATTTCCAAGATATTGTCAGTGTTCATTTTGGATTGATCAAGCGTCATAAGTCCTAATGAAAGTCTTACTGCTGGTTCAAATATTAATTTTGAAGAAATGGCAAATTTGGGTGAATAAATAAGACTTACTTTGTTGTCTGTTAATAAGCCATTATTAAAATTTTCAGAGTTTAGACTTACTCCAACACCGCCGCGGATTGAATTAATATAGGTGTCAAAATTAAGTACAGAAGTTTGTAAGTTGTTTTCACTACCAGTCCATTGTGTTCTATATTTACTGTCAAACCTTGTCGTTCCATTTCCTCCAACAAATGCAGGGTTAATATCAAATAAATTAGCTGTAGGTGTTAAGAATTCAGGGTCTTTTAGGTTAATGAGGCCTATAGGGTAGCCTGATATTCTTTCAATTTTTCTTAAACCTCTTTTAATCGTTCTTAAAAATGATTTTTTATGCTTTCGTTTAAAATTTGAATTCGTACTTTTTTCAGCTCCTTCTTTGAAAGACGGATTGTTTACATAACTTGCAGAGTTCTTTTTTGAATTATTAATTTTATTTGCTTCAATCTCTATTAAGGTTTGAAAATTAGCATTTTTACTAGAGCTGTTTTCAGGCCAATAATTTGAATTGGTTGTGATTTCTGAAAACTCAGTACTGTATTGATTTGTTTTAGGCGTCTCTTTAACTTCTTGTTTAATGATTTTTACAGGTTCAGGTCTAGTATGGTTAACTTTAAACGGTGTGAAGATACTAGCAGGTTCGGAATTTAATTTCACCTGCCTTAAGTTATAAAGGTTTGTACTTGATTTTTTTAGGTAATTGTAAGATCCAAAAGATGACATGATAGCAAGTAATAGTATCACTGCCCAGCTATAATATATTTTTAATTTATTTTCTTTTTGTAAGGACGAAACACCAGGGTAAGTAATGTTTTCTTTTCTAACATATGAATTATTCCAAGCCTCAGTGTCTGAGTTTAATTGAGGATTTTCTGATATATAATTTTCAAAGTAACTATTCTCAGAGCGAGAAAGGTTTCCTTCTTTATAGTCAAACATCCATCTATCAAAATCTTTTGGGGTTCTCATTAATTAATTTTAAGCGTGCAATACATATTCTGTCTCTGTAATTTTTGTGATTTGCTTTTTTACTTTATTTCTAGCCCTGAATAAATAGACTTTAACTTGTGATTCTGAGAGTTTTAACATTTCCCCAATTTCAAAATAATTATAGCCTTCTAAATCTCGTAATAGAAGTATTGACTTCTGAATTGGAGGCAAAGTAGCTAAACAACTATTAACCATTTCTCTAATTTCAAAATCATCAGCATGACTCCTTCCTGTTTCATTGGACGACATTTCAGGCATATATGTAATTCTATTTTTTTTAGTAATAAAATTTAGCAATGCATTATGAGCTGTCGTAAATAACCAAGATTTAGATTTAACAAATTCAACTTTTTTTCTGTTTTTCCAAAGTTTTTCAAAAGAGTCTTGTACAATGTCACTAGCGTCAGACTGGTTACGTAGATATTTTAAACAATACCCATATAGTTTACCAGAGTGCTCCTTTACAGCGATATTATATTCTTTTCTATTCAAGTCTTTATCTATTCAGTATACTTTACTATTGGCTAAAACAATCTCATCATCTAAAAGTTACAGTCAATTAAAATTAATTTGTATAAATATACATTTTTATTTATAAAGAATCCTTTTTTTAATAAAAATCTTGTACATTAGGAGCAGTATAACATTATAATTATGGAAAAATTAACAAGACTTTTTGAAATACCTTACTACCAATTAGATAAATATCCGCAAGATATCGCTTTCAGTGATAAAAGGAATGGCGTTTGGGAGTCAATATCAACAAAAGAGTATATTGATAAAGCAAATGCTGTGAGTAGAGGATTTTTGAACTTAGGAATTAAACCAGGTGATAAAATTGCGTTAATATCAAATAATAGGTCAGAATGGAACGTTTGTGATATTGCAATTCAACAGGTTGGAGCTATAGGTGTTCCTGTATATCCTACAATATCTGAGGATGATTATGAATATATTTTTAATGATGCAAATATCAAATTATGCATTGTTTCTGATAAAGATTTATTTGATAAAGTGTCTAATATAAAAAACAAGGTTTCAACACTAGAGCGTATTTTTACTTTTGAAGAAGTAGGTGGAGCTGAAAACTGGTTAGAATTACATGAAAAACCATCAGATGAATATGATTCTGAAATTGATACTAGAAAAAATAATATTAAAGGTGATGATTTAGTCACTCTAATTTATACATCAGGAACTACGGGTAATCCAAAAGGAGTTATGTTAACTCATGAGAATATTCTATCGAATGTTATGGGAAGTATGCCTAGGATTCCTTGTGATAGTTCAGACAGTTCTTTAAGTTTCTTACCGGTTTGTCATGTTTATGAAAGAATGCTACTTTATTTATATCAGATAATTGGTGTGTCAATCTATTTTGCTGAATCAATTGAATCTGTTGGCGATAATTTAAAAGAGGTGAAGCCCCAAGTTTTTACCGCTGTTCCAAGGCTTTTAGAAAAAGTGTATGATAAAATTATTGCAAAAGGAGATGATTTGTCTGGAATCAAAAGAAAGTTATTCTTTTGGGCTGTAGATGTAGGAAATAAATTCGAAATTGACGGAAATTCAGGAGCGTATAATTTAAAGTTAAAAATTGCAAGAAAATTAATATTTAGTAAATGGAAAGAAGCCTTAGGTGGTAATGTAAAAGTTATTGCGTGTGGAAGTGCTGCTTTACAACCTAGATTAGCTAAGATTTTTACTGCTGCAGGAATCCCGGTTTTAGAAGGGTATGGTTTAACAGAAACGTCCCCAGTTTTAACAGTAAATTATCTAGGTAAAGGTAATACACGATTTGGAACTACAGGTAAGGCGTTAGGTAATGTAGAGTTAAAAATAGCTTCAGATGGTGAAATTTTAGCAAAAGGACCAAACGTTATGATTGGGTATTATAATAAACCTGAAAAAACAAAAGAAGAATTCACGGAAGACGGTTGGTTTAAAACTGGAGATATCGGTGAAATTGATTCTGATGGTTTTCTTAAAATTACTGATCGTAAAAAAGAAATGTTTAAAACTTCTGGAGGTAAATATATAGCACCTCAGGTAATGGAAAACAAATTTAAAGAGTCAAGGTTTATTGAACAAATAATGGTGATAGGAGAGGGGCAAAAACATGCTTCAGCATTAATTGTTCCTGCTGCTGACTTTATTAAAGAATGGTGTAAGCGTAAAGGAATTAAAGACTGTGAAACTGATATTGAAATTTCATCAAATGAAAAAGTAATAGAAAGAATTGCTAAGGAAGTGGATCATTTTAATGAAAGTTTTGGGAAGTGGGAACAAATAAAGAAATTTGAATTGTTAGATCATCAATGGACAATTGATTCGGGTGAACTAACACCAACTATGAAACCTAAAAGAAAAGTAGTGAAAGCAGCATATAAAGAGTTAATTGAAAAAATATACGATACAAATGTGCCTTCTTAATTAGAAAATATGATTTAAATTAATGAGCGTCTTCAATTTATTTGAAGGCGTTTTTTATTGATGTATTGAATTCAATAAAAAATTATAGTTTTGCATAAAAATAAAAGTAGACCTAGGTATGAGAAAACATTTTAAAAGTATATCGATATTAAGTGTGTTAATGTTGATATTCATGTTTTTATTCTACGGTAAATTTTTATTATCTCCAAATTCATATTTGATAGGTGATGAGGGAGATGCTATGAAGAATTATTATACCTACCAGCATTTGATTAAAAACAATACTGGTGTGGTTGAATTTGAAGGGATGAATTATCCCTATTCTGAAAATTTCATGTATACGGATTGTCATCCAGTTCAAGCTACTGTGTTAAAGTTTATTAACTCTGTGTTTCCGAGTTTATCTGATTATACTATTGGAATGCTTAATTTCTTCATGATTATTTCGTTGTTAATTACAGCATTGATCATTTTCTTTATTTTTGTAGAGTTAAAAGTGAATAAATGGTTCGCTATTTTATCTGCTATTGGGATTACTATTCTTAGTCCTCAAATATTCAGGTTTTCAGGGCATTGGGCATTGTCATATAGTTTTGCGATACCAATTATTATATACCTTCTATTACTTTTTGAGAAGAGAAAAAGTCTAAAGTATTTAGTATATATCTTTTTTAGTATTCTATTTCTATTTTTTACGCATGGTTATTTAGGGATGATCGCTTCATTAGTTGCTTTGTCTTATGTTGGGGTAGATTTCTTGAATAGTGTGATTTCGAGTACAGTAAAAACTAATGTTAAAAAGCACTTATTTGTTTTTTTTGCTGCTGCTTTACCAATTTTACTGTTCTTTATTTTTATGAAAATTTCTGATTCTCATATTGGTAGAACGACAAACCCTTGGGGGATTTATGAGCATCATGCCGAATTTGAGAATGTATTTATACCTTTCTTACAGTTGAACGATTATATGTCTAATTTAACGGACTCCAGTATCTCTCAGCCTTGGGAGGGAATGTCTTATATTGGAATTGTAGGTATAATCGGATTGTTATTCTTTATTCTAAGAGTTCGAACGAATCAAACAATGAACAAAACTGACAATAGCTTTTTAATTAAATTGTTAATGGGCGCTTTTATCGTTTTGTGTGTGTCAGTATTAATCCCATTTGGTTTGTGGGAGTATTTGATTGAAAAAATCAGTTTAATAAAACAGTTTAGAGCAATTGGTAGATTCGCTTGGGTGTTTTACTTTGTAGCGAATATTACAGCTGTTTATGCCATTAATTTAGCGTTAATTAGATTTAAAGAAAATGATAAATTAGTTTTAGCAAGGGTATTAATATTCCTATTACCAACCTTAATGGTGGTGGAAGGGGTAAGGTATCACAATTACTTATCGTCTATAGGTAAATCGGTAGAAAACGTATTTGATTTAAAACAAACAAATAAAGAGTTTCAAATTGACATTGACTCTATTCCTAGTGATAATTATCAAGCAATTATTATGTTACCTTATTTTTATGTGGGATCTGATAATTATGGCAAACAGTCAAATGACGACTTATCAAAATTAGCGTTTATGTTTTCTTATCATTTGAATTTACCCATGTTTAATAGTTATTTAACAAGAACTTCAATTGAAGAAAGTAAAAATATTGTTCAGTTAATGAGTTCAAGTTTTTACCCTAAAGCCGTTGAGAAAGATATTATAAGTGATAAGCCTTTTCTAATTGTTTGTCATAATGAAGTGTTATCAGCTAATGAGATGTCACTGTTAAGTAAAAGTACTAAATTAAGTAGTAACGAATCATATTCGATATATGAAATCACAAAAAAAGAGTTGTTTTTTAACACTGCAAAAAATGAAGTGTTAGGGTATAATCAAACTAAGGATAGTTTGATTTCAAGGGGTGAGTTTTTAGTTTCAGATTCAATCTTGTATTTTGGTTATTTAAATTATAACGATCTCAGTAGACCTGATTTTTGTGAGAGTGGTTGTTATCAGAATGCGCAGAGCGGGTATTCAAAACTATTAGAAATTCAAGGGGCTGATTTAATTCAAGGGCAAACTTATATCGCACGATTTTGGATGTATAATGGAGGTGAAAATAGGGGACAGGATGCTTTTAATGGAATGGCGTTTTTTGAAAAAGATAATAATGGTGTAAAGGAATGGATATTTCCAATAACCTCTATGCAAAGTACACAAGAAATTAATGGGGATTGGAATTTAGTAGAGGTAGTGTTAAGTGATGTTGATACAATAACCAATTATCAACTCCTTTTAAAAGGTGATGATAGGTCAAAACTAAGTTACTATATTGATGATGTTATTTTTTACGATCAAAGATTAACTGTTTATAAAGAATTTGAGACTTACTTATTTAAAAATGGGCATAGAATTTCAATGCCCAAATAAGGTGGGTGGCAATTATCAAAGCTAGTAGAGCATCTATTTTATTACTATTATTCAGAATTTTGAACTTAAAGATATTGATTTAAAAATTAGAATTCAATACCCTATTTCATAAGTTAACTTTTATAAATAATTAGGGGATGTATTCAAATTGATTACAAGTGTATTTAATCAATTTTCCATAGTCGTTTTCAAAACCTGATAAACTTCCAATACCACTAATTATATTTGCGTAATGATAATTAGGGTTGTGCCTGATTTCATAATTAATTAATTCATATGGGTAACCATCTTCTTTTTGAATTTCGTAGACGTAAAATGGGTTACCATAACCTCCATTCCATTTTGACCAAGGTAAAGTGTCATTAATAGTTAAGTTATAATTCAATAGTAGCGCTTCATGCTCATCAGGGACACTAAACATGGGGCGGTTGGGGTTATCTCCGTATGTAATGTAAGTAGAGTTTTCAAGACTATCATATCTGATAAACCCTCTTAGTTTTGAATGTTGACTTTGAAGGATATAGTTTCCTGATAAATCGTACGTATAGGACACCTCATTCGTGAAAAGTTTGTAGTATTTATGTTGTAATAATTCAGAAAAAAGTATTGGAGGTGTAGAATATGGATAATTTGAAGCTAGTTTAGTATAACGATATAAGAGAGTGTCTTCACCTATTGAGTAAATAATTGTATCTCTAAATTGCCCCATTCCACCTTGAGTATCAATTTGAATGGTGTATTCGGAAGAATAAGTCCATTCACCAGAGTAATCAAATTTGAATTCTTCCTTTTCTTTAGTGATTGTTGGCTTTTGAGGTGTGAGTACGGGGTCTTTTCTACACGATAAGAGTAAGGCTAGGCTTATAAAAATAAAAGTTTTATCCATTCTTCTAAATTACAACAAATTTATTATTTATAAAAGGCTTAATAGTTTTTTACAAGCTATTATTTCTTAAACACGAGCCACCCAAGGAATTTCTTCGGCATTTAATTCTACACTTAATAATCTAGAGTAGACAAATAAATAATCACTCAATCTGTTTAAATACGCTAAGATTAATTCATTTAATTCTACTTCATTGCCAAGTTCAGTTACCAAACGTTCGGCTCTTCTACAAACACACCTTGCTATGTGACAAAAGGAAACTGTTTCATGTCCACCAGGTAAAATAAAACTTTTCATAGGTGGTAATTGTTCATCCATTTTATCCATTGACTCTTCTAAAAAATCAATATCCGATTTATGGATTTGAGGTAATTTCATGCTGGTTTTTTCAGGGTCTTGAGCTAATAGTGAACCAAGTGTAAATAATCTATCCTGAATTTCAATTAATTCGGCTTTGTATTTCTCATTTAATACTTTGTCACGTAATAGGCCAATGTATGAATTTAATTCATCTACAGTCCCATAACTTTCTATTCGTAAAGAAAACTTAGGAACGCGTGTTCCTCCAATTAAACCTGTTGTTCCTTTATCTCCTTTTCTTGTGTAAACTTTCATAATAGTATGTTAAATTTTAAACAATAATACCTTAAGTGTTAATTCACTAATTAGAACGCTAAATTAACGATAAAAATAACGTTACAAACTTACTTTTAATTATAAAATTAATACATTTGCTTTTATATAAAACTATATTAAAAACTAAACAAATGAAAAACACAGCTTTAAATGATATTCACGTTGCACTCGGTGCGAAAATGGTTCCTTTCGCAGGTTATAATATGCCTGTCCAGTATGAAGGTGTAAATGCAGAGCATGAAACCGTTCGTAAAGATGTTGGTGTTTTTGATGTGTCGCATATGGGAGAGTTTTTAATTACAGGAGAAAATGCTTTGGCATTAATCCAAAAAGTAAGTTCAAATGATGCGTCTAAGTTAACTTCTGGTAAAGCACAATACAGTTGTTTACCAAATGCAACAGGTGGAATTGTAGATGATTTAATCATTTATATGATGGCTGAAGAAAAGTATTTATTAGTTGTAAATGCGTCTAATATTGAAAAAGATTGGAATTGGATTTCTTCTCAAAATACTGTAGGAGCTGAAATGAGAGATTTATCAGAAGATTATTCTTTATTAGCGATTCAAGGACCTAAAGCAATTGAAGCTATGCAATCATTAACGCCAGTAGATTTATCAGCAATTAAGTTTTATACGTTTGAAGTAGCTGAGTTTGCAGGTATTGAAAATGTAATTATTTCAGCAACTGGTTATACTGGTTCGGGTGGATTTGAAATATACTGTAAGAATTCAGAAGCGGAACAAATTTGGAAAAAAGTATTTGAAGCGGGAGCTGATTTTGGTATTAAGCCAATTGGTTTGGCAGCAAGAGATACGTTAAGATTAGAAATGGGATACTGTTTATATGGTAATGATATTTCTGACACAACTTCTCCGTTAGAAGCTGGATTAGGATGGGTAACAAAATTCACTAAAGAATTTACTAATTCAGAGAATTTAGCAAAACAAAAAGAAGAAGGAGTTAAACGTAAATTAATCGCTTTTGAATTAATTGAAAAAGGAATTCCAAGACACGATTATATAATTGCTGATGCAGATGGAAATGAAATAGGTATTGTGACTTCTGGAACAATGTCTCCATCAACAAAAAAAGCAATTGGATTAGGATATGTAACAACTGAATTTTCTAAAGTAGATAGTGAAATTTACATTCAAGTTCGTAAAAAGTCTATCAAAGCAAAAGTTGTAAAAGGGCCTTTTTACAAAGGTTAATTTGTAAAGAGTGAATAGCTATTTTATTAGCTATTCACTATTGATACGGAAAGATGAAGATAATAATTACAGGAGGTGGAGCAGTAGGGTATCATTTAGCAAAAATGCTATCAAGTGAAATGCAAGACATTTATTTAATTGATGAAAATCAAGAAAGATTGGATTATATTCAATCTCACATTGATATATTTGCTATTAAAGGAGACGCTAAATCAATTTCGATTTTAAAAGAAGCTGAGGTTGA
>Ga0209395_1003268_pt1 | contig 20291 bp, 18 predicted proteins | sample GOMGulsemesocosm_3_FD_184635 | JGI IMG/M metagenome (GOLD analysis project Ga0209395, IMG submission 184635) | Methane-oxidizing microbial communities from mesocosms in the Gulf of Mexico - GOM9D Gulf of Mexico (SPAdes) (version 2) | ecosystem: Environmental > Aquatic > Marine > Cold seeps... | reverse complement strand
TGTTGGTTTAACGAAGAATAATCCCCGGGAGAAAATAGTAGATGTCAAACACAACTGTAGCAGAACTTGCTCAAGAAATTGGTACACCGGTGGATCGCTTAGTTAGCCAACTGGCTGACTCTGGCGTGAATAAATCGGCAACTGACTCTGTATCACAAAGTGAAAAAGAATCTTTGTTAGAGCACTTGAAGAAGCAACATGGTGACGACTCAACAGCCGCACCGAAAAAAATGACGCTTAACCGTAAATCTAAATCAACATTAACGATGGGACATGGCAGTAAAGCTAAGTCAATTAATGTTGAAGTACGTAAAAAACGTACTTATGTTAAACGCAGTGATGTTGAAGAACAGCAACAAGCAGAAGCTGAAGCAAAACTAGCTGCTGAAGCAGAATTAGCTGCTAAAGCGTCTGCCGAAGCAAAAGCTATCGCAGATGCTAAAGAAGCTGAAAATGCTAAAGCTGTAGCAACAGCAAAAGCTGAAGTAGAAGCAGAGCGTAAACTTCAAGCGAAAGCAGAAGCTGAATCAAAAGCTAAACAAGCAGCGGTTGCTAAAGCCAAAAGTGCTGAAGAAGCTCCTGTGAAAGTTGCAGAAACTGAAGATGCTAAAAAAGCTCGCCTTGCTCAAGAAGCTGAAACAAAAGCTAAACTTGAAGAAGAAGCTAAAGAAGCAACAGCAGCAGCTAAGAAATTAGCTGAAGAAAATGAAGCACGCTGGAAAGAACAAGAAGCTGAACGAAAAGCTAAAGAGAAAGAAGTGGTACATTTAACTTCTTCTAAATACGCTCAAGAAGCTGAAGATAAAAGCGATTCTGCGGATGAAAGTGGCCGTCGCCGTAAGAAGAAAAAATCTCCAGACCGTAATGCTCGTGGTCGTAATAATGGCCGTGGTAAAGGGAAAACTTTATCTTCACCAGAAAGCTTAAAGCATGGTTTTACAAAACCTGTTGAAGAGAAATTTCAAGATATACGTATCGGTGAAACGATTTCGGTTGCTGAACTTGCTAATAAAATGGCAAAGAAAGGCGCTGAGGTTGTTAAAGTTATGTTCAAACTTGGAGCGATGGCAACGATTAACCAAGTAATTGACCAAGAAACAGCCGCTTTAGTTGCTGAAGAAATGGGCTTTGAAGTTGTATTAGTGAAAGAAAATGCACTTGAAGAAGCGATACTTGCAGATCGCAGTCATACTGGTGATGCCGTTACTCGTGCGCCAGTTGTTACTATTATGGGTCACGTTGATCACGGTAAAACATCTTTACTTGACCACATTCGTGAAGCCAAAGTAGCCGACGGTGAAGCCGGTGGTATTACTCAGCACATTGGTGCTTATCACGTAGAAACGGGTCATGGTATGATCACTTTCTTAGATACTCCAGGTCATGCTGCATTTACTGCAATGCGTTCACGTGGTGCTAAAGCTACTGATATCGTTATCATTGTTGTTGCTGCAGATGATGGTGTAATGCCACAAACTGTTGAAGCAATCCAACATGCGAAAGCATCTAATGCGCCAATTATCATTGCCGTAAACAAGATGGATAAAGAAGGCGCTGATCCTGACCGTGTTAAGAGTGAGTTATCTCAGCATGATGTTTTATCAGAAGAGTGGGGCGGAGACGTTCAATTCTGTCACGTTTCTGCTAAAACAGGTTTAGGTATTGATGACTTATTAGACTCTATATTACTACAATCTGAAGTACTCGAACTTACGGCTGTTGTTGAAAGAATGGCTAGTGGTGTGGTTGTTGAGTCTAAACTTGATAAAGGTCGTGGACCTGTAGCAACAGTTCTAGTTCAAGAAGGCACATTGAAGCAAGGTGATATTGTACTTTGTGGCTTAGAATATGGCCGTGTTCGTGCAATGCGTGATGAGAATGGTAGAACTATTCAGTCAGCTGGACCTTCAATTCCAGTTGAAATTATCGGTTTAAGTGGCGTGCCACAGTCAGGTGATGAAGCAACTGTTGTTAAAGATGAGAAAAAAGCGCGTGAAGTTGCTTTATTCCGTCAAGGTAAATTCCGCGATATTAAACTGGCTCGTCAACAAAAGTCTAAACTTGAGAATATGTTTTCTGCTATGGCTGAAGGTGAAATTTCTGAAGTTAACGTTGTACTTAAGTCTGACGTACAGGGCTCTCTAGAAGCGATATCTGATTCATTATTAAAACTTTCTACGGATGAAGTTAAAGTTAAAATTATCGGTTCAGGTGTTGGTGCTATTACTGAAACTGACGCGACTTTAGCTGCCGCTTCCAATGCTATTATGGTTGGCTTTAATGTTCGTGCTGATGCTAGTGCCCGTAAAATCATCGATTCAGAGAATATTGATTTACGTTACTACAGTGTTATCTACGCCTTAATTGACGAAGTTAAACAAGCAATGAGCGGTATGCTTGCGCCTGAGTTTAAACAAGAAATTATTGGTCTTGCTCAAGTACGTGACGTATTTAAGTCACCTAAAATTGGCGCAATTGCCGGTTGTATGGTTACTGAAGGTATTATTAAGCGTAGCGCACCAATTCGTGTATTACGTGAAAACGTTGTTATATACGAAGGTGAACTTGAGTCACTTCGTCGCTTTAAAGATGATGTACAAGAAGTTCGTAACGGTATCGAATGTGGTATCGGTGTTAAGAACTACAACGATGTACGAGTAGGCGATCAAATCGAAGTATTCGAAACAGTAGAAATTAAACGTACACTTTAACTTTAGATTATTGCTAATTACTTCAACTATAATGTTGAAGTTAATTAGCTTAATTATGAAGTAACAGTTACTTACTGTTTGTAAAATACTAAATGGGGGCTTAGCCTCCATTTTTATTATATAAAGAAGACCGTAAGGCGGTAGATACTTTACGGTTTTATTAGGAGAATTTCCTATGGCAAGAGAATTTGCCCGTACCGACCGTGTCGGACAAGAAATACAAAAAGAAATCGCAACAATTTTAATGCGAGAAGTAAAAGATCCTCGCTTGGCGATGACAACCGTTTCAGCCGTAGAGTTAACGCGTGATTTAGCTTATGCTAAAATTTTTGTAACTTTCTTCACTAACGAAGATTCAGAAATAAAAAGCTCAATTGAAGTTTTAAACGATGCTGCAGGCTTTATCCGCTCATTATTAGCAAAAAAATTGCGAGCTCGTATTATGCCGCATTTACGCTTTGTTTATGATAGCTCTATGTCTGAAGGAGTTCGCATGAGCTCACTAGTTGACCAAGCAGTAGCTAGTGATAAACATCATGATGAAAGCTCAGATTTAGATGCAGATTCTGCTGAAAATATCGAAGACAAATCATAGGGTACAGGCTTTATGGCTAAACGCAGAAAAGGTCGCCCTATCAATGGGGTTATCTTACTAGATAAACCTTATGACATGTCATCAAACAGTGCTTTACAGAAAGTTAAGCGTATTTTCTTTGCACAAAAAGCGGGACATACTGGCGCATTAGATCCACTTGCTACAGGCATGTTACCGATTTGTTTAGGTGAAGGAACTAAGTTCTCGCAGTTTTTGCTTGATACGGATAAAACTTATCAAGTCACAGCGAAATTGGGAATAAGAACAACAACCAGTGATGCTGACGGTGAGGTTGTTTCAGAGAAACCTGTCGATATTTCAGATGCTCAGTTAGCGAGTGCACTTGAAACCTTTCGTGGCACTACCCAACAAGTCCCGTCAATGTACTCTGCCCTTAAATACAATGGACAGCCTTTATATAAGTACGCACGTGAAGGGATTGAAGTACCTCGAGAGTCCAGAGATATCACTGTTTTTCGCTTAGATTTATTGCGCTTTGAAGGTGACGAAGTCGATCTTGATATTCATGTTTCTAAAGGTACATATATTCGAACAATCGTCGATGATTTAGGTGAGTTACTTGGTTGTGGCGCTCATGTTGCAAATTTACGCCGTAGCGCAGTGGGTAATTACCCGACAGACAAAATGGTGACACTTGAGCAATTAAATGCGCTAGTTGAACAGGCAAACGAACAAGAAATAGCTCCTTCTGAATTACTTGACCCGTTATTGTTGCCCATGACTACCGCTTGTGATGGGATTCCTGCTATCTTCATTGATGATATGTCTGCAAATTTCTTGAGACACGGTAATCCTGTACAAGTATCCAAAGCACCAAGTGATGGTTTAGTTCAAGTTTTTGTTGGCGAAAATATCAATGAAGGTGAATTCATTGGCGTTGGCCATATTGATGACAATGGCCTTGTTGCCCCTAAGCGGATAGTTGTTTTAGAAGAAGTATTAAAAACGTTGTAATTGTTTGCTGAGTAAATTTAGGTTATTGAATTTTACATCTTGCCAGGGTGTTATCGATGCGATGTGTTTTATCTTTTAATTAACTCATGATACCAGTAAATATCAGTTGCAATTTGATTATGTACTGATAGAATACGCGCTCTTTTGTTACCTTCGCTGAATTAGTGTTTGGCTGGGTAGGAATTTTAGGTGCTTTCGCACACAAACACTAAGGATTAATTATGTCTTTAAATGCTACAGAAAAAGCTGCAATCGTTGCAGAATATGCTCAAAAAGAAGGTGATACTGGTTCTCCAGAAGTTCAAGTTGCTTTGTTAACAACACAAATCAACCACTTACAGGGTCACTTTAAAGCACACATCCATGATCACCATTCACGTCGTGGTTTATTACGTATGGTTGCACAACGTCGTAAGTTACTTGATTACTTAAAAGGCAAAAACGTTGTACGTTACTCGTCTTTAATCGAGAAATTAGGTTTACGTCGTTAAGACAAGCTTAAGAATTATATAAAAGGAGCCTTATGGTTCCTTTTTTTTTGCGTGAAATAAATATAATATGATAATTAATCGATAAATGTTTTTTATGACACGGTTACTAATTTTGTATCTTAATAGACGTAGAGAATGTTTTTGTGAGCCGACCGACTTTAAAGACAAATATTGGAAAATCTTTATACCGAACTCATTTAAGTGGTGAGTTATTAGAGGTACGCGAACAAGATAATTATCGTTGGTTTCATTATGGGGGCGATATTGTTCAAGCTGCCATTGATACATTAAATCGTGAAAACGTTTTATTACCTGTCCCACAATCTATGTTGTTATTTTTATTATGGCATAAGTCACCTCTACACCTGTTAAATTTAGGGATGGGGGCGGGGACAATAGAAAACGCCTTAGCAGAAATTACTGATATTCAAGTAACATCGGTTGAAGCTGAGTTAGAAATTATTGAAATGGCTAAAAGATATTTTTTGTCACCTGGAAAAAATAATATTATCCACAATAATGCAGAAGATTTTTTGCGTGCTACAACACAAAGCTACGATATAATTTTATGTGATATTTTTTTCAAACAACAAAGCCCCATGTGTCTTTACAGTGCAAGTTATTATCAATATTTAGATGAGCAATTGAGTGGAACAGGTACAGTGTTTATCAATTTGTTTCCTGAAAATGAAGAAAACTTGTTGCGTATACTGACGGCATCTCGACCAAACTTTGATCATATTGCTTTGATCAAATTTGATGATTACCAAAATATTATCCTTATACTCAGCAAAGTTGCTTTACCAAATAAAGCGCAACTTACTTCATGGGATAACTCACCAGATAAACTATCTAAGATAAGTTTTAAGCAACACATCAATAATATTTATTATGTTCCGCTCAGAGCTATTCAATGATGATTAAAATTATGTAACCAAGATATAAGCTTGTTGCTTAATAAACAAACTTATTATTGATACTAATGCAATTTTATAGGTGTTTTCACCTAGTAAAAACTACACAGCCAAGTATAATATACGTGCAAAATTTAGAACTCATTAGAATTTGCAAAACTAATCAATCCAAACTGTATAATTTTTTGTTCAACTTAAGCTGCTCCAAACTTGCTGTAAGTGAATAAATAATTGTACAGATTGGTTAATAATTTAAAAATTATCAATTTAATTAAAGGAACATTTATGTTCAATACTGTTACAAAAACATTTGAATTCGGTCAACATACCGTCACTTTAGAAACGGGTGCTATCGCTCGTCAAGCAACTTGTGCTGTTATGGCTAGCATGGACGATACTTCGGTATTAGTGTCTGTCGTTGGTAAGAAAGAAGCAAAACCTGGACAAGATTTTTTCCCATTAACGGTTAACTACCAAGAGCGTACATACGCAGCGGGTAAAATCCCCGGTGGTTTTTTTAAACGTGAAGGCCGTCCTTCTGAAGAAGAAACATTAATTTGTCGTTTAATTGACCGTCCAATTCGTCCATTATTCCCAGAAGGGTTTACTAACGAAGTTCAAATAGTTATCACTGTTGTTTCTGCTAACCCAGAAATTTCTCCTGATATCATTGCTTTATTAGGTACTTCTGCAGCATTAGCAATTTCAGGTATGCCTTTTAGTGGTCCTGTTGGCGCGGCACGTGTTGGTTACACTGACGGAAAATATCTCCTTAACCCATTACAATCTGAATTAGAAACGTCTCAGTTAAACTTAGTTGTTTCTGGTACTGATTCTGCAGTATTAATGGTTGAGTCTGAAGCAGATATTTTATCTGAAGAAGTTATGCTTGGCGCTGTAATGTACGGTCATGAGCAAATGCAAACCGCTATTACTGCAATTAAAGAAATGGCTGCAGAAGTTAACAATCCTAAGTGGGATTGGGTTGCACCTGTTAAAAATGCTGATCTTATCGCTAAAATTGCAGAGCTTGCTACAGAACAAGTGAACGAAGCTTACCAGATCACTGAAAAAGCAGTTCGTTACGAAAAAATTAAAGAAATACGCGATGGTGTTGTTGCAACATTATTAGCAAGTGATGCTGATCTTGACGTTCAAGAAGCAAAAGATTTATTTCACGACTTAGAGAAAACTGTCGTTCGTGGCCGTATTACTAAAGGCATGCCTCGTATCGATGGTCGTGATCCTGAAATGATCCGTGCATTAGACGTAATGACTGGCGTATTACCACGTACTCATGGTTCAGCTGTATTTACTCGTGGTGAAACTCAAGCATTAGTAGTTGCTACATTAGGTACACAGCGTGACGCACAACGTTTAGACACAATCATGGGTGAGAAAACTGACGCATTTATGCTTCATTATAACTTCCCTCCATACTGTGTAGGCGAAACTGGTTTTGTTGGCTCACCTAAGCGTCGTGAAATCGGCCACGGTCGTTTAGCAAAACGCGGTATGTTAGCTGTTATGCCTTCAGTTGAAGAATTTCCATATGCAGTTCGTGTAGTTTCTGAAATTACTGAATCAAACGGTTCATCTTCAATGGCTTCTGTATGTGGTACTTCTCTAGCACTTATGGATGCTGGTGTTCCAATTAAAGCTTCTGTTGCGGGTATTGCAATGGGCCTTGTTAAAGAAGGCGATGACTTTGTTGTTCTTTCTGACATTTTAGGTGATGAAGATCACTTAGGCGACATGGACTTTAAAGTTGCGGGTACTACAGGTGGTATTACTGCACTTCAAATGGATATTAAAATTGAAGGTATCACTCAAGAAATCATGCAACTTGCTTTAAACCAAGCAAAAGCTGCACGTACTCATATCTTATCTGTAATGGATGAAGCAATCTCTGGTCACCGTGATGAGATTTCACAGTTTGCACCACGCATTCATACGATTAAAGTTAGCCAAGATAAAATCCGTGACATCATAGGTAAAGGCGGTGCAACTATCCGTATGCTTACTGAAGAAACAGGTACTACTATCGAAATCGATGATGACGGTACTGTGAAAATTGCTGCAACAAGTGGTGAACAAGCTGAAGATGCGATTAACCGCATTAAAGCACTAACTGCAGAAATCGAAGTGGGCACTATCTACCAAGGTAAAGTTGTACGTATCGTAGATTTCGGCGCATTTGTTAACGTACTTCCAGGTAAAGATGGTTTAGTTCACATCTCTCAAATCTCTGAAGAGCGTGTTAACGCAGTAAGCGATGTATTAACTGAAGGTCAAGAAGTTACTGTTAAAGTACTTGAAGTTGACCGTCAAGGACGTGTTCGTTTAAGTATTAAAGAAGCTGCAGAAAAAGCTGCTGAACCGACTGAATAACTTTATACTTAAAAAGTTACATAAAAAGGGAGCCTGATGGCTCCCTTTTTTATATACTGAAATAAGATCATAAAATATTTTATTAGGTACCTACTGTCGTGAATAAATTCTTCAAAATAGCTATCGTCTTTGCTATATCTGCCATACAAGGCTGTGCTAATAATCATAATGGTTCTTCATCGACTGTAATGAGCCAACTTATCATTGCCGAGCCATTAGCGGTTAATTACAAAAGTGAAATAGCTTTAGCTCGCTTGACCGAGGTCATCCACAGAGCAGAAATCACCGATGCGCAACGGGCTGAACTTTATTATGATCGAGGTGTTATCTACGACAGTGTAGGTCTACGATCGCTTGCCCGTCTTGACTTTAATCGAGCACTTCGTTTAAAACCAGATTTTGTTGACGCTTATAACTTCTTGGGCATTCATTACACCCAGATGCAAGAGTTCAACCAGGCATACGAAGCGTTTGACTCAGCACTAGATTTGTCGCCTGAACACCAGTATGCATACCTTAACCGGGGGATTGCTTTATATTATGGTGGCCGAGCAGAGCTTTCTATTGAGGACTTTACTGCTTTTCATCAAGAGAAAAAAAGTGATCCATACCGTATCTTATGGCTTTATTTAGCCGAGTATGAAGAAGATGAATTGAGTGCGAAAATCGCTTTAAAAGATTATTCCAACTTAGTTGATGAAAAAGTTTGGGCTAAAAAAATCATTCAACTTTACCTTGGTGAGATAACGCATCAAACGTTTGTAAGGCAACTTACTGTAGGAGTAAACTCAAATAAGGCGTTGAGTGAACGTTTGTGTGAGGCATACTTTTATCTAGGTAAATATTATCAACTCCAGGGAAAGGATAAGTCAGCAGTTAACTTTTTTAAATTAGCGCTAAGTACCAATGTTTACGAATTTGTTGAACACAGGTACGCTAGACTTGAACTAGATCTAATGAGGCAAAGTCTTGTTGAATCTTTAAAGTCACCTTCATAATTTATTGTTCAGTTCTCGATATAAACGATGAAAAAAACGTTACTCATTATAATATTGAGCTTATTGATTGCTATATCAACAAGCTCTTTTTTTTGGCTAAACTCATTAGTTATTTCAGTAGAAAATGGCCATGCTAACAACTCCCAGCTAAATCATATTAGTCAGTTTGGCTTAAAACCAATGTTATATCAGCGTTTTGAATCCTTATCAAATAAAGACCATAAATGGGTAAATATTGCTAAGGCGCTAGCTAAAACTGATGGCAAAATAGCATTTATATTAGCCAAATATTATTTAGATAATCAGGGAATTCGAGAAGCCGAATTATGGCTTACTCAAGCTATAAAGTTAAAACACCATAAAGCTAGTTTGCTATTAGCAAATATTCATGTTGATAATGATAAACTCAGTAAAGCGAAAAAATTATTATTACCGATAAAAAACGATATTTTCGCACTGAAAATACTGATAGAAATTGCAATTACTGAAGGTGAAGACTTATTAATAGCTCAATACAGCCAGTTATTTCAGACGCTAAAATTAGTTCATAAAAATAAAGATCATGAAATATTTTATCAAAGACTAAAAAAATACAGCATTATAAATCAAGCTATTAACGATTCTACTCAAACATGTGAGGTGGTGATAGCGCCATTTGCAACGAATTTAAAAAATCTGGATTATTTAGCCAAGTTAATATTATCGCCAATATTAACGCCATTTCACCCCTATATTTGCTTCGCACCGGTAAAATATATAAGCAAAAAAACACTTAATTGTTTACATACAGAGGATGAAGCAATTCGATGTGATGAATCTATTTGGAACAAGGAACAAAGCGTAATACCGGAAAAACATCGCTTTCTGGCTATACTTGTCGAAAAAGGTGGGGCTAATGTTAATTCGGGCATTCTCTACCTAGATAGCCATGATACTGAAAAAGTACTTTTACATGAATTAGCACATCTCTTCGGCTTTGTTGACGAGTACCCTTTACCGATAAATCACCTTCGATGTTTAGGCAAGCAAGAGTCAATGTTTTCTCATAATATCGCAGTACTTCCCCGTTTTTATCAAGGGGAAAAGCAATTGGTACGTAAGAGAATACTTGCTCAATTACCCTGGGCTAAATATATATCCAGTTCTACACCAATAGTAAGAAAAACAGCGAAAGGGTGGGTAATAGGCACAATGAGTGGAACACGAGATACGGTTGGTGCATTTGTTGCTGAAAGCTGTAATAGCGCAGATTTTGTTTCAATAAAGCCACTGAATCAGAGAACAACTATGCGTTACTTTGAAGAATCTATACCAACTTTATATCAACAACTGTTATCAGATAACCATAGACAATTCTTAATGCCAAGTTACATGAAAAATGTAGGCATGGCATTAAAGAGAAAACAATAACGCTATGGCATTAAAGAGAAAACAATAACGCCATAGCGTTATTGTAATTGAAAAATAACTAATTGCGATAATAATGGTTAATGGTTAATGGTTAATAGGAATAATGACTAAACTTGTGTTAGTTTTTCTAGGTATCACTTTAGAAATAGACGCCTTTTTAATTGGCTTTTTAATCATCATACTTGTAGTTTTTACTTTGGCTATTGGCCACATGGTATTATTATTAAAAGTATCTAATTCATCAGCTAAACCATCTTTTAACTCTATAGTATCTGATGTTGCTATATCTCCTCGTGCGTTTTGTTGTTTATCGCTGGCATGTGAGTTTTTTTTAATGAACCATGAAAATAATGTCATACAACTCATCCTTTTCTCTCTCCTGTTAAATTGTAGTAGACAAGTTGTAAATAGGCACGTTTTTTGGACAATTGTATAAATATGTTTGCTATGTTTTTGATTACGTAAAAGATCTAACTTTTAGGAAATCTAAGGTATAATTGTTGTAGTAATATAACCTTTAGATGTAACTTTTCTCATGAATGAATTTGATGTAAGCACTTTTCGTGAGCATTTCCCCTTGCTCAGCAAACCAGTAAATAACTTACCTTTAATCTATTTTGATAATGGCGCGACCACACAAAAACCTGCTGTTGTTATTGACGCGGAAGTTGAAGTTTACCAAGAATACAATGCCAATGTTCATCGTGCCTCACATGCACTTAGTGCTAGGTCAACGTCTGCTTTTGAACATGCAAGAATCAAAGTTCAGCAATTTCTTACGGCTAAGTATCTAGAAGAAATTATTTGGACTTCAGGTACTACTGCTGGAATAAACTTAATAGCACAAAGTTGGGGACAAAATAATTTACAAGTAGGTGATGAAATTTTACTAAGCCATAGTGAACATCACGCAAATATCGTGCCCTGGCAATTGGTCGCTGAGAAAACGGGGGCTATTATCAGAGTATTGCCTTTAAATGCTAATGGCGTTATTGATGAAGCCTCATTGGAAGATTTTTTTAATGACAAAACTAAACTTGTTAGTTTTGCGCATGTCTCAAACGTTATTGGAAAAATTAACCCTGTTGATAAAATAATTCACTTAGCTAAAAAATATAAAGCAATAACTGTTATTGACGGTGCTCAAGCCTGTGCGCACCTCTCTTTAGATATGCAAGCTTTAGACTGTGACTTTTATGTGTTTTCAGCACACAAAATGTATGGCCCCACTGGCGTTGGTGTTTTGTACGGTCGCCGCGAATTATTAAATATTATGCCTCCTTATCAGGGAGGCGGAGAAATGATCCAAAGCGTTAGCTTCTCAGGTACTTCATTTAATCAGTTACCATTTAAATTTGAAGCGGGTACTCCAAATTATGCAGGTGTTATTGCTTTCGCCGCGAGTATCCAATTTATCGAAACTTTTGGTCTCGCTTCTTTAGCAAGATATGAACGAAAGTTAACTCGCTATTGTTATAACAAATTACAAAGTATCGAATCTGTGAAGTTTATTACAGAGCAAGAACCTGATACTGGTGTAATCTCATTTATTGTTACTAATGTTCACAACCACGATATCGCTAGCGGCCTAGATGCTCAGGGAATTGCTATTCGTAGTGGTCATCATTGTGCCATGCCATTAATGGAGTATTTAAAATTAACGGGGTGTATTCGTGTCTCTTTAGCGGCTTATAATACCACAAGCGAAATTGATGTTTTTATTGATCAGTTAAACTTGCTTATTAAAAGTTTACACCCTGATGAAAACACCATAGAAACCACGTTAGACCAACCAAGTTTTAAAATAACTGATGATCAGAAAATGGTTGAGCGTTTTTCACCTATCAAAGGTTGGGATCTTCGCCATCGTGAAATAATGTTATTGGCTAAAGGTTTAACAAGAATGGATAAATCATTTCGCAATGAAAACTCTCTGATTGAAGGATGCGAAAGTCAGGCCTGGCTAGTGGCTTCAATGAATGATGATGGAGTTTATCATTTTGAGTGCGATAGCGATGCACGAGTGATCCGTGGTTTGATGGTTATTATCTTAGCTGCTTACCAGTATAAATCGGCAAAACAAATTGCAGCTTTCGATAATAAACTGTTTTTTGATAAGTTAGGGTTATCGCAGCATCTAAGCCCATCACGCAGTAATGGGTTAAACTCAATCGTTGAAAAAATTAAATCTATTTCTGATGTTTAGTAAGATATTTCTTTATTGAATGTGCAGTTGCAAAAAAAGCGAAGCTTGCTGTAACGTGAGTAACGGCACCAAAACCGGTACTACAATCTAGTCTTACTGCCCCATCTTGCGTTTGTTTTGCATGGCAGACATTTCCCTCTGTATCCGGGTAAACAAGCTGCTCGGTAGAGAATACAGCATCAACTGAAAATTTACGTTTACTACTCTTCTTTACATCAGCTTTTGGAAAGTTGAATTCACGTCGTAACTGATTTTTGACTTTTGCTAATAAAGGGTCTTGATAAGTCTTACTTAAATCGCAGAGTTGAATTTTACTTGGATCTGTTTGCCCACCAGCACCACCGATAGTTATAATTGGTAATTTATTTCGTTTGCAATGGGCGATAATACCCGTTTTTATTTTTACAGAATCGATAGCATCAATGACATAATCAAGCTCACTGGTCAGCAATTCACGTAAATTATCAAAAGTAACAAAGTCTTCAATAACATTAACCCGACAATCTGGGTTGATTTGTTTAATTCGCTCCGCCATTACCTCAACTTTACTTTCACCAATAGTCTGGCTTAATGCATGGATTTGTCGATTGATATTTGTTGTGCAAATGTCATCAAGATCGATAAGAGTAATAGCACCGATACCTGTTCTTGCTAAAGACTCAGCAGCCCAAGAGCCAACACCACCAATTCCTATTACGCAAAAGTGTGCTTTTTCTATTAAAGCGGCACCACTAGCACCGTAAAGGCGGGCAATTCCACCAAATCTCATTTGATATTCAGACATAAACTTCTATTTAGCGTATAAAATTAACCATATTATAATAATTATTAGTGATGAAAGCAGCAAATCCCGTAACGAATAAGGCATTTTTTCTGCTTTGTGCTCTTATTATTGGATTTTATCTGCGTTAGATATTTATTTAACGTATTTTCAATATAAATTGTAGATATTGACAATAATATAAATATTGATGGCAATAGGACGAAATTTGTAAAAATAGATACCTCGGCCATTAAAGGAATGACGGCAAAAGCGATAAGTATGCAGACTAAAGCGATACGATGAATAAGCCTTAGGGTAAAAAATAAGGGATACATATGACTTTCCTTGCTGGTTGTATTTTGTAAGTTTGTTTATTTTAGCGCTTGCATAACAAATTAACAGGTGGCATATTTGACACTTACCATGCTAGATGTGTCACCTTGTGTTTAGGGAAATATAATGAAAATAGTTGTCCTTGCTACCAATAAATGTGTTGTTTCAGCACTTTATGGCATTTTAGATATTTTTTATGCGGCAAATTATTGTGCGATACAGCGCTTTGGTGAGGGTGTAAAGGACAAATTAGATTGCCAGATTGTAACCATAGATAATAAAGCTGTTGTTGGTTATAACGGCATTCAAGTTATGCCAACTGAATTATTGAGCCATAGACTAGTTCCAGACTTCGTTGTTGTTTCTTCCTCTGTTAAACCTGTGCTCGATTGCTGTGTTGACTCAGTAAATATTGAGCAAAAAGAACTTGTTGAACCTTGGCTTAAACATTGTCATGAACAGGGAAGTATAATTACTAGTTATTGTACAGGAAGCTTCTTATTAGCTGAGTGTGGATTACTCTCAAAGAAAATAGCAACAACTCACTGGCGAAGTGCAGATCTTTTTAGAAAGCTTTATCCTTTTATCCGTTTAGACAGTGATCAGCTAATTGTAGATAATGGTGACGTCATCTGCTCTGGCGGTGCTATGGCTTATATGGATTTAGCATTATATTTAATTGAAAAATCAACGGGGCGAGAAGTCGCAACAGACTGTGCAAAGCTAATGGTGTTTGATCCCGTTAGGCATAAACAATCTCCATATGTTTCCTTTCAAAGTCAAAAGGATCACGAAGATCAACCTATTCTAAAAGCACAAGAATGGCTAGAAAGTCATTTCAAACAGAGTATTTCGATTGAGAGCTTAGCGGAACATGTTGGCCTGGGATCTCGAACTTTTAAACGACGCTTTAAAGTAGCCACTAATGAAACCCCCATAAGTTATTTACAACGGGTTAGGGTTGAACATGTGAAAGTTCAACTAGAAATAAGTACAGATCCCATCAATAAAATTATATGGTCAGCAGGCTATGAAGATATCAGTAGTTTTCGACAATTATTTAAAAAGTTTACCGGGATTACACCTAAAGGTTACCGTTTAAAATTCGCTTAAAACCACAGTTGTAATGCGTTGTATTTACAGGTTATTTTTTATATGAATACTTGTTATTAGATTTGTTAATAAAGACTGTTTTATGAGCATTTATCCCGTTTATCCAAAAAATAGCCACTTTTGGGGCTGATTAAAGTAAGTGGTAATAGTTTAAATTAGATAAAATTATTGAATTTATGACATAAAAAAAGGTAGCTTTCGCTACCTTTAATAAATGAATTTTTATAAGAAATAGAAAATTATCTATTTTTTAATGGTACAAATTCACGGTTAATTTCGCCAATATAATTTTGACGTGGACGACCAATTTTTTGACCCGGCTGACCTAACATTTCATCCCAATGAGAAATCCAACCAACTGTACGAGACATTGCAAAGATTACTGTAAACATATTGGTTGGAATACCAATAGCTTTCAAGATTATACCTGAGTAAAAATCAACGTTCGGGTAAAGTTTCTTCTCAATAAAGTACGAATCTTCAAGAGCAACTTTCTCAAGTGCCATTGCAACATCTAAAAGCGGATCTTTGATGCCCAATTCTTTTAATACTTCATGACAAGTTTCACGCATTACAGTAGCGCGTGGGTCAAAGTTTTTATATACACGATGACCAAAACCCATTAAGCGGAATGAATCACTTTTGTCTTTAGCACGAGCAACAAATTCATCAACACGGTCTAATGAGCCAATTTCTTCAAGCATAGTTAAACAAGCTTCATTAGCGCCGCCATGTGCCGGGCCCCATAGAGATGCAACGCCTGCAGCAATACATGCGTAAGGGTTTGCACCAGAAGAACCTGCTAAACGTACTGTTGACGTTGAAGCGTTTTGTTCGTGGTCAGCATGTAATGTGAATATTCTGTCCATTGCACGAGCAACAGTTGGGCTAACAACATATTCTTCGGCAGGTACAGAGAACATCATGTGGAGGAAGTTTTCTGCATAGTTTAAATTATTGCGTGGGTATACGAATGGTTGTCCAATGCTGTATTTGTATGCCATTGCTGCAATTGTTGGCATTTTCGCGATTAAACGATGTGCGCTACGCATACGTTGAGTCGGATCTTCAATGTCTAAATCACTATGATAGAAAGATGATAAAGCACCAACAACACCACAAACCATAGCCATTGGATGCGCATCAGGTAAAAAGCCTTGGAAGAAATGCGCTAATTTCTCATGAACCATTGTATGGTTAGTAATAATACTTTTAAATTCATCATATTGAGCTTTAGTTGGCGCGTCGCCATTTAACAAAATATAACAAACTTCTAAGTAATCAGCCTGTTTTGCTAAGCTGTCGATTGGGTATCCACGGTGTTGTAATACACCTTTGCCGCCATCGATAAAAGTAATAGCTGATTCACATGAAGCGGTTGCTAAGAAACCCGGGTCATAAGTGAAATAACCATAATTCCCCAAAGTTCTGATGTCTATTACGTCGTTACCGGCGCTACCTGAAAGTATTGGTAAATCTGCAACTACGTTACCATCAATACTGAGAGTGGCTTTAGATTCAGCCATATGTTTAATCCCCTATAAATTATTTAATTCGCTTTGCTGAACTTACTTTTGAAAAGTTAGTCAGTTTTTATGAATATAAAACTGCGCGTATTCTACTTCATTATACCCCCTGTAAGTCAAACCTAATGTTACAACACTAGACTAAAGTCAAAGAATTGCTTGGATAGCTTAAATAATAGCCTAAAGCCCTTGAAATAAAGGTGAAATTGTCGCTTAAGAAAATTGTAATTAAAAATATTCAGCTATATAATCAGGTTGATCTTTTTTTTGTTTGTATATAATTTTATTAATGTACAAATATTGACTAAGATCGCTGGGGGGTTGCTCAATTAATTGTAGACATTGTTTACTTTATATTTGGGCAATAATAAAAAAAGTTGAAGGCTCAAAGAACTCTTTAGGCGCAATCGTGAAAAAACAACGTCCTGTAAACCTAGATCTGACTACAATTAAAATGCATCCTTCGGCAAATGCCTCGATATTGCACCGTGTTTCTGGTGTGATTATGGTATTTGCTATTGGTATATTATTGTGGACACTTTCGTTATCTCTATCTTCTGCTGAAGGATTTGCTTCAATTCAAGCATGTCTCGACGGCTTATTTTTCAAATTCATTATGTTTGGCATAATTTCTGCCCTAACGTTCCATATATTAATGGGTGTTCGTCACTTGTTTATGGACTTGGGCCATTTTGAAGAATTAGCTTCAGGAAACACCAGTGCTAAATTTGCCATGGCACTTTGGTTTGTACTTACTATCGTAGTAGGAGTTTGGTTATGGTAAATAACATTGCTACTGTAGGCCGAAATGGCGTACATGATTTTATTCTTATAAGAGCTAGCGCTATAATTTTAACCTTGTATACGTTATTAATCGCTGGTTTTTTTGTTGTTACCCCTGAAGTTACTTATGATGCTTGGCATGGCTTTTTTGGCTTGATGTCAGTAAAAATAGCAACTTTGCTTGCTGTTTTATCACTGGTTATTCATGCGTGGATTGGTATTTGGCAAGTATTGTCAGACTACATTAAACCAGCATTTTTACGCGGGTCATTACAGTTTTTCTTTTCTGTTACTTTATTAGCTTACCTTGCGGCAGGCTTCTTAATTGTGTGGGGTGTATAAGTGAGCGTTCCAATTCGTGAATTTGACGCAATAGTTATTGGTGCTGGTGGTGCAGGTATGCGCGCGGCATTAGCTATTTCTGAATCGGGCAAATCTTGTGCCTTGATTTCAAAAGTTTTTCCTACCCGTTCTCATACAGTATCAGCTCAAGGTGGTATCACCGTTGCGCTAGGTAATGCCCATGAAGATCATTGGGAACAACACATGTACGATACTGTTAAAGGTTCTGATTATATCGGTGACCAAGACGCAATTGAATACATGTGTAAAACAGGTCCAGAGTCTATTATCGAACTTGAGAAAATGGGGTTACCATTTTCTCGTACCGAAGAAGGTAAAATTTACCAGCGTCCTTTCGGTGGTCAATCTAAAAACTTTGGTGGTGAACAAGCCGCGCGTACTGCCGCTGCAGCTGACCGTACAGGTCATGCACTACTTCATTGTTTATACCAACAAAACGTTAAGAACAAAACTAACGTTTATTCAGAATGGTATGCACTAGATTTAGTTAAAAACAGCGACGGTGTTGTTGTTGGTACTACTGCTATTTGTATTGAAACAGGCGAAGTTGTTTACTTTAAAGCTCGTGCAACTGTTTTAGCTACTGGTGGTGCAGGTCGTATATTTGCTTCTACTACTAATGCTCATATCAATACCGGTGATGGTGTTGGTATGTCACTTCGTGCTGGCGTTCAAATGCAAGACATGGAAATGTGGCAGTTCCACCCAACAGGAATCGCAGGTGCTGGTGTACTAGTAACTGAAGGTTGTCGTGGTGAAGGTGGTTACTTACTCAATAAAGACGGCGAACGTTTCATGGAACGTTATGCGCCTAACGCTAAAGATTTAGCGGGTCGTGATGTTGTTGCTCGTTCAATGATGACAGAGATTCGTGAAGGTCGTGGTCTTGACCATCCACAATTTGGTAAACACATTCAACTTAAGCTTGATCACTTAGGCCGTGAAACGCTATACAAACGTTTACCTGGTGTTTGTGACTTATCTAAAACATTTGCTCACATTGACCCAGCTGAAGCTCCGATTCCAGTTATACCAACGTGTCACTACCAAATGGGTGGTGTACCTTGTAATGTTAACGGTCAAGCACTTAATGTTGCACCTGATGGCACTGAAACTATTGTTGAAGGTTTATTCGCAGTAGGTGAAATTGCTTGTGTATCTGTACATGGTGCTAACCGCTTAGGTGGTAATTCATTACTCGATTTAGTTGTCTTTGGTCGCGCTGCAGGTAATTTCTTAGGCACTTACTTAAACGAAACACAAAGTGGTACAGACGCATCTGAATCTGATTTAGAAGCTTCTTTAGCTCGTACTAATCGTTGGGAATCTTCAACGACGGGTGAAGATCCTGTGCAAATTCGTAAAGACTTACAGCAATGTATGCAAATGAACTTCTCGGTTTTCCGTGAAGGCGAAGCGATGGCACAAGGCATGAAAGAGTTAACTGAAATTCGTGAACGTTTGAAAGATGCTAAATTAGATGACAAGTCATCTGAATTCAATACGCAGCGTATTGAATGTTTAGAGCTTGACAACTTAATGGAAACAGCATTTTGTTCAGCTAAAGCAGCTAACTTCCGTACGGAATCTCGTGGTGCTCATGCCCGTCAAGATTTCACTGAACGTGATGATGAGAACTGGTTATGCCACTCTATCTACACGCCAGAAACAGAAGACATGACAAAACGTTCTGTAAATATGAAACCTGTTCACCGTGAAGCTTTCCCACCGAAAGCCCGCGTATACTAAGGAGCATTGCAATGAAACAAGTATTTTCGATTTATCGTTACAACCCTGATGTTGATAATGCCCCTTACATGAAAGAGTATGAACTAGACGTTCCTGAAGGTTCTGACATGATGATCCTTGATGCCTTGATCTTATTAAAAGAGCAAGACTCATCATTGTCATTTCGTCGTTCTTGTCGTGAAGGTGTTTGTGGCTCTGACGGTTTAAACATGAATGGTAAAAACGGCTTAGCATGTATTACGCCGTTATCTGATTTAAAAACGAAAACGATCGTTTTACGTCCTTTACCTGGTTTACCTGTAGTGCGTGATTTAATTATTGATATGACTCAGTTTTATAATCAATATGAAAAAATCAAGCCATATTTAATTAATGATGGCAAAGAACAGCCAGCACGTGAGCATTTACAGTCTATTGAAGAACGTGAAAAATTAGACGGTCTTTACGAATGTATTTTATGTGCATGTTGTTCTACATCATGTCCGTCTTTCTGGTGGAACCCTGATAAATTTATCGGTCCAGCAGGTTTATTACATGCTTATCGTTTTCTAATTGATAGCCGTGATACTGCAACAGAAGAACGTTTAGATGGTTTACAAGATGCTTACAGCGTATTTCGCTGTCATGGCATCATGAACTGTGTTGATGTTTGTCCTAAAGGACTAAACCCAACGAAAGCGATCGGCCATATTAAATCGATGTTGATTTCGCGAGCAGTTTAATATTTTATTAGCTGGTTTCATGGGGTATAACCTCCGTGAAATCAGTAACGATAAAATGGAATAGCATGATCTGATTTTTGAGTCGTTTATTTAACTTGGTTAGCGTAATCTATCAAATTATATAAGCATTTTTTTTATTGCTTTTATCCCATAAAGGAACAGGCAATGCCCGAAGGTACAATGAAGGCTTGGTTAGAGTCTTCCCATTTAAGTGGTGGTAACGCTACTTATATTGAAGATTTATACGA
>Ga0209395_1003265_pt1 | contig 20302 bp, 10 predicted proteins | sample GOMGulsemesocosm_3_FD_184635 | JGI IMG/M metagenome (GOLD analysis project Ga0209395, IMG submission 184635) | Methane-oxidizing microbial communities from mesocosms in the Gulf of Mexico - GOM9D Gulf of Mexico (SPAdes) (version 2) | ecosystem: Environmental > Aquatic > Marine > Cold seeps... | reverse complement strand
TTGGTATATAATAGAATTCTTTATTAGATTGATGATTCACAAAAACTGGAGTATAGCTTATAGAAACATTTCCTTTGAGCGAGAAGCTTATGCAAACGAATCTAATTTAAGGTATATTAAAAAACGTCCTAGGTGGGCATTTTTTAATCCCACCAGTGGGTTTAATTCCAAGAGTTATTCCTCAAACGATAAAGGTGCAGGATGATTCATATCTTTTTTTTCTTGCACCTATTGTATTTTTTTTAGGAACATTTTATTTTTCCTTTAATACTTCAATTTCATCTTTTAAGGATTGAATCATTTTTTGTTGTTCTTTCATTGCTTCTACAAGAACTGGTATGATTGCAGTATAATTTACAACATTTAAAGTAGTATCTACACCATGATCTTTTTTAGAAGACCGTGCTTTAATGTGTTGATTTCTAAAATGAATCGTTTTTTCTGCTACTGCGTGAGGCAACGATTTTTTAATGTTTTGAGCGGTAAACCCATAATACACATGTTCATCTGAAATAGCATTTTTGTTAAATTTTCTTTCATCATATTTATAGGTATAACCGTTTATATTTAATATTTTATCTAAAGCAAATTGAATTTTTTTAATATCTCTTTTTGCTCTTTCATCAGAAAGATCATATATCCCATTTTCATATGCTAGTCCTCCTGTAAAGTAACCACCAAAACCTAGCCAACTTCCAGTTGTTGGAACGGAGCCATATACTCCATACGAGTCAGAATCATTAGATGTACCTTCAGTTCCCCAGGCGGCAGTAGTTGAACTCACGATAAGACCTTTACTGGCAACACCAGGTCCATCTGTTGAGGCTTCCATAGCGGCAAGTCCGTTAGTAATATCTTCAATTACAAAATTACCTCCCCCTCCTGAAGTCCCTAAATGCCATCCAGTTACGGCATAATCAAGAGCTGAAGAGCTACTATATGCGGCAAAAGAATCGGTGTAACCTAAATGATGCGTATTCGCCTTCATTAAGACTTGATCAGTACCCCCGTTTACAAATAACATATTGGGTTCGTTATTTGATTCCACTTTAAAATCATAATCTGCAGAATCTTCATTAAAAACTGTTTCTGTTTGACCTATTCTTAAGTGTTCAATATTATTTGCTTTTATAACAACATCCTGAGCGTCGGTAGTTCCTATAAAATTAGCTCCTGCAGTAGTTCCTGTATTACCAGTAATTGACCATCCATCACCAAGTCGGATCCAGTCTGAACCGTCATTATAGTAAAACCCTGGAGTAACATCGCCTGCAGTGGCTGTATTATATACTAACATACCAGCGACATCGGTACTTAATGGAGCGGGACTGGTTGTGTTTGTTAAAAGAATTCGTGGGAGTAAAACACCTCGAGTAGTACTTGTAATGTCTAACTCTGCGTCAGCATCAGGTGTTGTGGTTCCTATACCTACTTGTGCGTAACTTTTTTGTGAAAGTAAAGTCATTAGTGCACCAACAATCACGGTTTTGAGAATAATCTTATACATATCACTTTTATATTAGGTTACTATTGTGTGTATAAGTTTATTGGAGGTAGTTTAAAACGACACTATAAGTTAGTACTTATATCTGTGAAATACAAATAAATTAGACGAAACGCATCAGTGCTTGAGGGTTTAAAATAAATAATAATTCTTTTAAAAATTCAGTTTCAATGAAGTACGTATTTATTTACTAGACATAAAAAAAAACACCCAAATTGGGTGTTTTAAATAATATAAAAAAAAGCAAGTTTTACCTTTCTAATTTTTCAATTCTTGTTTCAAGATTTTTTATAATTTCTTGCTGCTCCTTAATTGCTTGAGTTAATAAAGGTATTAATGCAGTGTAATTTATTGCTTTTGTATCCATTGTTACTTCTTCCTCTTTTCTAAGCTTAGGGTTTTCTTGAAGTTCTAGCTTGGTATACTCAGGCATGCTTAATGTTAACTTAGTTTCTTTTATTAGATTAGGTAAAACTTGTTCAAGCTCTTGAGCAATGAATCCCATTTGTTTTGTTTTTGCTAAACCAGCTTTTTTAAATTTATTTTCATCCCAACGATAATCATATGTTTTAGGATTAATTTGATTGATAATACTTAATGCGTTGTTTATGGGCGCGATATTTTTCTTTAGTCTCTTATCAGAAGGATTATAAATTGTACCACTTACATATAAGTCACCACTAGCATAAACAGCGTATCCATTTCCAGAATACTCTCTACCATATACACCTCTGTAACCGTCTGTACCTGAACTGTAGCTTGATAATCCATATACACCATAACCATATCCTGATCCATCAAAACCGTAAACTCCTTTGGGTCTATTTGCAGAAGTATTACTGTATACGTATGTTTGAAGACCATCACCTCCGTCATTATCTTCAGCGTACAGTCCGACTCCATCAGAAGTATATCCATTAACAGCATAGACTAGTCCATTACCATTGTCGCCATTTGTTACTGCTCCAGGCACCCATGTGGTGTTACCATAAATAACCAGTTTGTCAACGTTATAAAAGAAATCATCTTCACCAATAATAGTTCTACCTTCTATAGTAGCTCCTCCAGTTTGTGCAACTGCATTTCCTCCTGTGAATGTATTTCCAACAATCAAGTTTCCGCCAACTTCTAGGGTTGCATCTGTAGGGTTACTTTCTGAGATACCAACCTTACCATTGCTGGCAACTCTAATTCGTTCGCTGTTATTGGTTTTTACTGCAAAATCAACATTGTCTGTTGTACCTATAAAGTTAGTTCCTACAGTTGTTCCAGCATTTCCGGTTAGAGACCAATCGGCACTTGCGGCACCGCCTAAACGAACCCATATAGCTCCATCATTGTAGTAAAAACCAGGAGTTACATCACCTGCAGTTGCTGTATTGTAAACTGTCATTCCTGCTACGTCTGTACTTAATGGTGCAGGGTTGGTTGTGTTTGTTAAAGCTACTCTTGGGAGTAATAATCCTCTTGTGGTACTTGTAATGTCTAGTTCTGCATCAGCATTAGGATTGGTTGTTCCAATTCCTACTTGAGCATTTGAAAAAATAGGGGTAATTAATAAAATTGCGCACAGCAATTTTATGAACTGTTGGGTGACAGTATTCATAATTGTTCGGGTAATTAATTTGTTAATATCGGGTTGTTTGATTCTAAAAATCAGGCGAATATAAAAAAAATTAACATTTGATAAGTATGTTGTGTGTATATTTTTGATAAAACACAAATAAACCGGATTAAATGTATGTTTAGTCGGTATTTTGAATTTTAGGTTAGATTTAGCGAAGATAAGTGCTGTTCATGCCTATTCACTTATTTACAATTATTATGATTGCTAAATTTACAATGATAAATGTATAATAACCAAAAAGCGGATATCATTGAATGATACCCGCTTTTTGGTTTAATTGTTAATAATGATTTTTAGAACACAACTTTTTTAGTTAATGATCTTCCGTCTTGTAATTCAATACTTACTAAGTACGTTCCAGTGCTATAGTTGTTTGTATTAAGACTGTATTCAGTAACATTTAAGTTTCTGTTGTTAGTTAATAAACGTCCGTTAACATCATACATAGTAAAACTTTTTATGTTACTAGTATTAGATACAGCAGTTACTTGATTGTTAGCAGTGAATATTGAAAGTTCGTTATTTGTAATTACTTCTTCAATATCCAATTGGTTGTTTTCGTCAGTATAACGTAATACAAAACGATCTTGCTGTACACCACTATCTGCATCAAACGTATATGGAGAGTTTCTTAAGTCATGAATGATATCTAGTTCTTTATCTTCTAAATAAATTCCTTGCGTTTCATCTTCAAACAATCCATCCAAACTGTTTATAGCAAATGAATATGTTCCACTTGATGGAAGCATTGCTTCTAAGTTAACTTTGTCCGTATCTACAAAAGGAACAGGTCTTCCTTGAATTAATAGTTTATGATCATCAGCTTTAGAGTATAGTCTGAAGTCCGTTTTATTAATGTTTGTAGCATCAAATAACCTGTCTTTACCTTCGGTAGCTCCAGTAACATATCCGATAAGGATTCTGTTGTATTGGTTGTTAGGAGCAGTTAAGTCTAACCAAATTCTGTGTTTTTCAGTCACATTATTAGCAACAGTCATGTCACTATTTTCAGTTCTGTAAAAGTCAGCATTTCCGTATGTTCTGTCACGCATTGTGTTGTCAAAAGTTACTACTTCAGAAGTAGCTCCTGTATCTTCCATGGTAACGAAGAACCCCTGTCCAGCTGCAATGTTTCCACTAAATACTCCAGCACCACTAGAAGCTCCTACTGAATTGTAAGAGATGTAATCAGCAATTGTATAGTTAGCACCATAATCTGCGTAAAAAGGATCCGCAATAGCTGCACTAGGTGAAGTACCATGTGTCCAGATATGTACGGCACCTTCAATTGTTGTATTTGCAGTCATAAATGCTTGTGCGTTAATAGCAGAAGGGTATGGGTTACCAATTAAATTTAAATTATCGTCATTTTTAGTTACCATAAGAGCTGTTGGCCCAACATAATCAGCACCTGTATAGGTACCTCTTGTAATGGTACTTGTTACCGTTCCGTTGTTCGGTACGCCACTTAATGTAGCGGTATAGTTTTGAAGTGTAGATGTAAAAGCACTAGGCCCACGAACAATATACCCTTTACCATCAATCATATTTTCTGTTGTGTTTTGCCATATTCCGAAGTCACCTGCTCCGTTCCCAGCTACAGTTGGATTCCAGTTCCAAATAAGCCCAGTACTAGTTGTTGGTGATATACTAGTTACTGGAAAGTTAGCTACTGGTGACGACCAGAACACATAATCAGTTTGTCTGATGTTAGCAATACGTTTCATGTCAATGTCACCAGTATTGGCTACATAGTCAACATGAGCTTGATCTTGCACTTGAATTAGACTTCCTTCGCTTTCAATAGTAAAGGTTCCAGTAGCATCAACAGCTACAAAGTTTTGTACTGTTACAGTACCAGTAGGTTGAATATCTAAAGTCCCTCCATTTTGAACATTAAGGTTGTAAGCGTCACCATCAATACCACCAGCAATGTTGGCGCTATAAGTATCTGGTATGATTACACAATTGGCAGAAGTTGGTACTCCAACAGGTTTCCAGTTTGCAGGATTGTTCCAGTCATTAGTAATTCCCATAAAATACTTTGTACGGTTTTGTAATGAAACAGAACCAGAGGCAGTACATCCGTTTGCTAAAGTTACAGAAGCAGAGAATGACCAAGTATTTGATGTTTGCAATTCAGCAGGACTAGGTACTACATAGATGACATTTCTTGAGTCTCCAAGATAAGGGTCTGTCCCTGCTGCATCATTAAATATTTGCACCCCTGGAGGTTGCGTCCAAGTAGCTAATGGATTAATGGTATTGTTACCATATAGTTGAATATTGTCTACAGCAACACCATCACCCCAGTTTGAAGTATAGTATATTCTAACTCTTAAATTAGCTTCTCCTGCAAAAGCAGATAAATCATAAGTTAAGAAATCGAAATTTGAACCATATCCAACATCGTCAGTAATGTTATCAATTAAGTTTGGCCATGTAGCCCCGCCATCAGTTGAAGCTTCTATTCTGATTTCTTCAGGTACCGTTAAGTTATACCTGGAGAAGTACATGTTTAAGTCAAGTGTTAAGTTGATGTATGTACTTGCATCTACTACAGCAGAAATCAATTCATTTTCTGTTAAGGCAGCTCCAGTATCAGCATTAGTCATTACAAAACTGTTACTTCCAAATCCTGATGAAACTGCAGGAAACCATACGTTTTCAGAAGGTACAAAAACACTTGTTTGTGATTGCCATTCAGATACAGCATCTTGAGCACCTGTATTCGATGTAATATTATTTTGAGTAAATGTTCCCATTCCTCCTTCAAAATCTTCATCAATTAAATATCCAATTTGCGTTGTTGAAGCGGCAGATATTTGTATCGGTGGACTGTTTTCTCCACAAATGAATGGGGTAGAAGGTGTAAAAGTTAAAGTTGCAGGTGCGTTTAAAAAAGCAATAATACGCTCTCTTTCATAAGCTTCACAAGTTCCGTTGTCAGCAGCAACCCAGTAAGCTGTTGTAGTAGCTATTGCTGGTGTAGTCCAATCCCCTGTAAATGTTTCAGCAAGTTCTGCACCACCAGTTTCGTTAGCATACCAGTGGAAACTTGTTACATTCCCAGCACCAGTAACACTTAAATCAACAGGTTCGCTCACCCCACATGCTTCTCCATTAGTAATAGCTGTAATTTGTGCATCACAACGTGAAACAACGTCAAAAGTGTAATCTTCTGCTTCACCGTACTCAGTATATATACCATTTGTATCAAAAATTTCACAGGCATCAAAGTCGTAAGCGTAAGACTCAGTTCCAGCACCAGAATAACTATTATACATACGAATTCTAAGTCTGTAAGTTCCTATAGGTTGCGCTAATGGTACTACATAACCAAATGTTGTTGAAGTGGTACCTATTCCTTCAGAGTCATATACTTCTTCTGTTACTTGATCAAATACTCCATCTTTATCCCAGTCAATCCAAGCTTTAAGATGGCCTCTTGATCCCCCAGCAACATATACATTCATTCCTTCTCCTTGTTGTTGCACAGAATTAGCAAGTCCGGTATAATCGTGATAACCACCAGCGGTATAATTAGTTCCAAAATTAGAAACATCATTTAGTGTTCCTATAAACTCTACATCATCAATATAACGTGTTGTAGCCACATTTATAGTTGAAGGAGTACAATATGAAATTGATCCTGTAGTTGCATTTCCTGTTAAAGGAGATGTTGTGTTATATATTGGCCCACCCGTACATGTAGCATCATTGTATGAAAATACAAAGAAGTAATATAAGGTAGTCGGGTTTAATGCAGTAGCTGAAAAACTTGTGTCTGAATCAATATCTACTACAGTGTTTCCTCCTGCTAATGCTTGTCCAATTGTATATGTAGTTGTATCCGTTATTGTTGGAGCTACACCAGTAGTATTCATTACTACTAAATAACTATCAGGAGCTGATGCTGCAGCAGTAAAAGTTCCGTTAATAACAGTTGATACTGGAGTTAATATTAAACCAGTTGCTTGATCTACTGGGGCAGCACAAACAGGCATGATAACATTAACTAAGTAATCTTCTGTTTGTCCGTAATCATAGGTAAGGCTACAAGAATTTGTTGGGTAACCACCTCGATGTTTCATTACACGCATATATGTTAACCCTGGAGTTGCTCCTGCAGGTACGGGAAATGCTATTGAAGCTGTTTGCCCGTCAATTCCTGTAGAGTTTGTTATTGTTCCAATATCTATAGATTCTCCTGCGTCTGCAAAACTTCCGTTCTGATTCCAATCGGCGTAAACAGTAAAATAATTTGTATTTGCTCCATCAGTATTTCCTTCAACAGTAATTGTTGGGGATGTTCCTTGGGTTACTATTGCTGTTGGAGAGCAAAACACTTCGTGAGAAGAACCTCCAAGTGCGTTTGTTGTAGTGTTATTTATACCAGCGAAAGTTACATTTGTTATTGGCTCAACACCTGTGTCGTAAAAAGTTGTACAGTAAAATTGGTAAGCTGTAGTGTAAGTTATTGTAACTCGGCCATCAGATCCGTTACCTCCACTCCAGATGTTACCGGCTCCTTGTTCACCACCACCACCTCCGGCACCGTATTGACTGGCGTTTCCACCATTACCACCATTACCACCATTACCACCACTTCCTGCAAAAGTAACTCCGTCAGCTCCATTACCACCTGCATTACCACCTCCGTTGGCGCCATCAGCCCCTGTGGATATAGTCCATCCAGTTCCAGAACCAGAACCTCCATTCGCAGGATTAGTAGTTCCGTTTTGGATACCACCTAAACCTCCATTTAAATCTAAGGTTCCTAATGATACTGTCGTGTTTCCTCCATCAGTTCCGTTACCGGTACTACCTGTTCCTGAAGCACCTACTGTATAATTTATTTCTAAACCTCCAGTTACAGCAGTTGTAATAGATGCATAAGCTCCAGCACCTCCACCTTGGCCTCCATCTTTGTTTACTGTTCCTCCACCTCCGGCACCTCCGGCAGCCCATGCCTCAATAGTAATAGAAGTAACGTCACAAGGGACTAAAAAAGTGTAGTTTCCTGGGCCGCTATCTGTTACAGTAATTTGACTGAAACCGAAGCAAAAAGATAGTAAAAAAATAAATAGTGAGGCCTTTTGGAAAAAGGACTTTCGGGTAAAGTTTTCCATGGGTAAAATATGTTATTCTGTCATTTATTTGACAGATATTCGGGTAAATATTGTTGCAAATATAAAAAAGGCTAAGAATTTTGTGTAAATACGGGTTGTTTTTTCGTTGTAACGCACATAATCTCGTTAAACGGTATGTTTTTTATGGGTAACCTTGGGTGAAATACTTAATTTAACGTTAATGTGTTGTTGTACAGATAGATGTATCCTTCTTTTTTGCTATTCTGAATAGCTTGTATTTTGATCTTGTGTATTTTTTTCTGTAATATATTGATTGTAAGTTAGGGGAGGGAATTGTATATTTCTTAATTCTTTTCTTAAACCAAAAGCGGATATCAAATTAATGATATCCGCTTTTTGGTTTAATTGTTTATGATGTTTTTTAGAACACAACTTTCTTAGTTAAAGTTCTTCCATCTTTTAATTCAATAGTTACTAAGTACGTTCCAGTACTATAGTTGTTTGTATTAATACTGTACTCAGTAACATTTAAGTTTCTGTTGTTAGTTAATAAACGTCCATTAACATCATACATAGTAAAGCTTTTTATGTTACTAGTATTAGATACAGCAGTTACGTGATTGTTAACAGTGAATATTGAAAGTTCATTATTTGTAATAACGTCTTCAATACCTAATTGCTTGTTTTCGTCAGTATAACGTAATACAAAACGATCTTGCTGTACACCACTATCTGCATCAAACGTATATGGAGAGTTTCTTAAGTCATGAATGATATCTAGTTCTTTATCTTCTAAATAAATTCCTTGTGTTTCATCTTCAAATAATCCATCTAAACTGTTTATTGCGAAGGTATATGTTCCACTTGATGGAAGCATTGCTTCTAAGTCAACCTTATCCGTATCTACAAAAGGAACAGGTCTTCCTTGAATTAATAGTTTATGATCATCAGCTTTAGAGTATAGTCTAAAGTCCGTTTTGTTAATGTTTGTAGCATCAAATAACCTGTCTTTACCTTCAGTTGCTCCAGTAACATATCCGATAAGGATTCTGTTGTATTGGTTGTTAGGGGCAGTAAGGTCTAACCAAATTCTGTGTTTTTCAGTCACATTATTAGTAACAGTCATGTCACTATTTTCAGTTCTGTAAAAGTCAGCATTTCCGTATGTTCTGTCACGCATTGTGTTGTCAAAAGTTACTACTTCAGAAGTAGCTCCCGTATCTTCCATGGTAACAAAGAACCCTTGTCCAGCAGCAATGTTACCGCTAAATACACCAGCACCACTAGAAGCTCCTACTGAATTGTAAGAGATGTAATCAGCAATTGTATAGTTAGCACCATAATCTGCATAAAAAGGATCAGCAATAGCTGCACTAGGCGAAGTACCATGTGTCCAGATATGTACAGCACCTTCTATTGTTGTATTTGCAGCCATGAATGCCTGAGCATCAATAGCAGAAGGGTATGGGTTACCAATTAAATTTAAATTATCGTCATTTTTAGTTACCATAAGAGCTGTTGGCCCAACATAATCAGCACCTGTATAGGTACCTCTTGTAATGGTACTTGTTACAGTTCCGTTATTCGGTACACCACTTAATGTAGCGGTATAGTTTTGAAGTGTAGATGTAAAAGCACTAGGTCCACGAACAATATACCCTTTACCATCAATCATATTTTCTGTTGTGTTTTGCCATATTCCGAAGTCACCTGCTCCGTTCCCAGCTACAGTTGGATTCCAGTTCCAAATAAGCCCAGTACTAGTTGTTGGTGATATACTAGTTACTGGAAAGTTAGCTACTGGTGATGACCAGAATACATAATCAGTTTGTCTGATGTTAGCAATACGTTTCATGTCAATGTCACCAGTATTGGCTACATAGTCAACATGAGCTTGATCTTGTACTTGAATTAAACTTCCAGTGTCTTCAATAGTAAAAGTTCCTGTAGCATCAACATCTACAAAGTTTTGTACTGTTACACTACCATTAGGTTGTATGTCTAAAATCCCACCATTCTGAACATTTAAATTATATGCATCACCATCAAATCCACTAGGTACATTAGCAGTATAAGTGTCTGGTATGATTACACAATTGGCAGAAGTTGGTACTCCAACAGGTTTCCAGTTGTTAGGATCGTTCCAGTCATTAGTAATTCCCATAAAATACTTTGTACGGTTTTGTAATGAAACTGATCCTGTTGCAGCACATCCGTTTGCTAAAGTTACAGAAGCAGAGAACGACCAAGTACTTGATGTTTGTAATTCTGCAGGACTAGGTACTACATAAATGACATTTCTTGAATCTCCAAGATAAGGGTCTAACCCTGCTACATCATTAAATATTTGTACTCCTGGAGGTTGTGTCCAAGTAGCTAATGGATTAATGGTATTGTTACCATATAGTTGAATATTGTCTACAGCAACACCATCACCCCAATTTGAAGTATAGTATATTCTAACTCTTAAATTAGCTTCTCCTGCAAAAGCAGATAAATCATAAGTTAAGAAATCGAAATTTGAACCATATCCAACATCGTCTGTAATGTTGTCAATTAAGTTTGGCCATGAAGTCCCACCATCAGTTGAAACTTCTATTCTAATCTCTTCAGGTACCGTTAAGTTATACCTGGAGAAGTACATGTTTAAGTCAAGTGTTAAGTTGATGTATGTACTTGCATCTACTACAGCTGAAATCAATTCATTTTCTGTTAAGGCAGCTCCAGTATCAGCATTAGTCATTACAAAACTGTTACTTCCGAATCCTGATGAAACTGCAGGAAACCATACGTTTTCTGAAGGTACAAAAACACTTGTTTGTGATTGCCATTCAGATACAGCATCTTGAGCAACGGTATTGGATGTAATATTGTTTTGAGTAAATGTTCCCATTCCTCCTTCAAAATCTTCGTCAATCAAATATCCTATTTGCGTTGTTGAAGCAGCAGATATTTGTATTGGCGGACTGTTTTCTCCACAAATAAATGGGGTAGAAGGGGTAAATGTCAAGGTTGCAGGTGCATTTAAGAAAGCAACAATACGCTCTCTTTCATAGGCCTCGCAAGTACCATTATCTGCAGCTACCCAGTATACAGTAGTTGCTGCAATAGCAGGAGTTGTCCATGATCCAGTAGCAGTATTTGCTAAAGGAGCTCCTCCAGTTTCATTAGCATACCAGTTATAAGAAGTTACATTTCCAGCACCAGTTACATTTAAGTCAACTGTTTCAAGTACTCCACATCCTTCACCGTTAGTAATACTAGTTATTTGTGCATCACAACGTGATACTACATCAAAAGTATAATCTTCAGCTTCACCGTATTCTGTATAACCAGCTTCTGAATCAAAAACTTCACAAGCATCAAATTCATAAGCATATGATTCAGTTCCTGCTCCGGGATTAGCTGCTTTATAACTGTTATACATTCTAACTCTTAATGTATATGTTCCTATAGGTTGTGCTAAAGGGACAATATAACCGAAAGTTGTTGAAGTTGTTCCAATACCTCCTGAATTATAAACTGTTTCGCCAGCATCATCAAAATCACCATCTACATTCCAATCAATCCATGCTTTTATATGTCCTCTAGAACCTCCAGCAACGTATACATTCATTCCTTCTCCTTGTTGTTGCACTGCATTAGCTAGTCCACTGTAATCCTGGTAACCTGTAGCAGTGTACCCAGTTCCAAAATTAGAAACGTCATTTAAAGTTCCGATAAATTCTACATCATCAATATAACGTTCTGTGGTTACATTTGTAGTTGAAGGTGTACAGTAAGAAGAAGCTACTCCTGTAGTTGCACTACCATTTAAAGGACTCGTATTATAGTATAAAGGACCTCCTGTACAAGCACTATTGTATGAAAATACAAAGAAGTAATATAATGTTGAAGGGCTTAAGGATGTAGCAGAAAAACTAGTGTCTCCATCTATATCTACTACAGTATTTCCAGCTCCCACAGGATCACCAATTGTATAAGTAGTAGTGTCTACAGGAGAAGGCGCCACACCTGTTGTATTCATAACTACTAAATAGTTATCAGGCGCAGGTGCTGCTGCTGTAAAAGTCCCAAAAACTGATGTTCCAGAAGGTGTTAATATTAAACCACTTGCTTGAGCTGTTGGTGTAGAACATGGTCCTGGAGAGGTTACAGTTACTAAATAGTCTTCTGTTTGTCCGTTACCGCCACCTGTTTGACAGGGTCCGCTTGAGTATCCTCCGAACCTGTACATTATTCTTATTGTAGTAGTACCAATTGCAGCGGTAAGAGGTACTGTAATTGTTGAGTTTAATGTAATGGCATCTATTCCAGTAGAACCGTTTAAAATTCCAAGGTCATATATTTCATCTCCATTGTTTCCGAAAGTTCCGTTTTGATCCCAATCTACATATGCTCTAGCGTAAAAATCATTTGCACCTGCTGTATTACCTTTTAAAGCTATAGGAGTTATATCACCTAATAAAACAGCACCAGTGTCACAAAAATTTTCATGATCAGGTGTTGCATTTAGTACTTCTGAAGTTGTATTGTTAATACCTGCATAAGTAATATTTGTGATTGGCCAAACATCTGTGGTATAAGTTGTAGCACAGTATGACATAACTGTAGAAGTATAGCTAATGTCTATTTGTCCATCAGCAGCGTCACCACCAATATTTGCACCTCCAGTTCTTTCACCACCACCACCACCACCACCGATAGCAGTACCATCAGTTCCGTCACCGTTAGTAACTCCATTACCTCCACTTCCTGGGGAAGTAGCACCATCACCACCATCACCACCAATATTTGAACCACCAGCACCACCATCTTGACCGTTAGTGTTTATAGTACCTCCTGAGGCAATACCTCCAGTACCTGTTACGGTTCCACCGTCTGCATTCCCTCCAAGACCACCTCCAGCGGTTAAGCTCAATATAGTTGTGTCACCTCCGTCGGTTCCATTATTTTTACTACCAGTACCACCAGCGCCAACAGTAAAAGAAATAATTTGACCAGGAGTAACAGCTATAGTAGCAGAAGAGTAAGCTCCTCCTCCTCCTCCGTCACCACTATCGCCACTAGAGTTACTTCCTCCACCGGCTCCACCGGCACCCCAAGCCTCAACATCAATAGATGTTACGTCGCAAGGAACTGTCCAAGAGTAGTTTCCAGGTATAGTGGTTGAGTCTGTAGTTTGGCTAAAACCATAACTAGTAATTAATAATAAGAAAAAAAAGAGGGTATTCTTTTTTAAAGAGTTTCGGGTAGAATTTCTCATAAGCAAGTATTGTTAATTTGTTAAAAAAATAACATGAATTTCGGGATTCACAGTGGTTAAATATAGCTTTACGTATGGATTTGTCAAAATAAACCCCTGTTTTTTCGACATACGGAAAGGAATATCCGACATACGGTTGTTTTTTTTTGGGTAACGTTTATGTTACCCGAATAATATGTTAATTAACTAATCTTTAGTAAGATACAAATAATTTTGTTGCTCGCGAAGTAAATAGAAAGTAAACAGTGATACCTATTTTGGATAATATTGGACGGTTTATTCTTAATAGGGTAATTGTTGAGCTTTTTTGTAGAATTTTAAAACTCTATTTTCAATAGTTGTGATTGGGCTTTTTTGGTGGTGAAAATATGTTTGTTAGGAGACTTCTTTGTTGTTATTTCTATTTTGATTTACTCTATTGGAGTAGTAAACGATAAAGTAAATGAATTAAGTAATTTCTTTGTAATATTGCTTATAATAATGTTTTTTAGAGTTAAGTATCTTAAATTAGTTAGAACTCTAATACAGTAAACGATTCTTAATAGTATACTAAGTAAATTGATGGAGAGTTCGGAAGTTTCAAATGAAGTCATTGAATTAAAATTATTTAAAGGATTTAATCATGCCGTTCATCTAGCAATAAAACGTGAAGATTTACATGGAGATGGTATTTCAGGGAATAAATTAAGGAAATTAAAGTATAATGTGGCGAAAGCAATAGAGCTGGGAGCTACTAAAATTTTAACTTTCGGAGGAGCGTACTCAAATCATATTTTAGCGGCATCTTATATCAAAAAAAAATATGGAATTGATGTAATTGGAGTAGTTAGAGGAGAAGAGTTGGCTGCTAAAATTAAAGAAAACCCAACACTATGTAAAGCTCAGGAAAACGGAATGCAATTTCATTTTGTATCCAGAGAAGCTTATAAAAACAAATCATCTTCCGAGTTTATTAAAAAATTAGAGGAGAAGTTTGGATCTTTTTATTTGTTACCAGAAGGAGGGACAAATGATTTGGCGATACAAGGTTGTGAGGAAATATTAACCAAGCAGGATGCTACTTTTGACTATGTCTGTTGTGCTGTAGGAACTGGAGGAACGGTAGCGGGATTGGTAAATGCAAGCACAGAAAATCAGAAAGTAATTGGTTTTTCAGCTTTAAAAGGAGACTTTTTAAAAGATGATGTTGCGGCTTTGGTAACCAAAAAGAACTGGACCATTCAAACGGACTACCATTTTGGTGGATATGCCAAAGTGACTTCTGAATTGATAACGTTTATAAATGATTTTAAAAAAAATACTGGAATTTTATTGGATCCTATATATAATGGAAAAATGATGTATGGTATATTTGATCTAATAAAAAAAGGTTACTTTCCGAAAAATACTAGTATTTTAGCCATCCATACAGGCGGGCTTCAAGCAATTTCAGGGATGAATGTTTTATTAAAGAAAAAAGGGCTACCAACAATCAATAGTTAAAGGCAATTTAAATGATGAAAAAGATATTAATTTTAATAAGCGCCATTTTTGTAGTGAGTTGTGGCTCCACAAGAGTGGTAACTTCTAAAGAAGCGAATAAAAAATATAATACAGCTGATAAGGGTCAATCTTCAAACTCGTCAGAATCAACATCAACAACGAGTACTGATGAAACAACAGTTTCAAGTCAAGTAATTCAGCCTCAGGTAAATGAAGCGCCAGTAAACACAACAAATAAAGTTGCTATTTATGTGCATAAGTATAAGAATATTGCCCAGTATGAAATGCAGAAATCTGGAATTCCCGCTAGTATTACATTAGCACAAGGGATTTTAGAATCAGGTGCTGGAAATGGTGATTTAACAAAAAGAGCGAATAATCATTTTGGAATAAAATGTCATAATTGGTCAGGAGAAAAAGTGTATCATGATGATGATAAAAAAGGAGAGTGTTTTAGAAAGTATGCGCATCCTTCTGAATCTTTTAAGGATCATTCTAACTTTCTGACTTCTAGAAGTCGTTATGCATCATTATTTAAATTAAATAAAAACGATTATAAAGGATGGGCAAAAGGATTACGTAAAGCAGGCTATGCTACCGATCCTAAATATCCGTCAAAATTAATAAGTTTGATTGAACGTTATAATTTAAATGAATATGATAGTGTTACTCAGGTATCAGAAACGATGACTGCACCTAAATCAAATAACTACACAATTAAAAAAGGAGATACCTTATATTCAGTAGCGAGAAAATTCAATTTATCTATTTCTGATTTAATGGATTTAAATAACATGAGCGATACTGCATTGAATATAGGACAACAATTAATAGTAAAATAAATGAGTATTTATAAAAGAAGTAGTGCTTTATTTCATGAAGCAACTCAATACATCCCTGGAGGAGTAAATTCTCCTGTAAGAGCATTTAAATCAGTAGGAGGTGACCCTGTTTTTGTAAAAAAAGCTGAAGGAGCCTATTTATATGATGAGGATGGAAATAAATTAATCGATTATATAAATTCTTGGGGGCCAATGATTCTTGGTCATGCCAATAAAAAAGTAGTTGATGCAATTATTGAAAAAACAAAATTAGGAACCTCTTTTGGAACGCCAACAGAAATTGAAACGGAAATAGCGAAACTTGCCGTTTCTATGGTGCCTAATATAGATAAAATCAGATTTGTGAATTCAGGTACTGAAGCTTGTATGAGCGCAGTACGATTAGCAAGAGGATTTACGGGTAAAGAAAAAATAATTAAATTTTCAGGATGTTATCACGGTCATTCTGATTCGTTTTTAATACAAGCTGGGAGTGGAGCTGTAACTTTTGGTTCGCCAAACAGTCCTGGAGTAACCGAAGGTACTGCAAAGGATACTTTATTAGCTACTTATAATGACATTGAAAATGTTAAAGAAGTAGTTGCTGCTAATAAAAATGAAATAGCGTGCATTATTATTGAGCCTGTAGCGGGTAATATGGGTTGTATACCGCCAAAAGATAACTTTTTGCAAAAATTAAGAGCTATATGTGACCAACAAAACATATTACTGGTTTTTGATGAAGTAATGACAGGATTCCGCTTAGCCAAAGGAGGTGCTCAAGAGTTATTTGATGTCAAAGCGGATATTGTTTGCTTTGGAAAAGTAATAGGAGGAGGCTTGCCAGTTGGAGCATTTGCAGCGAGCAATGAAATTATGAATCAATTAGCACCGCTTGGACCAGTGTATCAAGCAGGGACATTATCAGGAAATCCGTTGGCTATGGCTGCTGGTTTAGCAATGTTACAACAGTTAAATGAAGATTCAGAAATCTACAGCCGTTTAAAAGATAAAACAGATTATTTGCATAAAGGAATTAAAGCGGTATTGGATAAAAAAGGTGTTGCTCATCAGATAAATCAAGTTGGATCCATGATTTCACTTCATTTTACAGCAGATGCAGTTACTGATTTTACTTCCGCAGGAGCAGGTGATAATCCTGAGTTTAAAAAATTCTTCCACGGAATGTTAGCAAAAGGTATTTATTTAGCGCCTAGTGCATATGAAACATGGTTTTTATGTGATGCCCTTAGTTATGAAGATTTAGATGACACTATTTCGGCATGTGAAGCCGTTCTGTAACAATCATATAACAAAATAAAAGACATAAAAAAATCCGATTGAAATTTCAATCGGATTTTTTTTATGTGGTTGCTAATTAATTAAGCTTTCTTTCTAGCATTAATTTTTTGATATTTAGCAAATTGCTTTTCAGATAAGATAGATTGCATTTTTGCATTGAAATCTGCGATATACTCAGCTGCCTTTGGAGATGTTTTTCCTCCTTTTTCTATTGCTTTATAATCAGCAGCAGCAGTAGGTAATGCATTAATTTTACGGTTGCGTAACATGTGAGCATTGTAAATAGCTCTTTGGTTAGTTCCGTCTAAATTGTACGTTTTTGATAATTCGTTTGCAAATGTTTTAGCGTTTGCGCTTAAATTACGTGAGTTCGCTTCTTGAGCAAAAGTAGCGTCAGTACCTAATAATGTAATTGCGAAAAAAGCAATAACTGCGATAATCTTTTTCATAATATGATTTTAATTTATTTAAGGATTAATAATTTTAAAGGCCCTAAAATAGGCAAAAAAACTAATATTATTAGGATTATGAACAAGAAGTATCCAAATAGAGTTCACTATTGTCTCATGTGCTGTTTTCTTTTTTTGTTTTTAGAGTGTTTTTGTAAACGTTCCCATTTTTTAAATTGCTCTGCTGTTAAAATTGACTTGAGCTTGTTTTTTAACGCTATTTTTTTATCCAATTGAGTGTTCATTCGTTGGAATTTTTCTTCTGAAGTTAATTTAGGTTTTTTGCCTTCTCCTTTTTTCATAGCTTTTTTTCGAGCCTCCATTTTTTGCTTTCTATCTTTCGCTCCTACTAAATTTAAGTCATACATTTTATTTTGCTGCCCTTTATTTAAATCTAAGGCTAAAGTCATTTTTTTAGTTTTTAGTGTAGTAAGTTGTTCAGCCGACAAGTCTTTCATAAATTCTTTTTTATGATGTTGTTTTTTTGCTTCACGATGCATAGGTCTTTGAGCAAATACACTACCACTTAATATTAATAAAGCAACTACGAATAATTTTTTCATGATTTTTATGTTTTAAGTTATTTGTAGCTATGACCGTAAAAAAACTAAAGGGTTTAATCGGTGCAATTAAATTAACAACTAATTTGTAATCATTTTTGTGGTAGTTTTATAGATGTTCTTGTTTGTAGCTTTGGCTTTTAACCAAGCATAAAAACTCATTACAAAAATATCTTCTTGCTTATTGTTATCGAAATTAAAGGAGGATTCTATTTTATTTAGAAAAATTGATGTGGTTTTGTTATTTAGTTTTAAATAGAGTTCTTCTATTAAAGAAATAAAAGTCAATACTCTATTTTGTTGAATGTTTTTTAGATAAGCTGTATGTTTTCGTTTAAAGCTTAAAATTCTGGATTCAACTAAATTTAAATGATCAAGTTCAATATGAATAAGGAGTTCAATAAGATTCTTTTTAATTAGCCATTCATCTCCAGCTTTTTGCTGATACCAATTATCTGAATGGTAAAGGGTGTTGATCGTTTTTAAAGCTTGTGGATAATTTTTGTCATGAAAATGATACATGCACAAACATAAAATAATATCTAATTGTGTTTCTAAGTCTTGATGTTTTTTAACTATGTATTTTTGAGCTATTCCAATTGCTTTTTTATTTTGATTACTGTAATTATAACATAAGGCTAAGAGATTTTGATGTTTAAGTAGAAAAGTATTGAAGTACTTGCTACTCTTTTCTTCCATTTCATTTTTCATTTTTTTCAAATACTCAAAAGCCAATTCAAATTTCTTGTTTCTAAAATACATGTTGGCAATTAAATACAATACCTGTATATGATAGTACAGTTGTTTTTGCTTGTGTTGATGGTTTTCTATTTTTTGATAGGTATTTATAAGAAATGATTCTATGCTATAATAGTCTTTACTGGCAAAAGCAGATATACTTGCGATGCTGATTAATTGGTATAAAGATTTAAAGGTTATCGATTGACTGATGTCTATTTGATGCTTGTTTAAAGTAGAGGTAATGATCGTATTAAAATCGATAGGTTTCTTTTGAAAATCAGAAATGCTTATCTGTTCTCTTATGGTGGCATACACAATATTGAGTCGTTCTTCAGCTAAATAATATTGTTGATTCTTGTTGAACTTAGTAATAATATTGTTTAAGTCTACTTTGGAAGAGGTGTGAGCGTATTGAATTTGAGTGTGATAAACTTCATTTAAAATAGGGAATAGTAAATGATCTTGCGCTAAACGTTCAGCCTTACTTAATATATGAAAGGCAATTTCATATTGCTTTCGCTGAAAAAAGTTTCTGGCAGAAACAATGTTTTTTATGAGAAGCATTTCTACATCATTCTCTTGAGTTAGGTTGGTGTTCGCTATAAAATCTACTAAAGAATCATATAATCTTTTGCGCAAGGCATGATAAGCATTTTTGTTATTCTTGTTGTATAAGGTAGTACAAATCGAGTCACTATTGGTTTCTCCTTTGGCTAATAAAGTGAATAATAATATGTTTTTGGTATCGGTTCTTCTATTCTTCTTTTTCAAGAATGTTTCAAAACCTATCCGTTCCTCTGTTGATAAACTAGTTATTAGCTGATTTAAATTGACCATTTTAATCGTAAGTAATTTTTAGTAAAAGTACTTTAATATATGTTAAACATTATATTTAATTCAATTTTAATCATAAGTAATAGTGTTTTTTAGTATTGTGAAAATTTATAAGCTGTTGCATCTTTGTACTATGATTGAATGTTATCAGTCATGAAAAAACACTAACTATAAAATAAATGCTATGGATTATCAAACAACAGTATCAGGTAAAGAAAATGCAACGGGTAAAACTAAACCCCTTAAAAAAGAAGTGTTTAATGCTAAGCCAACTTCAGCTTTTATTGGTGCATCATGGGTGGCACTACTAATCGGGATGGTGTCCTATTGTATAGGTTTATGGAACGCAGAAATGCAATTAAATGAAAAAGGATATTATTTTACAATCTTACTATTTGGATTATTCTCAGTAATATCGGTTCAAAAAGCCGTTCGTGATAAGCTAGAAGGAATACCTGTAACCGAAATGTATTATGGTATTAGTTGGTTTGTTACAATAGCTTCAATAGTATTATTAGTAATAGGTTTATGGAATGCGGATTTATGGATGAGTGAAAAAGGATTTTATGGTATGTCATTCTTACTAAGTTTATTTGCTGCCATTGCAGTACAAAAGAACACCA
>Ga0209395_1003264_pt1 | contig 20305 bp, 21 predicted proteins | sample GOMGulsemesocosm_3_FD_184635 | JGI IMG/M metagenome (GOLD analysis project Ga0209395, IMG submission 184635) | Methane-oxidizing microbial communities from mesocosms in the Gulf of Mexico - GOM9D Gulf of Mexico (SPAdes) (version 2) | ecosystem: Environmental > Aquatic > Marine > Cold seeps... | reverse complement strand
CTACAGGATGTAGGTGCTTATGTTCAGTCTGGAACGATGAACATGTGTTCTAGTTTATTTTTCCTTTGCACAACAAGAGCACTTACTTAATGTAATTGGTATTATTACAATGAACGTAAAAATTTAATCAGGCTGTCACGTTCAGATTTGCTTAATGCAGCAAAGGCATCGCGAGACTTAAGTGCTTCACCACCGTGCCATAAAATGGCCTCTTCAAGTGTCTCCGCACGACCATCATGTAAAAAACCGGCACCTGGGTTCACGGTTTTGGTTAAGCCTATTCCCCACAACGGACGAGTTTTCCATTCCAATCCTGACGCCAAGAAGTCGCGACGTCCATCACTAAGCCCCTCCCCCATGTCATGCAATAGCATATCGGTGAACGGGTAAATGACTTGCCCTTGCAGCGCATCAATGGCCGGTAGCCCCCCGATATTCATATCAGTTTGAGTCGTGAACGTTGGGGTATGACAACCACTACAGTTTACTTGTTCGAACAGTGCAGCACCCGCGATAACATTAAGATCATCGACATTACGGCGCGCTGGCACCGCTAGCGTTTCAACATAAAACGTCACGTCATCTGAGAACATTTGATCAGCTTCTGGGCCGCCATCAGCACTGGCTCCAGCATCTAAATAATCAGTTCTGGCTAAGTAGTCATCGTGCAACAGCGTATTTGCGATACTTTCGTTCGGGAATAGCGGATTCGTTATCCCCATATCACCACGTAATGCACCAAGTGATTGTTGACGAACAGTCGGCGCATTCCCTTTCCAACCAAAACGACCGAGACTCACTGGATACGGATTTTTGGCATTATCCTTTATTTTGTCAAAGACATAATTTGGTCGTCCGGAAATACCATCATTATCCTTGTCATCAGGATCCGCTAACGCAACGATATCTTTCTCAGCGATAGCTTCAAGCAACCCTAAACCAAATACCGGCATCCCATTTCGAGCGCCAAATTTAACATCATCTTGAAATAGTCGACTCACTGGCGAGTTTGTTGCCAACGATTCGCTTGGTGCATCGTAAGGATTTTTAACATCAAACAACGGCTTTTTAAGCTCAACTACCGTGTTATCCGGATAGGTAAAATTGCTGTATTGATAACTTAAATATACATCTGCTTGTCCACCAGCAGGACTATCTAGCCAATCATGACGGGCTTTGAGCACACCACGATGAAACAGCTGGTCGCTAAACCCTGGGACAGCGGTAGGAGCACAATAGTTATTGCTTTGTGTTTGTTCGCTACAACTTGCACCATCATCTTCAATTGAAATACGTAAAAAGATTGCCGCTTCACTGCCAAGCTTCACCGGAGCACCATGTCGATTAACCACAACAGTACTTGGGCGACCATCACGTTGGTGACATGAGTTACAATCCGCGTTATTAAACACCGGGCCTAAGCCGTCAAACTGAGGGAATTGAGCATTCGGCGCCGTGGTAAATGCGACCTCAAAATTAGCATCACCTGCAAGGTGCTGCTCCACTTCTGACTCAGTTAGATTCACGGCCGGCGTTGAGAAGCCATGGCCTGAATTGGAAGTATCAAAAGTCGTGGTTTCTCCGCCTAACGCGGTAACACTGGTATAAGAAGGTGCCTTTTTCGATTCGTCTTTAGAGCCACCACACGCCGCTAGGCTGAGTGCGATAGCACAAATAATTAGTTGTTTGGACATTGCTATATATCTCTATAATTTTTGTGTCAATTCGCGTTTATTATTTTTTTTATGACGCGTAATACCCGTAATCAATGGTCACAAGGTAAAAAGGGCTCATCATTGAGCCCTTTATTAACAGGATTACTTATTCACCAGACCAAGTTTTCACTAATGCAATAACATCGGTTTCAAGACTGGCTTGAAGAACAGCTAATGAATCGATAGCCGTTTGAATGCGAACGCGTCCTGCTTCATCGCTAATCACCTGACGGAATGGCATATCACTGTCACCTGCGATTGCATTGATATCGGTGATTGATTGCTTGATTTCAGCCATAATACGCTCAGCTAACACAGCATCACCGGCGGCAACGAAATCGTAGATACCCTGTGCATCAGTGTTTTCGCCTAAGTCACCTTGGTAGACATTAAGTACACCGGTGATGTTATTGGCGAAATCAGTTAATGAGTTCCAGCTGTACTGAGACTCTACCAATGAAGTATCAGCTTGTGCTAACGAGCCGCCAAATGGGTCTGCAATTTTACCATTACCGACTTCATCGATAATACCGATCATGCCATTGACCAATTCTTCAACAACCGCAAGCTGTGAACCATAGATATCATTGTTGGCCGTTTTAACCGATTCCTGGTATGGCGTACCAAGCGCACCATCGTCATCAGCAACACCGTCAGTCCAAGCGCCAGCTAAGTCAGCCGTGTAACCTTTGAAAATACTTGCGGTGGCCATTAGGTAATCGTATTCTGCGTCTTTAAATTCTGCGACAGATTTTTCATTGTCGTCCATACCATCACCAAACAATAAATATTCCATGGTGTGATAACCCTGTACGTTATCATTCATATTCTTAATTAACGTTTCGTTAATGTCCGACACACTGTCCAATACGTTGTTTAAATCAGTTGTGGCTAGTGGCCAAGAATCAAGATGCGGATCGATGCTTAGCTGATCAACAGGGCCAAATATATGTGACTCGCCTTGTTCCCATGGCTGGCGAGCATCAATCCATGCTTGCTGGGCAACTTTAAGCGTTGCATCACTCGGGTTAGCTTCAAGTGCTACTGTTGCTTCGTATAATGCTTCAGCTTTAACGTTCAAGCCGTTATATCCCTCAACGATCACATTGTCGTTTAAGTTTTCAATCATTGCAGTTGCAGCAAAATCAAAGGTAGTCGGTTCCGTTGTCGTTGGTTCGGTTGTTGTATTGCTAGAGCCACCACATGCGGCTAATGCCAACGTCATTGCTGCAGCTACCGCTGATAATTTAACATTCTTGTTCATGATATATTTCCTATAGTCTACAAAGTTAATAATTAAAGAGAGAAGTAATAGCCCAAACCTAACTCGAAGGAATTAGTATTTGGAATGTCTGCCATCGCAGAGTTTAGATTGGCAACCTGCGCTTTAAGCACTAAGTTTTTAGTCGGGAAATAGTTTATTCCCGCGGCTATTTCGGTAATTTCATAGCGATTTGTGGCGTATGCGCTTTCAACCTTATGGAGTGGGTTTGAAAAATCATAACTGGCGAATACTGTCAGTTGTTTATTAAGACCAACAATGTCCGATACGTTATAGCCAGCTTCGACGAACATCGCTAGTGATTCACTACCAACTTGGGCAAAGCTTCCAGGGTGTAATCCGGCTGTATTACGATTAGCATCTGCAATAGCATTGCTGTCAGATAGCGTTCCTAATAGGTACTGTGCTCGAACGTTGAAATTACCTGATGTATAGACGCCGTGAAGATCTAAAATTGAAATATCACCGCTAACGGCTAATTGATTGGTTTTATGACGATTTCCCGAGGTGCTGCTAGTGTAATAACTAAAACCAACCGCATTTCCTTGCTTCACATTGCCGTAATCTAAACGAATAATCATCGCTAAATCGTCTGCATTGACCGTTTCAAAACGCGTTTGGCTTGCTTTAGCAGCCCAAGTATTACTGCGGAAATACTCTGAATTTAGACCAGTAACCACCTGTGCTTGATAGTGAAAGTCACTGAGTTGACCAAAGACACCAACGCCTGTTTCATGCCACACCGATGGCAGCATATTCTCTACGCTCTGATGGCGTCGAACGGTGTAAAACTGGTGTGGTTTATGATGTGTATTGCCTAAACCAACTGGCACATAAATGTGACCTAACTTGACACCAAAGGCGTCTGAATGCTTGTATTCGAGTTCAAATTTTTCGACGACGATTTCGCCACCGACTTCTAATTCAGTTTCAAATTCACCGAATTCCTCAAACCCATCATATTCCAAAGTAGAACCCGTACCGCCATGCTCAAATTCCACTTCAAATTCAACTTTCCACTTATCACTAAAGCGATATTCAAATTCAGCAACCAGACGCTCAAGATCCACTTGTGCTCTTCGTTCAGGACTAATATCTTGAACGTTTTTAAACACCTCAACACTACGATAGTTAAGCGAGCCGTAAGAAGAAAATGAAAATGGCGACGGCTGTGAACTCTCAATCACGGTATGTTGCTGTAATTTATCGATTTGAGTTTGAAGTTCACTGATTTGTTTCGCCTGCTGTGCTACTTGCTGAGCGACGGTATTTGCATTGACCATTTGACTGCTAAACAGCCCTAATGCCACTGCAATAAATGATAAACGCATGGTATTCCTTTGGTTAATAAAATAAAAACGAGCCGAATATAGCACGCACCCCAAACGAGATCAACAACGATAACCGTTCTCATTAACATTACCTTTACTGCTATGCGTTATAACAAAGAAAAGTCATATAAATGTGCTAGGCTTAAGTAAGAAAACTAACAGACAAAGGAATGTATTGATTAAAGTCGACACCCAGCCCCCCAACGACAATGTCATCCAGCATGCGGCAAAGCGGGTCGATAATGCCGATTTAGTTAAAGTAGCTTTTGGATTAGCCAAATGTTTATGATTGTGGCAACTGTTGCTGGTGTATTCCTCGCAGCACAAGAAGGCCTGTCTCAGGCGCTGCTATTTGAAAATTTAAACAGCAAAGAAAATAACTATTACCTGCAACATGCTTTAGCCGACGAAGTTAGCGATAATTTAACTATGCTTGATGAGTATTCCACCCTGCTCAAGGAAAAAAGCCCTTACAAGATAAAGGATCATCGTCCCAGCGTGGATTTCTTTGTGTGGGATAACATGAAGTACTCATCCAATGCACTTGAGACCCCAAGCCATATTTTATCGGCGGTGCGCCGCTATAATACCCAAACCGCCAAATTAGTGAATCAAATTGAGAATCGTCATTTTGGCGCCAAACATGGCGCGAAGTTACTCGACGAACTCAATGACAACATGGACAATGACGGCTTAAAGGCGTTAAAGGCCAACTACACCAAGCGACACAATGAACTGACCCAAGCGGGTATCGAAATCAATCCACTTTAAGGAAAGCAAACAATGCATAGCTGCCCCAGCGGCTCCAGTTCTGAGCTTATTAAACACGACTTCCATCAACAAGAAGTCGAAAAGTGTCAGCAATGCCTCGGCCTGTGGTTTGAACGGGGCGAGCTTAATGACGCATTATCGATTGCCGATAATGATCATGAGGATATTGAACTAGAGCGTAGTTTAGGGGATAAATTGGGTACATCTGAGCGTCAATGTCATGTTTGTGATCAAAGCTTAATCTGCTATCAGTTAATGAAAGAGTTTGAAATTGAAATAGATACCTGCGCCAGCTGTCACGGTGTATGGCTAGATAATGATGAGCTTGAGAAAGTAGTCCACTCACCCGCCGTTGGCCAGGCATTGTTAGAACTCAATAAACCGTTAACAAGCGCACTTGGTTCTTTCAAATTATGTCGCAAATGCCAATAGAGTACAATCTTAAGACTAAACGAATCCCTTGGGTAATGTATTCAATTTTGGCCGCAAATATCGCTATCTTTGTGAGCTATTTCTTCGGGCCAATCGACGAATCCTTTGTCTACGATAACTTAGAAGACGTTCTGGGCCGTAGCCAATTTGTTTTAATCTATACCCGTGACCATTGGAAATGCTTGTTTCAGAGTTTGGGTAGGATACGAGTGCAAGGCATGATTTTTAATTAATGGTCACTCCCTGATTATGAATCATAACGCCGTAATCGTTTTCTACCCAACCTCCCGAAGGGCAAGGCGATAAGCGACCAACTGCGTCGTTATAATATATTAATTTAGAATGACTAAACGACACGCATTATGCCTAGCATTTGGCACGCTTCTCGCCTTGCTGAAATCACGCATTATCATTGGTCACGGGTATATACCCTGTGTGGCTTAGCCGCTGCAGCCTTCCAGATTATCGCCGATCCAGGATCCACGATCCCGATGGTCGGTGCCAGCGGCGCGATTGCCGGGCTATTTGGGATGTATTTATTGTGGTTTAGACATGCCAGCCTAAGTCTGATGATTATTGTTTATCAAAAGAAAGTCAGACCGGTAGTGTTCTTCCTTATCTGGTTAGCGTTTAATCTTTATGGCTTGTATATGTCACAAGGTGATGGCGGCGTCGCCTACTGGGCACATATCGGCGGATTCATCATGGGTCTGATGCTTGGTTTAGGGCTTAAGCAAAGAGTCTTCTCACGCAACCCGCTGTTAGCGGTACTTAATAGTGATGAGCTAAAGATAAAGCGCTAGAACGATTATCTCTTTGATAGAGTAAGTTTAGCGTAGCCTCTCGTCACTAAAATGTTATCTTACGATATCGTTTGTGTGCAGAGTGGCATGAGTTTTTGATGTATTTAGGCAAAATATGATGACGTCACTCTTGAAAGTAATGACAATATGAGTAAAGAATTCCCAGAACTAATAAAAAACCAACAAGCCAAAGTATAATCATAATATTCACCTTCACACAGTAGATACTAACTCAGTGCACGAAGGTGATACTTTCTCTCACGCTAATTATTTTGTCGGTAACACCAACGAGTAACACTGGCCAAATCCGATACGCGTCGCACCGTCTTTAACGCAATAACCGCTCATCACGACTGCATCGCCATCTTCGAGGAAGGTTCGGATTTCGCCGTTGCCTAAGCTAATATCCTGTTTTCCGCCAATCGATAATTCTAATAGCGAGCCAGCTTCATCGCTGTTAGGCCCCGATTGTGTACCACTGCCAATAAAATCACCAGCGACCAGATTACAACCATTGACCGTATGATGAGCAATCATCTGCGACGTGGTCCAGTAAGAATGCTTAAAGCTCGACTGAGTAAGCTTACGTGCGCTTTCCCCTGCAGCGCGCATTGTGGGTGTTTCAATCGCCACTTCAAGTTCGATATCATAGGCTCCCTGCGCACTATTTTTGTCACTTGCTAAATAATCGAGTGGTTGAGGATCATTGCTATCACGGTTCCATGCAGCTCTAAATGGCGCTAACGCTTCGTTAGTCACAATCCAAGGCGAGACAGTCGAGGCAAAGTTTTTGGCCAAAAATGGACCAAGCGGTTGGTATTCCCACGCCTGAATGTCACGAGCCGACCAATCGTTAAATAGACACATGCCAAAGGTGTGTTCGTCGGTATCATCTAGCGCGATAGAATCACCCAGCGCATTTCCTCCACCGATATAAATCCCCACTTCCATCTCATAATCGAGTCTCTTACAGGGTCCAAGAGTCGGCTTACCGACGTCCGGAGCCTTAGTCTGACCTTTAGGCCGAGGGAATGCTTGGCCCGATATACCAATAGATGATGAACGACCATGATAGCCAATAGGTACCCATTTATAGTTTGGTAACAATGGGTTGTCGGGACGAAACAGTTTACCAACTGTAGTGGCATGATAAATTGAGGTATAAAAATCGGTGTAATCACCAATTCGACAAGGCAAATCATGTTGCGCGTCACGTTGTGCGACTAAACAGGCGCGAACTTCGCCTTCAATCGGCGAACCGGCCGCTAACGCCGCAGAAAGTGCGGCACGAAGTGCTGACTACGTGGTTGATGGCTGTGCCATAAAGTCATTGAGTGTTGTTTGACAACACCGTTTTAATGTCTCGGCCACTACCCCCCTCGAACAAGTGCATCTTTGATAACGCACTGAGATCTACAATTTGATCGCCAATCGCGACGCCGCCTCTAAAAGTCTCATCACCATTTAGTCTGCTAAAAATAGCGAAAGGTAAGTTCTGTATGGGAAAGTCCGTCACTCCATCGTTAGCCGAATCGAGCCAACTTACAAGTTTAGGATCGTGGGTTTGGCTTAATAGAGACGACATAGAGTATCCTTTAATCTTGGTTAAATGAACAACGTGCGTGAATAGGGGGTTCTTAGTGACACAGCGCTGGGTGAGCCACCCAACAATATTAGCATCATTTGTTACTAACAAATGTTAAGGAGTAAATTTATCCTGAAACGGTGATTAATGTTCACCGTTCGCAACCGACAAAAAAGCCGCAATAATAATTGTAATGCATGTCAGTTAAGGAAAAGTAGCAACAGTTGAAGCGCGGCTGCTCCCGCCATTTATCGCCTTAAATTTTAAATTGACCAATGAAAAAATCAGGGATGATTTTTAGTATTTGCCGCAGGTGACAGCATGGATGCAGGAAGTAGAGCGACGCAGGATGCCAAAGCCGGGATGCGGATCAAATGCGGTATTGAACAGGCAATTTATCATTTAAGATCAGCGGTAAATAATCGGGTCGCCTTTGCAAATAGCGTCCTTGCTATTTATCCTTCGGACCAGCTAAAGCTGTCCTAAAATGTTCCAGACATTTTAGTGGCGACGCACAAATTGGTCTGGAACCAATTTGAACAGCCAAAGGCTGGCCCGCAGGGGGAAATACACGGATGTATTTTATAAAGAAAAATATCTGGTGTGCGTGCGCTATCATCCATTAAAACGGATAAATTTGATAAGCACACCAAAAACCACTCAAAAGTTTAAATTTTTCTCTTAACTGACCAGCATTAGCAATAATAATTTCGGCTTATATGTGACTGCTCAATATCAACTAGCGGTATCAATAGGCGGTAGCGCTTTAATCACATCGTCGACTGTTTTCATTTGCGTTAAAAACGCTTCGAGACGCTCAAGTGGCAAGGCACATGGCCCATCACATTTAGCGTTGTCAGGATCAGGGTGCGACTCTAAGAACAAACCACCAATACCTTGGCTCATGCCTGCTAAACCAAGCTGAGTAACTTGAGCGCGACGCCCGCCAGCGCTGTCACTACGTCCACCAGGGCGTTGTAGTGAATGGGTAACATCAAAGATAATTGGATAGCCCATTTCTTTCATGATGCCAAAACCTAGCATATCAACCACTAAATTATTGTAACCAAACGATGAACCGCGCTCACACAACATGAGCTTATCGTTGCCCGCCTCATTGAATTTACTTAAGATATGGCGCATCTCTTCTGGCGCTAAAAATTGCGCCTTCTTGATATTGATAACGGCATCGGTTTTAGCCATTGCGGCGACAAGATCCGTTTGACGAGATAGAAATGCTGGTAGCTGAATAACATCAACAACTTCGGCGACAGGCGCACACTGATAAGGTTCGTGAACATCGGTAATTATTGGTACATTAAACGTCGACTTGATCTCTTCAAATATCCGCAGGCCCTCTTCTAGACCAGGTCCACGAAATGAATTGATAGACGAGCGATTAGCTTTATCAAATGACGCCTTAAACACATAAGGAATACCAAGTTTAGTGGTTACCTCAACGTATTTTTCGGCAATAGTCATTGCCATATCACGCGACTCTAGGACGTTCATCCCGCCAAATAATACCATTGGCTTGTCGTTAGCCACCTCAATATTGGCGACTTTGATTGTTTTCTGAATCATTATGTATCCTTTATAAAATTTATAGCGCTATCGACATTAGGATTTGGCCACAAAACCATGCGCCAACCGTACCAACAAGATAGCCTAATATAGCTAATAGTACGCCGACAGGCGCCAGCGCCGGATGGAATGCAGAAGCGACCACAGGTGCAGATGCAGCACCGCCGACATTAGCTTGTGAGCCGACAGCCATGTAAAACAACGGCGCTTTAATTAGTTTAGCCATTGTTAGCATTAAGATTGCGTGTACCATCATCCAGATGCCACCGAGGATAAATAGCTTAGGAGCCTCAGCGATTTTCGTTACGTCCATATGCAGACCGATGCTGGCAATAAGAATATAAAGATAAACGGTACCGACTTTCGACGCACCGACGCTCTCTAACTTCCTCGCACGAGTAAACGACAACACAACTCCCATCGCGGTACTACTAATGATCAGCCAAAAGAACTTACTATGGAAACTAAAGCGTTCCGTTTCGGGATAATTTTCAACAAAGAATGGCGCTACCGTATCGGCAAACACGTGACCAAGAGCCGTCACTCCAAAACCAACCGCCACAATGCCCATCAAATCTTTAGTGCTCGCCATTCGATCATTTTGCGCGTGATAGTCGCTCATTTTTTCTTTTAGACTTTCGATGGCGCTGGTATCAGCTCCCGTTGCTGCATCGATTTTCTTGGCGTTACCAGCCATAAATAACAATACAGCCATCCATAGGTTGGCAACTATGATATCAACCGTAACCATGGCTGAGAATACGTCACCGCCTACTTCATAGATCTCCTTCATCGCTGCTTGGTTAGCACCACCGCCAATCCAACTTCCAGCCACAGTAGTCATACCGCGCCAAACAGCTTCAGGCCCATCGACACCGATCATCTCAGGCGAAAACTGCGCCATAATCATCAAGGCAATGGGCCCACCGATAATAATCCCAACGGTCCCCGTCAGGAACATTATCCCTGCCTTTGGGCCGAGTCGAAGAATCGATTTTATGTCTAAGTTAAGTAGTAGTAATACGAGACAGGCTGGCAGCAAATAGCGAGACGCGACATAATAAACCTGAGACGTATCACCATCGACGATATTAAAGGTGTTTAATAATGACGGGATAAAATAACACAGCAATAATGCCGGGATATATTTATAAACCGCTTTGCAAGCCGGATGCTCACTTTGGCTGGTGTAAAATACTCCACCAAGGATCATCGCGAGTACGCCAAGCACCACCGCATCATTGGTAATTAAAGTTAATTCCATGGATCTTCCTTTTTATTGTTTTTATTATTGTTAGTGCATCACCACGTGTTGTGCTTTGAGCTTACTAACATGGTTTTTTAATACTTCACTATTAGGGTCGTCGGGACATTGCTCGATAAAATAAGCAAAGTCATCAGCAGCACCACTATAATAGTCTAACTGCTGCAGGATAAAACCACGCTCCATAATCTGATTGGGATCATCGGGTAACAGTTCAAGTAAAATTTCGGTAAACATTAATGCCAAGTCATATTCCTCTTCAAGTAGACTGGCCTGTTTCACACTCGTTAGATAACGACGTTTAACAGTTTTATTATCCGCTAACTCCAAATGCTCCTCCTGCAGACGCATATGGTCTCCCAAATGACCTCGAACCAGCAGTTCCATAAACTTGTGTGACACCTCATCGCCATTTAATGGATCGATAAACCGTCCATCCAAGCCATCGACACGAAGAATAAATGGCCCAGGAAAATTAACAATTTTTGGACTCAATTCGAGCAAGCCGAGTAAGTATTCGACGAGAATAGCAGATAACGCGTTGTTGCCAATCCGATCCTGCATAAAATGAAACAAGCTATTACTCGGTACTGAGAAATAATCACTCTCGTCTATAGAGAACGACCAGTGGTTATAGAACAACTGTTGAAACTCAAACCATCGCTCCATCGGTGTTTCATGGACACGTGAAATTTCTAACACTTGCTCAATAAGTTGGGCAAGTAATTCGTGTCCGTTTTCTATTTCTTGTTCATCGCAAATCGCTTCTGAACAATAGATAATTAACTCTAACGGTTTTAGTTGGTGGATCTCTGGAAAGTGTTTCATTGATTGTAAAGCTTACCCTAAAATAAATGCTTGTTTGAACACGGCCAGCTTGCCTGCGATCATTATCCAACCGATAGCACCGACACTAGTTAGTATTCGTGACTTTAAGGTTTCAGAGCGATAGAGTGAAATATAAGCAAGAATGATATAAGCGATAACACTGATAAATTTCTCAGTCAGCCATCCATCGACAAAAGGGTATTGATTAATAGTAAAACACAGAGTTAGCGCCGAGATAAGCAATAATGTGTCTGCACCACGAGATACAATCTTTGCCCACTTTTTCTGATGAATAGGCTTTTTGCTCAGCATCATGACGACACGGCCTAGGTAAAACAACACGCTGAAGGCAACTAGACTTAGGTGGATATGCTTAAACGGAAGATAAAATTGTTCCATGGTAACGACTCACTATTTATTATGTAGCACCATTCTACAAAATTTAGCCCCAATAGTGAATTTTGCGGGCCACAATTGAACTGACTTAGGCCTAACAGCTCAAAAAACAACCATCAGTCAGCATACGTTTTCATGATCTCTACAAACTTGGGGTGATGGGTTAAGAACAATTCAACCAGTTTTGGATCAAACGCAATGCCGCTATGCTCAGTGATATACTCGAGACACATACTCAGTTCAAACGCAGGTTTATAACATCGTTTGTTATAAAGCGCGTCAAAAACATCAACCAGAGATACGATACGACCGAATAGGTTTATATCTTCTCCCGCGACACCATTTGGATAACCACTACCGTCCCAGCGCTCATGATGGGTTAAAGCAATTAATGCTCCGGCACGTAAAATAGGACGGCTAGAATCATGAAGCAAATCATATCCTATTTGCGCGTGGGTTTTCATCACGGTGAACTGCTCTACGCTTAGCTGATGCTCGCACATTAAAATATCGTCAGGTATCGCTATTTTACCAACGTCATGCAAGGGCGCAGCGAGCTTGAGCAGTCTACTTTCATGATGCGTTAACCCTAAGAGCTTTCCTAACAACTCTGAGCATAACGCGACGCGCTTTAAATGATTTCCTGACTCTTTAGACCGCGATTCAAGCGCATTACCTAAGCGATAAACTATTTCACGCTGGGTCGATTCAATTTCTTGGTTAAGTAGAATATTATCGTAGGCTAGTTGTACATTACGTAGAAATAGCTCGATAAGATGTCGATCGTGAGTACTAATCGAGTCTGGAATACCGCTAACGAAGACCAGCGTCGAAAACTCCTGCGGATCTTTGCGATAATAGATTATGTAGCCTTCACCGAATACCATTTCGTTGCGCTGCTTCACATCATGGTAAAGCGTTCTTAAACTTTCGGGTAGAACATCAATGACGTCAGCCCCAATGTGTGACTTAAAACTTCCTTGCGCCGCGACAACTTTAAGTTCTTTTTTGTTGGCACCATGCTGCTCGGCAACGAACGAGTTTAAACAAAAGCTACTTTGGCCGCGCGAAAAAATCGCAGTCAGCTGGGCAAGTAAACCATCGATAAATTGACTCATCGCCGAAATAGAGAATAAGTCACATGAGGCATCGATAACTCTTTCTAATCCCTGGCGATTATACTCGAGCGCACTGAGGTCGCTATAGCTGCGGCAGGCCGTGACTATACTGGTAAATAAACGTTGTGAGGTTAGTTCAGTCTTAGACTTGTAGTCATTAATATCGTAATTGAGAATTACATCACGTTCAGGTGCTTGTCCAGGCTGACCGGTACGCAATATAATTCGTAGCATCTTATTGTTAGCGACATCTCGAATGTGACGCGCTACTTTCAAACCCGCGTCATCGGTTTCCATCACCACATCGAGTAAAACGACCGCAATGTCATCCGACTTGTCTAATACCTCGAGTGCCTCTTGACCACTATAGGCACTAATAAACTCTATCCCACGATGCTGAAATTTAAAATCTCGCAACGCAAGTTTAGTAACGGAGTGAACTTCCACTTCATCATCTACAATTAACAGTTTCCATGGCTCAAGTTGAACAGTCGATTCATTGGGGTCGGCAACATCTTGAGCGAATACGAATTCATCCATAATTAGGGTATCCTCTGCCACATTCTATCGGGCATAATGCGAAGATCTAAAGGATAGCCAATAATGTCCATTTAGCGAACTTTGAGGGGTAAAAATTAAACTGGAGCGTAACCGAGCGTGATGCGATCTAAGCCAGCGAGATCCTGAAGTGTTACGGTATTATGATAGCCGAAAGAGGTTAAAATATCGCAAACAGCAATGCCTTGTTCATAACCATGTTCGAGCAATAACAATGCATTAGGCTTTAAGTAACCGAGCGATTGCTGCGTGATATCGATAATATCTTGTAGCCCATTATTTTCAGCGATTAAGGCCGAGCTGGGCTCAAAACGTACGTCTCCCTGACTGAGATGGATGTCTAGTTTATCGATATAAGGGGGATTAGATACAATAAAGTCACATTGATTACGCCAATTCCCATCAACATTAGCCAGCCAGCTCGACTGTAAAAACTCGACATTTTTAATCGATAATGCTTGTTGATTTTCCTGCGCTAATGCCACTGCCTCGTGGTTAAAATCCACTCCCAATAACTTCCAATGAGGCTGTTCAGAGGCCAGAGCCAGTGCAATAGCACCAGTTCCCGTCCCTAGATCAATTCCTTTGGCGTTAGTGAGCGCCAACTTATCTAGAACGGTTTCTACCAGTAATTCAGTTTCTGGACGTGGAATTAACGTCGATGGAGCGACTTTTAATGGCAACGACCAAAACTCTTGCTGACCAACGATATAGGCGATGGGCTCGCCACTGATACGGCGAACGAGCAAGCGTTCAAATTGCTGTAGCACAGATGGTTCAAGTAATTTATCCGGCCAGGTATAAAAAAAACTGCGGCCAACGTCTAACACCGATGCGAGTAACACTTGTACGTCTAAGGTGGCTGTATCGCTCTCAGGGAGCTGCGCCACACTGCGACGTACTACATCGGCAACGGTGTTAGTGGTCACTATCTATTATCTTCTGATAGTGCGGCTAATAAATCTGCCTGTTGTTCATGAAGTAGTGGTTCGATGACCATGCCGATTTCACCCTGCATAAATTCGCCTAAGCGATAGAGTGTCAGGTTGATGCGATGATCACTTACTCGGCCCTGTGGGTAGTTGTAGGTACGAATTCGTTCACTACGGTCACCACTGGCCACTAGGCTTCGGCGCGTTGACTCTTCCGCTACGCGGCGTTTTTCATCTTCAGCTTGTTGTAGTCGCGCACCAAGTACCGACATCGCTTGTGCACGGTTTTTATGTTGCGAGCGTTGATCTTGACACTCAACGACAGTGCCGGACGGAATGTGCGTAATACGAATCGCCGAGTCTGTTTTATTAACGTGCTGACCACCAGCACCAGAGGCGCGGAAGGTATCTACCTTAAGGTCGGCTGAGTTAATCTTGATCGCCTCAGCTTCTGGGACTTCAGGCATAACAACCACGGTACAAGCAGAGGTATGAACGCGCCCCTGAGATTCAGTCTCGGGCACGCGCTGAACGCGGTGACCGCCGGATTCAAACTTCATCATGCCGTAGATCCCTTCACCAGAGATTTTAGCAACGACTTCTTTAAAGCCACCGTGCTCTGATTCATTGGCATTGATTAATTCGATGCGCCATCCTTTATGCTCGATATAACGGCTGTACATTCTAAACAGATCGCCTGCAAAAATTGCCGCTTCGTCACCGCCAGCGCCAGCACGGATCTCGATAAAGGCATCGCGATCATCGTTAGGATCTTTAGGCAACAATAGAATTTGTAATTCATCTTCGATACGTTCTATTTCGGCTTTGGCAGCTTTATATTCTTCTTGCGCCATATCACGCATATCAGGATCATCGTCCTTGAGCATCTCTTGCGCCGAGGTAAAATCATCCTTTGCTTCTTTAAAGCTATTAAACGCCTCAAGCACTGGGCCCAGTGCTGCGTATTCTTTATTTAGCGCGCGAAACAAGTCTTGCTTAGCAATGGTAGCGGGATCACCCAATAGCGCTTCAACTTCTTCATGACGCTCTTGCAAGCCTTCTAGCTTTGCGTAAACAGTTGGTTTCATTGTTTATTTTCTCTTATAAAAAGCGCGAGGCTTAACAGACATTAACCCCTCAAGGGCTAATAAAGATAATATGGCGGCTATTGTAACCTAACTAGCGTCGCCAAGTCCCAACGCATTGGAGATAATCTGTAATTTTTCATGTTCTGCGCTATGGCTAGCGTTACTCATCGCACGTGTTGGACTATGTATTAATTTGTTGGTTAGCTTGTTGGCCAGCTCGATTAACACTTTCTCTGCGTCACCACCTTGAGCAAGCTTAGCGATAGCCTTTTCCAGTAATTCATCCTTGGCTGCCATGCTCTGCACACGATATTGCTTAATGTGATCGACCGAGCTTAATGATTGAGTCCATGCCATAAACTCAATCGCTTGCTCCTTAGCGATAATTTCGGCTTCGTCGGCGGCGGCGCGTCGTGATGCCATATTTTGCTCGACAATACCTTGCAAATCATCGACCGTATAAAGATACACATCATCGAGTTCACCGACCTGCTCTTCAATATCTCTAGGCACTGCGATATCGATCAATAGCATCGGCTGATGACGACGACTCGATGTCGCATCCTCCACTAGGCCCTTGCCTAAGATCGGCAGCGTACTGGCGGTCGATGAAATAACCACATCAGCCTGCGGCAGATGTTGCGGAATTTGCGCCAGCGTGATCGCCTGACCATTGAAGTCATCCGCCATCGCCTGTGCGTTGGCTAATGTACGGTTTGCTACCGTAATCTTGGTCACTCCCGCTTCTGTTATATGCTTGGACACCAACTCTATTGTCTCGCCGGCACCAATAAGCAACACATTGGTTTGTGACAAATCACCGAAAATTTGCTTGGCTAGACTCACCGCCGCAAAAGCGACGGAGACAGCATTCGCACCAATATTCGTTTCGGTACGTACTTTTTTGGCCACTGAAAATGTGCGTTGAAAGAGTTTATCCAATGTTTGACTAATCGAACCCGCCGCTTTGGCGGTGCTATAAGCTTGCTTTATCTGTCCCAAAATCTGTGGCTCACCCAGCACTAATGAGTCAAGGCCACAGGAAACTCGCATTAGATGCGACACTGCCGCGACGCCTTGATGCAAATAAAGACTTTCTTTCAATGCATCGGCGTCTACCTGATGAAATGACTGTAGCCACTCGATAAGCGTTTGTGCATCGATATGATGGCAATATAACTCAGTACGATTACAGGTCGAGACAACCACTGCCTCACTATCTGCATGCAATCCCTTCAGCTGTTGTAATGCTGCAACCATTTGATCCGGCGAGAATGCAATTTTTTCTCGCAGGCCAACAGAGGCAGTTTTGTGGTTTATACCTAAAGCAACTAAAGACATTTTTGGGTTCGACTAGTTCATTGAGCTAAATTCTATAAGGAGAATTTTACCCGAATTTGCAGGGCAATTGAAAGCTTCTCTAGTGCCTTAGTTAAAAAGAAGCTACTCTATATGTAATCTAAATCAAACTTTTAGACACTCACTGTGATTAAACGATTATTATTCCTATTAAGCCTGTTCATTCTCGCCAGCTGTAGTACCACCCCACAGCCTTCGATTACGCCCACCGAACTGTTCGAACAATGGCAATTTAATGGCAAATTTGCGATTAAAACGCCACTAGAAAGTCAATCGGCCAAGATTCATTGGGTACAAACCAACGAGCGCTACGACATTAATTTGTACACCACCTTCGGCATTACGGTAATGAAAATTAAAGGCGACCAACAGTTTGTTGAAATAACCACCGATGGCCAGCCAATGACAGGCGCATCTGCCGAGCAGCTAATCTGGCAAATGACCCGATGGCATATTCCGGTTAATCAGCTAAGACATTGGGTTAAAGGTGACGTGCCAGATGCTATAGCGCCCACGTTTAGCCTTGATGGATATTTTGAACGGGGCCATATTGTCGACTCTAATGGTGAGCAATGGCTCCTTAGGCTCGGTGGATACAAGAATATCGCTACCCGCGTGCGACCAACAACACTGCGCTTGAGCAAAGGTAAACTTTTTATCAAGCTGGCAATTTCACAATGGCAAATACAGAAATAATGAACAGTAATAACACGTGGCCGGCACCGGCAAAACTCAATCTTTTTTTGCATATTACCGGGCGATTGGACAATGGTTACCATACACTGCAAACCATATTTCAATTCTTAGATTACGGTGATAGCCTCGACATCACCCCGAATCACGACGGTCTGATAACCTTGTCCCCTGACGTTGATGGGGTAAGCCTAGAGGATAATTTAATTTATCGTGCGGCGATGCTATTAAAAACGCACGCAACATCAGATGTCGGCGCGAAAATCGAGCTCACAAAAATATTACCGATGGGGGCAGGACTCGGTGGTGGATCCTCTAATGCCGCCACCACCTTAGTCGCACTAAACCATTTATGGCACATTAACCTTCCGCTCGAGCAACTGGCTCAACTTGGTTTAAGCTTAGGCGCAGATGTACCAATCTTTGTCCGTGGTTTTGCCGCCTTTGCCCAAGGTGTTGGTGAGCAACTGACGCCAGTCTCTCCGCCACAGCCTTATTATCTTGTGATCTGGCCGGGTGTTGCGGTGTCGACTCAAGCAATTTTTCAGGCGCCAGAGCTGCCTAGAAACACACCAAGCCTTACCATTGAACAACTTAGCACCGCTAAGCTGGGTAATGACTGCCAAGAGATAACAAAAAATCGCCATCCTGAGGTTGCCAGCGCCCTAGAGTGGTTGGTAGAATACGCCCCAGCAAAAATGACAGGGACTGGAAGTTGTGTTTTTGGTGAATTTGAGTCTGAGCAGCACGCTGCACAGGTTCTTAAAAAACTGCCAAAAACGATGCACGGATTTGTTGCCAAAGGTATCAATACATCATCCTTAGCCCAAAAAATTGCACTCTTTACCAGCCAGCATTAATGCGAAAACTTGACTGTTAGTTTGAACTCAAACTAATGAAATGGCGGATTCACACCGCCCACACACCCAATGCCTGAGGTTAACGTGCCTGATATTAAATTGTTTGCTGGAAACGCGATTCCGGAATTAGCTAAGAAAATTGCTGACCGTCTTTATCTTAAACTAGGTAATGCGACTGTTGGCCGTTTTAGTGACGGAGAAATTAGCGTACAGATCAACGAAAATGTACGTGGTGCAGATGTATTCATCCTGCAATCAACATGCTCACCAACAAACGACAACTTAATGGAACTATTAGTCATGGTCGATGCACTACGCCGTGCATCTGCTGGTCGTATTACTGCAGTTATTCCTTATTTTGGTTATGCTCGCCAAGATCGACGAGTCCGAAGTTCTCGGGTACCTATTACCGCTAAAGTGGTTGCTGACTTCCTGTCAAGCGTTGGTGTTGACCGCGTGTTAACCGTTGACTTACACGCCGAACAGATTCAAGGTTTTTTTGATGTACCGGTAGATAACGTATTCGGGACACCAGTATTGCTTGATGACATTAAATCGCGTGATTTTCAAAATCCTATCGTAGTCTCTCCGGACATCGGTGGCGTTGTACGTGCGCGTGCACTGGCTAAATTGCTCGATGATTCTGACCTAGCAATCATTGATAAACGTCGTCCAGCGGCGAATGTTGCACAAGTTATGCATATTATTGGTGACGTTGAAGGTCGTGACTGTATTATTGTCGACGACATGATCGATACAGGTGGTACGCTATGTAAAGCCGCTGAGGCACTTAAAGATCACGGCGCTCGTAAGATCTACGCGTACGCGACTCACCCAGTATTCTCTGGTAGTGCAGTGACTAATGTTGCAAGCAGTGTCATTGATGAGTTTATCGTTACCGACTCTATTCCATTGACGCCAGAAATGAAGGCAACGGGCAAAGTAAAAGTTCTTTCACTCGATAGCATGATGGCCGAAGCACTGCGCCGCGTATCAAATGAAGAATCAATCTCGGCAATGTTTGAATACTAATTCAGACATTATGCATTGAGAAGCCACAGCATCTGCTGTGGCTTTTTTGTCTCACCAACAAATCCCTCGTATTCGCTAGAACTTGCACCAACTAATCAACCGTAATGGCTATGTCCCAGTTAGCTGTGGCTGTGTGTTTTTTAAATTAAGTTCAATGACTTCACTAAGACTAGCAGCAAACTCCATTTCCCGCCTTTAGTTGCCTTCATATGGATATTTGTTAGGAGAAAAAATCAGGGACGAGTTTTTAGATTTTCGCGCAGGTGACTGCAGGGATGCAGGAATTAGAGCGACGCAGGATGCCAAAGCCGGGATGCGCATTAAAATCGGCTCCGTTAAGACAAATATACATATGAAGATCAGCAACTAAACATCGGGTCGCCTTTCTTTTGGTTACATTTTCTTTGGCGAAGCAAAGAAAAGTAACTGGTGTGCAAGCTATAAAATTGATTGGCAGCATTAACCTAATGAGCACATCAAATATCCACCCTCACTAGATGAGTAGCATCAATTAACTAAGACATAGCCAATTAAGCTGGTATAAGCTCAATTCACAGGCTTTTCTCAAACAGTGCGACATCGTGATGCTTACCCATTTTTTCGCCCACCTCAGAGAGTACACCGACTTGTTTAAAACCAAGTTGTTGATGTAGCTTGAAAGACGCAATATTGGG